>WNGR01001152.1_pt1 | contig 29710 bp, 32 predicted proteins | sample 5407581 | NCBI WGS metagenome assembly WNGR01 (sample SAMN13153383, study PRJNA577476) | soil metagenome | isolation source: 80 cm soil or saprolite under Garry oak tree replicate 2 | place: USA:California | collected 2016-06-15
TTCAGCCAGCGCGTGACGGTGCCCTCGGTGACGCTCTCACCGAGCTGCGGCATGGATACGGAGACCGACATGATTCTCGTGACTCCTACGCGTGTACGTGCAGGGGCTTGCCGGCCAGCGCGAGATGCGCCTCGCCGATCGCCTCCGACTGGGTGGGATGAGGGTGGATGAGCTGGGCCACGTCCGAGGGCTCGGCGTCCCAGTTGTAAATCAGCTGGGCCTCCGCGATGAGCTCGCTGACGCGGCTGCCGACGATGTGGATGCCTATCACGCGGCCGGGACCATCCTCTTCGGAGATCGCGATCACCTTGACCGCGCCCTGAGTCTGCAGGATCACGCTCCGCCCGTTGCCGCCGAGGTTGTAGTTGAACTCGACCGTCTTGAGGCCGCGCTCGGCGGCCTGCGCCGAGGTGAGGCCGACCGAGGCCACCTCCGGGTCGCTGTAGGTGATGCGCGGCACGCCGTCATAGTCGATCGGGGTGACGGGGAGGCCGCCGATCCGCTCCGCGACCATGATGCCCTCGGCGAACCCGACGTGCGCGAGCTGCGGCGTGTTGATGAGGTCACCGACCGCGGAGATCGAGGGGACGCTCGTCCGGCAGAGCGAATCCACCTTGACGAAGCCCCGCTCCACGGCCACGCCGGCCTCTTCGTAGCCGAGGTCGGCGGAGACCGGGCCGCGGCCCACGGCGACCAGCAGCAGGTCGGCGTCGAGTGTCTTGCCGCCTTCGAGCGTGACCGTGACGCCAGTGTCGGTGTGCTTGACCGACTCGAACCTGGCGCCGAGCTCGAACCGGATGCCGCGGCGGCGGAACGCCCGCTGCAGCAGCTTGGCGCTTGTCTCGTCTTCCAGCGGCAGCAGCTGGGGAAGCATCTCCACGATCGTGACCTCGGCCCCGAAGGATCGCCACACGCTGGCGAACTCCACCCCGATCACGCCGCCGCCCAGGATGATCACCGACTCCGGCACCCGGTCCAGCGTGAGCGCGTCGTCCGAGGTGATCACTCGCTCGCCGTCGATGTCGAGGCCGGGCAGGCTCCTGGGCTGCGATCCGGTACCGAGCACGACATGCTCCGCCTCGTAGACGGTGTCGCCGACCCGGACCCGGGTCGGGGATTCCAGCCGCCCGGAGCCCTCGATGGTGTCGATCTTCCGGCTCGCGATCGTGGACTGCAGCCCCTTCCAGAGCCGGTTCACCACGGAGTTCTTGTACGAATGCACACCAGGTACGTCGATGCCCTCGAAGGTGGACATGACGCCGACGGAGGCGCTGTCCCTGGCGTGGTCCGCGATCTCGGCCGCGTGCAGCAGCGCCTTGGTCGGGATGCAGCCGCGATGCAGGCAGGTCCCCCCGACCTTGTCCTTCTCGATCAGCGCCACGCGCTTGCCGAGTTCGGCCGCGCGTAGCGCGCAGGCGTACCCGCCGCTGCCACCGCCGAGCACGACGATGTCGTAGCTGCCGATGCCCTCTGCCACCCCTCAAGCCTCCTTAGTGAGCCAGTCAGCCCTTGCTGGCTTACCCAGTCTTCATCATTTCACTTGCCGTCAGCCGCGCTACCGGCAAGCTTGCCTTCCGCCACGTCCACCACGATCTGCACCAGCGTCCTGACCGCCGCCCCGGTGCCGCCCTTGGCGACGTAGCCGTACGCGCCGCCGTCGTTATAGGCGGGGCCGGCGATGTCCAGGTGAGCCCAGCGGACCCCGGCCGGCACGAACTCGCGCAGGAACAGCCCGGCGACGAGCATGCCGCCGCTGCGGTCTCCGGACACGTTGGCGATGTCCGCGACGGTCGAATCGAGCCCCTTACGGAGATCCTCGGGTAGCGGCATCGGCCACATGGCCTCGCCTGCCCGCCTGGCCGCGTCCGTGATCTCCGCGGCCAGCGAATCGTCGCTGGCCATCACCCCGGCCGTGCGGGTGCCGAGCGCCACGGTCTGCGCACCTGTCAGTGTAGCCACGTCGATGAGCAGGCTGGGCCCGTCGGCTCCGGAGCGGGCCAGCGCGTCGGCGAGCACCAGGCGGCCCTCGGCGTCGGTATTCAGCACCTCCACGGTCTTGCCGCCGTAGATGGTGATGACGTCCGACGGCCGCTGCGCCCCGCCGCCCGGCATGTTCTCGGCCAGCGGAAGGTAGCCGATCAGGTTCACCGCCGGGCCGAGTTCCGCGACGGCCTGCACCGCAGCCAGCACCGCCGCGGCTCCGCTCATGTCGGCCTTCATCGTCTCCATCGACTTCGGCGGCTTGAGCGAGAGGCCGCCGGAGTCGAAGGTGATGCCCTTGCCCGCGAACACCACGGTGCGGGCGGCGTCCGGATGGGTGTACTCGAGCCGGACCAGGCGCGGCGGGTGAGCCGAGCCCATGCCCACCGCGAGGATGCCGCCGAACCCCTCCTTGGCCAGTTCGTTCTCGTCGAGTACCTGCACGCCCAGGCCGTGCGCCGCGGCCGCCTGCCCGGCCGCCGCGGCCAGGTCGGCGGGCACCATGTCGGCGGGCGCCGTGTTCACCAGGTCGCGGACGAGCGTCATCGCCTCGGCCAGGATCCTGGCCCGGCGGACCGCGTCGTCGTGGGCGGTATGGACGATCTGCTCGACGTCAGCGGGCGTGCCGGCGCCCGTCCGGTATTTCCTGAAGGCGTAGCCGCCGAGCAGCCCGCCGAGCGCCACCGCCTCCGCCTCGTCCGGCTCGCCCGCGGGCAGCGCGATGGCGATGCGCCTGGTCCGCCCCGGGATGCCGGGTGCGCCGGCGGTCAGGTCGCGGGCAGCGGCGCCGGAGGCGCGGCGCAGCCGCTCCAGGTAGGCCTGGCGTTCCGCGGGTGCCGCGTCGGCCGTCCCGGGTTCCGGGCCGAGGCCCACGGCGACGACGACCGGGGCGGCCAGCCGGCCTCCGGTGGGGACCTTGGTGATCTCCTCGGCCTTGCCCGTGGCGCCGAGCGCGGTGAGCGCCGCCATCAGGTCGAGATCATCGGTACTCAGCGTGAGAACCGGGCCGTCTGGGCCCTGGAACACGCCGGTGACGAGGGCGTCCGCATCGGTGGTCCCCGGCGCTGACTGGCTGGTAAGCAGTGTGACCGTCATCCTGCTGATCGTAGGGCATCGGCCGGTGTCCAAGCCCAGCCCTGACCGTGACTTACTTGCCGCGCAAACGACTGCGAACTAATCGCGCTCTTGGTTCGTCTGTCAGGTGGCACACCCGTTCCCGGCCAAGGGGGAATCTGGTGAAAAAACAGTCAGGCGCGGCTGCGGCGGCGATCACTGGCCACGGCGAAGTGCCTGATGATCCCGGTGTCACGGCGGTCTGGCCGCTGCGCCCGGCACCCGTCATCGCGTCGGCCGCGCTCCTCGCCCTCGCCTTGCGGCTCTTCCAGCTGTCGCGTCCGGGCTACCTTTCCGGATTCACTGAATACGACGATGGGGTGTATTTCGGCAACGCGCTGCGGCTGGTTCACGGTGCAATTGCGTACCGGGATTTCGCCATGGTGCAGCCGCCCGGATCCATGCTGCTAATGGCTCCGGTCGCGGCGGCGGCCAAGGTCTTCGGCGCGGCCTGGGGGCTCGCCGCGGCGCGGCTGCTGACCGTGCTGGCCGACACGGCCAACGTGGTCCTGATCGGCCTGCTCGTGCGGCACCGCGGCCCGCTCGCCGCCGGCCTGGCCTGCGGTGTCTACGCCGTCTACCCGGCCGCGCTCGTCGCGTCGCGGACCCTCTTTCTCGAGCCGTGGCTCAACCTGTTCTGCCTGCTCGGTGCGGTGCTGCTGTTCCGGTCCGGCCAGCTGCCCGGACCGCGCGGGCTGGCCTGGGGCGGCGCCTGCTTCGGCTTCGCGGCCGCGGTCAAGATCTGGGCCCTCGCCCCGGCGGCGCTGGCTGCCCTCATCGTGTGGGCCTGCGCGCGGGCCCGCCCGGGCCGCGCCTGGTTCGCCGGCGGGTTCGCGGCCGGGCTGGCCGTCCCGTGCCTGCCGTTCCTGGTGCTCGCACCGGGCGGGTTCGGGCGCACGGTGTTCGTGTCCGAGCTGGTGCAGGGGACCCACGGACGGTTCGGCCCGAGGCCGAGGCTGGCCGACATCACCGGGCTGGCCGGCCTGACCAGCGGCCCCCCGGCGCTGGGCGCCGTCGTCGCCGTATCCGCCGCCATCGGCCTGCTCATCGCGGCCGCGTGGCTGCTGACCTGGCGCGCCACCGCCGCCAGCCGGGACGGCGCGCACGGCCGGGACGGCGCGCACGGCCGGGACAGCGCGCACGGCCGGGACAGCGCGCACGGCCGGGACGGCGCATTCGGCCGGCTCGCCCCTCTCGACTGGTATGTCCTGGCCGGCCTGGTCCTGGTGACCGCGATGATGTTCGCGCCCTCGGAGTGGTACGAGCACTATGCGGCCTTCGAATGGCCCTTCGTGGTGCTGGCGGTGGCCCTTCCGGTCGCGCGGCTGGCCGCGGCCGCCCGGCCCGGGCGGCCCGGCCTCACCCGGGTGCCCGCGGCATGCACGGCCGCGGTGGCCGGGCTCGTCATCGGGGCGCTGGCGCTGGCCTCGGTCAGCGCGTCGGTCCGGCAGGGGCCAGTGCGGAGCTACGCCGCGGCCGGCGCCATCATCCCGCCCGGCGCGTGCGTGCTGACCGACACGGCGTCGGCGACGATCGCCGTCAACCGCTTCACCGCCACCTCGCCGGGCTGCCCGCAGCTCGTCGACAGCGTCGGAACGCTGATCGCGACGACCCGCGGCCAGGACATGACCGGCCCGCCGGCCGTCAGGGCCGCCGACACGAGCGCGTGGCAGCAGGCCTTCAGCCGGGCCCGGTACGTCTGGCTGATCGGTAACCGGGGGAACACCGGCGCGCGGATCGCCTGGACCTGGCCGCTGTTCGCGTACTTCGACCGCCACTTCCGGCTGCTGACGTTCGCCAGCGCGTTCCGCGGCCGCGGCGATGTCCCGCGCGACGGCCTGTACGTGCGGAAGGCATAGCGGGCAAGGGCGGAGGAACCACCCCCGGCCGAACACGTTGCCGGGGCAGACACGACGACCGGCGGGAGCCGAACATGAGGGGCCTGGAGCTGACTGACCGGCGGGGAGCCGTCCGGTGACCGTGACCGGGTACGCGCGGGACGGCCTGGCGGCCGCGCGGCCCGACGAGGGCGGGACCGGCATCCCGGCCCGCAGAACCGCCTTCGACGGCCCGGCCGACCAGGCCGCGCGGCTGCCGTGGTGCTGGCCGGCGCTGCTGGCCCTGGCCCTCGGCTGCTACCAGGTGGGCCGCCCCGAGCTGTGGCGGGACGAGCTGGCCAGCTGGTCGTTCGCCAGCCGCCCGGTGCCGGAGATGATCGCGGCCGCGCGTCACACCGGGGCCACCCAGCTGGCCTACTACCTGCTGCTGCATCTGTGGATGGCGGCGTTCGGGGACTCCGCCGATGCGATGCGGGCGCTGTCCGTGCTCGCTATGGCGGCCGCGGCGGGCTGCGTCGCGCTGGTCGGCCGGCGGCTGGCCGGGGCCCGGGCCGGCCTGCTCTCCGGGCTCGTGTTCGCGCTGGTGCCGAGCGTGTCGCGGTTCGCCCAGGAGATCCGCTTCTACGCGGTCGCGGTACTGGTCGCGACGCTGGCCATGCTGCTGCTGCTGCGCGCCCTGGACCGGCCCTCGGCGCCGCGCTGGCTGGGCTACGCGGCATGCCTGGCGCTGCTCGGCTACATCGACCTGGTGGCGCTGTCGGCGGTCGCGGGTCACGCCGCGGGAGCGGCGCTGCGCTGGTGGCGCGACCGGGATCACGGGCAGCTGTGGTTCCTGGCCGCCGCCGCGGGCGGGCTGGCCGCCTGCCTGCCGGTGCTCGTGGCCGGCTCGGCGCAGGCCGGCAACCAGATCAGGTGGATCCCCCGGCCCGGGCTCGACCTGACCGACTTCGCCTTCTTCGGCCGGAACCTGTTCTATTCCACCTCCGTGGCCGCCGCGCTCATCATCCTGGCCGTCCTGGGCTGGGCGGTCGCCTGGCGGGCGGCGGCGGTCATGACCGCGCTCGCCATCGCCCCGGTGGCCGCGGTCTGGCTGGTGTCGCAGGGACCGTACTCGTACTTCTTCCCGCGGTATCTCCTGCTCACGGTCGGCGCCTGGGCGATCCTGGCCGGGATCGGGCTGAGCAGGCTGGACGCGCGGATCGCCGCGGTAGCCGTGCTGGTCGTCGCCGTCCTCGGCGCGGGCGACCAGCAGGTGATCAGGGAGCCGGGCGCGCACAGCTGGCCGTCCTACCCGACCGGCCAGGGCGGCTCCTACCTGGACTACGCGGGCGCGGCGGCCTTCGTCGCCCGCCAGGCCAGGGCCGGCGACGGCATCGTCTACCAGGCCGGCGAACATCAGCAGAGGTGGCTGATGATCGGCTACGGTCTCCAGTACTACCTGGCCAGGGTTATGCCGAACGGGGTGCCGGTCCCGCGCGAGCTTTTCGTGGCTGCCACCGCGGCGAAAGCCGGCACTCTCTACCCGGTGCCCTGCCCGCATCCGGCCGCCTGCCTAGGTGCCGAACCGAGGATCTGGGTGGTGGGCAGCGGCTACGCCAAGAGCCCGTACCAGGCCGTGACGCCGGCCCAGGCCACGCTGCTCCGGCAGCACTACCGGCTCATCCGCGTCAAGCGCGTGCGCAGCCTGACTATTTTCCTGCTCGCCCGGGCGCCGTAGCGGCGGCGGGCCGCCATACAGTGGAGCGCAGCCTGGTGGGTTCGGGCGGTACCTCAAGCACTAGGCCGGGAAGGAGCCCCGTGACCGCGCTACCCCTCATCCTGACCGTCTTCGTCGCGTGCGCGGTGGAGGCGATCGAGGCGCTCACCATCGTGCTCGCGGCCGGCCTGACCCGCGAGTGGCGGTCCACGTTCCAGGGCATGGCGGCGGCCCTGCTCGTGCTGGCCGCGATCGTGGCGGCACTCGGGCCGACGATCACGCTGCTGCCGCTGACCGCGCTGCGCCTGGTGGTCGGCGCCCTGCTGGCCGTCTTCGGGCTGCAGTGGCTGCGCAAGGCCATCCTGCGCGCGACCGGGTACAAGTCGCTGCACGACGAGGCCAGCGCCTACCTGCGCGAGGTGGCGGCGGCCAAGGCCGCCGCGACCTCGTCCCGGCGCGGCGTGGGCGACTGGTACGCCTTCACCCTGGCGTTCAAGGGCGTCCTGCTCGAGGGCCTGGAGGTGGTCTTCATCGTGATCACGTTCGGCGCCAACCAGCGCAACGTGGGCGCCGCGGTGATCGGCGCGGCCGCGGCGGTGCTGGTGGTCACGGTGACCGGGATCGCGGTGCGGGCGCCGCTGGCGAAGGTGCCGGAGAACGCGATGAAGTTCGCGGTGGGCATCATGCTCACCTCGTTCGGCATCTTCTGGGGCGCCGAGGGGGCCGGTGTCTCCTGGCCCGGTAACGACGCCGCGCTGCCCGTGCTGGTACCGGCCGTGGCGCTGGTCTCGCTCGGCTACACGGTCCTGCTCCGGCAGCGTCCGCGGGCCGCCCCGGCCCCGGCGGTCGCGCCCTCGTCCGAGGAGGTGCCCAGCTCATGAGGCGGCTCAAGTTGATCGGCGCGTTCTGGTACGACTTCGTGGTCGGCGACGACTGGCGCGGCGCGGCCGTCGTGGTGCTCGCGCTCGCGCTGACCGCGCTGCTCGTGCACGCGGCCGGCGTCAACGCCTGGTGGCTGCTGCCGGCGTGCGTCTTCGGCGCGCTTGGCTGGTCGCTGCACCGTGCCACGTCCGGAAGAGGTCCTAGCCGGGGCGCCTGACCAGGCCGTGGTCGAAGGCGAACACCACGGCCGCGGCGCGGTCGCGCAGCCGCAGCTTGGTGAACAGGTGGTTGATGTGCGTCTTGACCGTGCCCTCGCTGACGAATAGCTCGGCGGCGATCTCGGCGTTGGTCTTGCCCCGGCCGATGAGCGCGAGCACCTCGAGCTCGCGGCTGGTCAGCGTGGCCACGTCCGCGGCCCGGCCGGCCGGGACGGCGGCCGGCGACGCGGACCGGTAGATGGCCAGCACCCGGGCGGTGACGGCCGGGTCGAGCCAGGCGCCGCCCCCGGCGACCACCCGCACCGCCCGCTGCAGGTCCTCGGCCGGCACGCCCTTGAGGACGAAGCCGGCCGCGCCGGCCCGCAGCATGCCGGCCAGCGCCTGGTCGTCGTCGAACGTGGTCAGGGCCAGCACCGGCGGGCTGCCCTCGCGCTGCCTGAGCCGGCGGGTGGCCTGCACGCCGTCGGTGAAGGGCATCCGCACGTCCATCAGCACCACGTCCGGCGCGGTGGCCTCGACCGCGGCGATGACCTCGCCGCCGTCGGCGCACTCGCCGACCACCTCGAAGCCGAACCGGGTGCGCAGGATGCCCCGCAGCCCGGTCCTGACCAGCTCCTGGTCATCGACGAGCAGCACCCGGATCATGAGGCCGCCCCGGTAAGCGGGAGCGTCGCGCGCACCAGCCAGCCGCGGCCGCCGGGACCGGCCTCGCAGGTGCCGCCCAGCGCCTCGGCCCGCTCGCGCATGCTGATCACGCCGAGCCCGGTGCCGGCGCCCGGTTCGGCCCGGCTGTCCGCGGTCAGCGTCACCTCGCCGGGGGCGACGGCCAGCCGGACCTCGGTCGGCGCCCCGGGCGCGTGCTTGACCGCGTTCGTCAGTGCCTCCTGCGTGATGCGGTACACGGCCAGGCCGACGGTGGCGGGCAGCCCGGCGGTGTCGCCGTCGGCGGTAAGGGTGACATCGGCGCCCGCGGACCGGAACTGCGCCACCAGCGCGGGCAGGCCGTCCGCCCCCGGCAGCGGCGCGGTACTGGCCGCGGCGTCGTCCTCGCGGAGCATCCCGACCGTGCTGCGCACCTCGGTCAGGCACTCGCGGCCGAGCCGTTCGGCCTCGGCCAGGGCGCGCGCGGCATCGGCCGGATCGTGCTGCACCGCCAGCCGGGCACTCTGCACGTGCAGCAAGCTGACCGTCAGGGTGTGGCCGATCACGTCGTGCAGTTCCCGGGCGATCCGGTTGCGTTCGGCCACCCTGGCCTGCTCGGCCAGGCCCGCCTGAGCCTGCCGCAGCTGCCAGAGCAGGTCTCGGTCGCGCCGCACCAGCATGCCGAACGCGGCCGACAAGGTGACGCCGGCCAGCCAGGCGCCCCAGCCGAGATCGGGCTTGACCCACAGCCACTCGGCCGTGAACAGGATGATCGCCGCGGCCCAGTAGGCCAGGCCCGCGCGGCGGCCGCCGGTCAGCACGCACCAGCCCGTCAGCAGGCACGCCGCGAACCAGCCGATGTTGCTCGACATGCCGTTCCCGAGCACCGCGATCCCGGCGGTCGCGACCGCGGCGTACAGCAGCGCGGGCCGCCAGCGCAGCACGAGCGGAACCGCCGCGGCGACGGCTATTATCGCGCCCGCCGCGGCGAGCGGCGCGCTGGGGTGGAGCGGGATCACCCCGACCGCGGCGACCGCGGCGAACACGGCGACGGCGATCCATCTCGCGCGGCCGGCCAGGTAGTCGGTGCACGCGGCCGGATCCAGATCGCCGCTCATGGGGCGGATTCTGTCACAGGACGGTGCGGCGGGCCGCGACCGCCGTGGCCGCCACCGCGAGCACCGCCACCCCGATCAGCGACCCGGTGGCGGGCCCGAGGCCGAGCCACGGCGCGCGCACCGCGTTGGTCAGCAGCGTGAGCGGCAGCGGGCCCGCGACCTGCCGGACCACCGAGCCCATCACGTGCGGCGGCGGGCCGCCCGAGCCGAGCAGGAACGACGGGAAGAAGATCAGCAGGCCGACCGCCTGGGCGGCCCGGGCTGACGGCAGCACCGAGCCGAGCAGGACGCCGATGCTGACGAAGGCGACGGCGCCGAGCGGCAGCGCGACCGCCACCCGCCAGGCGTCGTGCACGGCGGGCACGCCGTACACCGGCGCGGCCACGGCCAGCAGCAGCGCGCACGCCACCGCAGTGGTCAGCAGCCCCACGATGAGCTGGGCGATCGCGAATGACCAGCGCGGGAACCCGGCCGCGGCGAACCGGCGCAGCACGCCGCGCTCACGGTAGGACGCCAGGTGGACCGGGAGCATCACCAGCCCGGTCGCGCCGATCACCACGGTGAGGTACGACGCCACGTACCAGTGCGCGGGGTTGACGTTGTCGAACCCGCGATCCGGCGCGGTGCCGAACGCGCCGCCGATGATCAGCATGGTCACGATCGGGAACACGAACACGAACGTCAGCACGAGCGGATCGCGTGTCATCAGCTTCAGCTCGGCCCGGACCAGCCGTCCCACCGCGGTGCTCATCGCCGTCCTCCGATCAGTTCGCTGCCGACGGGCGTGACCGCCGCCTGCTCACCCTGATCGTCGTCGAGCAGGCCGATCAGGGCATCCTCCAGGCCGGGCAGGTAGACGCCGAGGTCGGCCGGCACCGGCTCCCAGCGCACCAGGACGGCGCCGACGTAGGCGACGATGCGCCGGTGGCCGCGCACGGTGATCCGGGCCCCGGCCCGGATCACCTCCTGCACGCCGTCGAGCCGGCGGAGCTGGTCCAGCAGCTGCGCGGGCGGATCCGGCATGCTGAACCGGATCACCGCCGTGTCGGCGTGCCGCCCCACCAGGTCCGCCGGCGCCCCCGCGTCGACGACGTGGCCGGCCCGCAACACCACCACCCGGCCGCACAGCGCCTCGGCCTCGTCCATCTCATGGGTGACGAGCAGCACGGTGGTGCCCTCGTCGTTCAGCTGACGCACCGCGGCCCAGACGTTGCGCCGCGCGGCCGGGTCCAGGCCCTGGGTCAGCTCGTCGAGGATCACCAGCTGCGGCCGGTTGAGCAGGGCGAGGACGAGGAACAGCCGCTGCCGTTCGCCGCCGCTCAGCGACGAGAACACCGACCGGCGCCGCGCCGCCAGCCCGAACTGCTCGAGCAGCTCGCCGCCGTCGCGGGCGCCGCGCGAGCTGAACAGGTCGATCGCCTCGGCCACCCGCAGCCGGTCGGGCAGCGCGGAGTCCTGGAGCTGGCTGCCCACCAGCGGCCGCAGCTGCCCGGCCTGCGTCACGGGGTCGAAGCCGAGCACCCGCAGCCGCCCGGAATCCGGCTTGCGCAGCCCCTGGATGCACTCCACCGTCGTGGTCTTGCCGGCGCCGTTGGCGCCGATCAGGCCGACGATCTCGCCGGCAGGGACGTCGAGGTCCAGCCCGTCCACCACCAGCCGGGTCCCGTATGTCTTGCGTAGACCGCGCACGGTCACTACCTGTGGTTCGTTCATGCCACGATCGTCCCGGTGCCGGCCCGCGCGCGCGTCAGGCCACGGGTAGAACGTCGCCTCTACCCCTGGGTGGAGACCGGTCAGGTCTCCGCCATCGCAGCCACCACAGAGGTTCGCGCGGCCTGGCGCGCCGGCAGGACCCCGGCCGCCAGCGCGGCGCAGCCGCCGATCACCGCGTAGAGCGCGATCTGCGGGTACGGGATGGACAGCAGGCCCTGGCCACCCGCCGACTTGATGAACGCGTGCACCATGGCGATCCCGAACGTCACGCCGAGCCCCACCCCGAGGGCGATGGCGAGCGCCGCCATGAGCAGCGCCTCGGTCAGCAGCATCCGGCGCAGCTGGCCCCGGGTCAGGCCAAGCGCGCGCATCAGCGCGGATTCCCTGGTTCGTTCGATCACCGATAGCGACAGCGTGTTGGAGATGCCGAACAGCGCGATCAGCACCGCCAGCCCGAGCAGCGCGCCGAACAGGGCCAGGACCTGGTTGACCCGGTTCGCCAGGCTCGCCTTGTAGTCGGCTTCGGTGTTCACCACCAGCAGCGGGTCGCTGGCGGTCGCGGCGTCCACCGCGGCGCGGGACGCGGCAGTCGACACGCCCGGTTTGCCGTTGATGAACACCAGGTCAGCCCCGGCTGGCCGGAACCCGCTGGCGTAGTCGCCCACCGACATGAGCACGTCGGGCAGGGTCAGCTATTGTAAACGGCCGCGACCCGCAGTGTCTCGGCACCCCCGTCCGGCGTGCCGATGACGAGTGTCCCGCCCTGGTGCGCGCCCAGTCTCCTGAGCTGGCCGGAGTCGACGCCGACCGTCCCCGGGCCGATGGCGGCGAGCGATCCGGAGATCATCGCGGGCTTGACGCTGCTGCCGAGCGCGCTGCGCCCGATCGCGCCGACCTGGGTCTTGACCCCGTTGACCGGCGCCTGCCGCGCGTAGTCGGGCCGACGATCGCCGATTCCAGCAGGGTGCCGCCGAACACCTGCCCGCGGCTGGCGCCGACGCACCGCAGCAGGGCCAGTTCCCGGCCGCGCTGGGTGATCAGGATCGTGAACGTGTTGTAGATGACGATGCAGGCGACGACGAGCGCGATCAGCGCGAATACCAAGATGGCCGTGGTGAACTGCTGGGTGAAGTGCACCGCCGCGTCGGCCTCCGCGGTGGCGAGCTGGCTGCCGGTCTGCACCTGATAGTGCGACATCCCGGGCAGCGCCCTGATCGCGGCGGTCAGGGTGGCCTGCGAAGTGCCAGGTCCGGCGCGCGCGACGATCTGGTCGTAGCCGGGCCTGCCGGTGACGCTGAACCCGGTGCCGGTCTGGAAGGCGGTCACCGTGGAGTTGCCGAACTCGCGATCAACGCCGAGGTCGATGGTGCCGACGAGGTGGAAGGCCCGCACCCGGCCGGCGTGGTCGACGACCTTCACCGTCTGGCCGAGCCTGAAGTGCTCGTCGCCGGCGGTGGACTTGTCCACGGCGACCTGGTCGGCCGCGTCCGGCAGGTGCCCGGAAGCGACCGTGAAGCCGCGCAGCGCCGGGTCGCTGGCGACATTGATGCCGACGCCCGGCAGTTCTCCGTTGCGGACGGCCTTGCCGTCGCTGCCGATCAGAGGTGCCTGGCCCACCAGCCGCCCGGCGGCAGAAATGACCCCGCCTGCCGCGCGGACCTGGGACAGGACGGATGCCGTCACCGATGGCGCGTCCGGGCTGCCCGGACGGTGGGAACCGGAGGACGGCGGGGTCACGGCGGCGTCGACGTTCTTGGCGCCCGCCGCGAAGCTGTTGAAATACGCCTGGTTCATCGAGGCGCCCATCACCAGGGTGCCGGTGACAAAGGCGACGCCGAGCAGGATCGCCAGCGACGACAGCGCCAGGCGTCCTTCGAGGTTGCCGGTCGGCTCGTCGGCGAAGATGACGTCCGGCCTGCTGATCAGCGCCCGCGCGCACGCCACCCGCTGCTGCTGGCCGCCGGACAGCTCGCTGGGCCGGTGCCCGAGCCGGCCCGCCAGGTCGAGGCGGCCGATGACCCGGTCCCACCAGGCCGGCTCGGGCCGCAGGCCGGCCAGCTCGAGCGGCAGCCGGATGTTCTGCTCGGCGGTCAGCGCGGGCAGCAGGTTGAATGACTGGAAGACGAAACCGACGTGGCTGCGGCGCAGCAGGGTCAGCGCCCGGTCCGACAGCCCGGACAGCTCGGCCGTCCCGATCCGGACCGAACCCGAGGTGGGCGTGTCAAGACCGGCCAGGCAGTGCATGAGGGTGGACTTGCCGGACCCGGACGGGCCCATGATCGCGGTGAACCGCGCCGCCGCGAACTCGACGGTGACACCGCCGAGCGCGTAAACGGCCGTGTCGCCCGAGCCGTACACCTTGACGAGTTCAACGGCCGCGGCCGCGGCGCGAGCCATTACCAGAGGGCTAGTAGTCATACCGGCACGCTAGGGACGCGGCACCGTCCGGCGCGTCGGCCGGGAATCTGGTTTTCGCGTACGCCTCCTGGGCCATGCCCGTCAGCCGGCAGGACTACCGCGCGCCCCGCGCCTTCACCAGCCCGCTCTCGTAGGCGAGGACGACAGCCTGGACCCGGTCCCGCAGGCCGAGCTTGGCCAGGATCCGGCCGACGTGCGTCTTCACCGTGGCCTCGGAGACGAACAGCCGGGTGGCGATCTCGGCGTTGGATAGCCCGGCGGCCACCTGAATGAAGACTTCCCGCTCCCGCTCGGTGAGTTCGGCCAGGTCGGACGGCGGGGGACCGCCCGTCGGCAGCAGCGGCACGAACCGGTCGATCAGCCGCCGGGTGGTCGACGGGGCGACGACGGAATCGCCCGCGTGCACCGAACGGATCGCGAACAGCAGTTCGGCCGGCGGCGTGTCCTTGAGCAGGAAGCCGCTCGCCCCGGCCTGCAGCCCGGCGAAGGCGTACTCGTCCAGGTCGAACGTGGTCAGCATCAGCACCCGCGGCCGGTCCCCCGCGGCGCAGATCCGCCTGGTCGCCTCCACGCCGTCCAGCCGCGGCATCCGCACGTCCATCACCACGACGTCGGCCGCATGACGCCGGGTTATGTCGACCGCGCCGAGCCCGTCCGCCGCCTCGCCGACGACGGTCATGTCCGGCTGCGCCTCGAGCACCATCCGGAACCCGGTCCGGACAAGCTCCTGGTCATCCACGAGGATGATGCTGATCTTCCCTTGCGCCTCCGGGCCCCCGCCCACCTCCCCATCCCTCTTCACCAGGCGCTGCCTTCCCTCGTCGCTCGTTCCTCGCTCCTCAGTGCTTGCTGGTGCTGGCCAGGCAGCGCCGCGGCCCTTTGGCGCGGGGCCAGCGGCAGCCTGGCCACGACCTCGTACCCTCCGCCGGCCCGCGGGCCGGCCCGCACCGTCCCGCCGTAAAGCTCGATCCGTTCACGCATCCCGGCCAGCCCGTGCCCAGTTTCAGCCAGCCCGGTTTCAGCCAGCACCGTCCCGTGCCGGCCAGTGCCAGCCGCGGCCGCCGCGCCGCACCCGTCGTCGGTGACCCGCATCTCCAGCCCTTGGCCGGCGTATCCCAGGCTCACCGTGGCCGTTACGCCGGGGCCGGCGTGCTTGCGGACGTTGGTCAGGGATTCCTGCACGAGCCGGTACACGGCCAGCGCCTCGCCCTCGGGCACCGGCCGGGGCACCCCGCAACCGTGAGGGACACCGGCAGCCCGGCCGCGCGAGCCTGCTCGAGCAGGTCGCCGAGCTCCTCGATCCCGGGCTGAGGCGCCAGCACTGGTTCTGGCGCGGTAGCCGAATCACGCAGCACGCCGAGCAGCGACCGCATTTCGGCCAGCGCCCGCCGCCCGGTCGCCGATATCGCGGCCAGTGCCTCCCGGGTGCGCTGGGGCGAGGCATCGAGCGCGAACGCGGCCCCGTCCGCCTGCACTACCATGACGCTGACGTTGTGTGCCACCACGTCGTGGATCTCGCGCGCGATCCTGGCCCGCTCCGCCGCCGCGGCGATCTGGGCCTGCGCGTCCCGTTCCCGCTCCAGCCGGGCGGCCCGCTCCTCGAGCGCCTGGTAGTAGCCGCGCCGCCAGCGTGCCGAATCGCCCAGCAGCCACGCCAGCAGCACGGGCCCGCCGATCACCGCGGCCTCGGTGCCGATCGTGTACAGGCTGTTGACGGCGTGCACCGGGTGCCAGCGCAGCATGGCGGTGGCCGCGCCGATCAGGCAGATGGCCAGCCCGCGCAGCGATATCCGGCGCGGCTGGCAGGCGGCCAGCGTGTAGAGCACGACCAGGACGGCCAGGTCGGCCCCGGTCGGTCGGCGCATGACGAGCACCTGCAGCCCGCCGACGGCGATGACGGCGGCGAACGCCCCCACCGGGTGCTCGCGCCGGAACACCACCGGCACCACCATGCCCAGGACGAACGGGAGGGTAACCAGCAACTCCCGCACCGAGTGCCTGGGTATGCCCCCGCCGGGGAAGATCAGCAGCAGCGCCAGCGCGCCGTCCACCAGCCTGGGGTTACGGCGCAGCCAGGCGTACAGACTAGGCACCCGACCAGCGTACGCAACCCGCCGCCGGCCGTCGTCGGCCTGCGGGCTGAGCGCGGCGTCGCCCGCAAGGCGGACGCCTGCGCCCGCCTAGCCCAGGAACCGGGTCTCGAGCCGGGTCTCGGCGATCCCGGGTTCCACCCGGTACGCGCCCGCGCCCGGCCGGTCCGCGATCAGCTCGGTCAGCGTGTCGTCGGTGAAGTGTGCCGCCGCGCCGTCGTCGCACGCGATGCCGGCCGGCAGCGTCCCGTCCGCGATCAGCCGGTGGTACAGCGGCCGCCGCCCGGGCTCGGAGTCGTAGTGCGGGCAGTAGCTCCCGGCCAGCAGCCCGAGCCCGTCGGTGAACGCGCGCAGCTCGCGGCCGAACGAATCGGTGGTGCCTCCTTCGAACCAGCAGATCCCCCCGGCGCTCGATCCGGCCAGCACGATGCCCGCCTGCCACGCCTTGCGCAGGATCTGGTCGAGCCGGTGCACCCGCCACACGGCCATCATGTTCGCCACGCTGCCGCCGCCGACGAAGATGACGTCCTGGGACAGCAGCAGGTCCTCGGGGTCGCCGACGTTAGGCATCGGAAACAGGGCCAGGTGACTGAGCCGGGCCGGGTGCCCGGCGAAGCGGTCGTACATGAGCAGCGCCCACCGCGGGTCGTCGCCGCCCGCCGTGTTGAGCACGCAGATCCGCGGCTCCGGCCGGCCGGTCAGCCGCAGCGCGTAGTCCATGTGCGCGGGTACCTGGCCGTCGGGGACGCGCATGCCGCCGCCGATCGCGATTACGTGCCGCCGCCCGTCCGCTGCCATGCTGGCACGCTAGCGTCGTTACAGGCTGCAAGCCAAACCGGCGTCCGCTTTACACCGTAAGTAACTATATGGCCGCTCGGTGAATTTCGACCTAACGAAGCGGGTGCGTGCGCCGGGAACGTGCGAGCGTCCCCGGGCGCGCGCCCGCGCCGCCTTAGCTCTCGTACTGCAGCAGGACGGCGGTGACGTTGGTGCCCGGGTTGGCGAAGGCATGCGTGGTGCCGCCGGCCAGTGCATCAGAGTTCGGGCGCACCGCGCCGGTCACGGCTTCGTAACTATCGCGTACCCGCCGGGGCGGGCCGGGCCACGTGAACCAACTCGGGCCGCGATGTATCAGCGGCCGCGCTCGGCGCTCCTTCCGGTGAGGCCCGGCAGAAGGCCCGGCCATGTCGCCACGATGGGGGTCAGATGACCGTCACTGCAATTCCGGTTGCGGCTGCGAGGCCCAGGCTGGCCCCGTACACCGCGGCCAACGGGGATAAGGTCCTGCCCGGCTGTTATGGCATCAGCCGCGGCGGGGCCATCACCGGCGACCTGATCAGGCACGCCGCGGGATCTAGGGCCGGTCACGCCTTCGTCTACATCGGCAACGGGCGGATCGTCGAGGCCGCGCCGCCGGCCGTGCGGATTTCCCCGGCGGCGTCACATCCCGACGCGGTGTGGAACGCGCGCTACCCGCTGACCGGCGTACAGCGCCAGAAGATCTGCGCCCGGGCGCTCGCCCTGGCCGGATGCCCGTACGACTATCCGGCGTACACCGGTTTCGCGCTGAAGGTGCTGAAGCTCCGCGACGACGCCGAACTCGACCCGGTCTTCAAGGCGGATCACTGGCGGGTGTGCTCGGCGCTGGTCGCCGATTGCTACGCCTATGCGGGCATCCGGCTCGAGCCGGGCCTGCGGGACCTCAGCCTGATCGGCCAGGCCGGCCTGGCCGACGTGGCCGCGCGTCCGGCCTGACGCGACCATCGGCGCGGGACCGTCGGCGCGGGGTCGGCCGAGGGCCGCAGCTAGACGGTGACCACCCGCCCGGGCTTGCTCATCGTGCCGGGCGGGCAGTACCAGGTCATGATCTCGACGGCGAGCCGGCCCGCCCGGACCGCGGGGTCAGCCTCCGCCAGCCGCCGCGCCTCCGCCAGCGAGCCGGTCCGGTAGAACGTCAGCCCGCGCAGCGAAGGATCGGGCGACTCGACGACCGGGCCGTTGGTCACGACCTGGCCGGAGGCGCGCAGCCGCTCGTGATGCGCCAGGTGCTCCCGCTGGATGCGCTCGAGTTCCGCGTCGTCGTAGTCCGACGGGCTCTCCGGCCTGCGCAGCAGCACCAGCTCAAACGCTTCAAGATGCATACGTCATTGTGACACCGGCGCCCGCGGAAGGCGCCGTTTCGGTTTCCTCCCGACGGGCAGGAGCTCACGTGAGCGACCTTCGGCGGGAGGACCGGGATGGCGGAGCTGCAGATAGCTGGCGGCAGCCTGACGCTGCACCTGTCCGCCGCGGAGAAGGTCGGGGCGGTCCACGGCGACCTGCAGGTCCCGCTGTCCGCGGTACGCCGCGTGGAGGTGCTCGCGGACGCCCACGAGCCCGCCGATCACGGCATCAAGCTGGGCACCCGGATTCCCGGGATGATCGAGGTGGGCACGGTGCGGGGCGGCGGGCGGAACATCTTCGCCGCCGTGCTCCCCGATACCCCCCGCGGGGTGAGGATCGTCCTTGACGGGTCGTTCTACCACGAGTGGATCGTCGGCTGCGCCGACCCGGAATCGGTAGCCGAGCAGATCATGGCCCAGCCGGCTAACCCGGCGCCGCCTAAGCAGGCGCCGCCGGCCTAATCTGGCTGTCGGCCCAGGCAGCGGGGGTGCGCCGACGGGGGCTGAGGGCATACCCGTACAAGGCGGCGTGCGGCTATCCCGGCCCCGGCGTGACCGTTCCGGGGGGCGAAGTCGCATGGGGGAGGGGTGCCACCGGCCTGGAGGGCCATATCTTCAGCACCGCCATGGCGAGACCAGCCAGGCAGGCGAGTGCGGCCAGCAGCGCCAGGATTCCCCTGTGCCGTCGGAAACCGGTTCGTGCCTGGGCCGGTGCGGCTTGACTCATGCTGCCAGTCAAGGCAGCGTGGTGTTGTCAGCCCGTATGTGGTTTTCGGTATGCCGACGATATACACCGGCTCGTAGCATCGAGAGCATGCGTGTGCTGGTCGTCGAGGATGAGCCCTACATGGCAGAGGCCATCCGCGACGGGCTGCGCCTGGAAGCGATCGCGGCCGACATCGCCGGTGACGGCGACGCGGCGCTGGAGCTGCTGAGCATCAACGCCTACGACCTCGCCGTCCTCGATCGCGACATTCCCGGGCCCTCCGGTGACGAGATCGCCGAAAGCATCGTCGCCTCCGGCAGCGGCATGCCGATCCTGATGCTCACCGCTGCGGACCGGCTTGACGACAAGGCCTCCGGGTTCGGGCTCGGCGCCGACGACTACCTCACCAAGCCGTTCGAGCTGCAAGAGCTCGTGCTCAGGCTCAGAGCACTCGACCGCAGGCGCGCGCACAACAGGCCGCCGGTGCGGGAGATCGCAGGCCTGCGCCTGGATCCGTTCCGCCGCGAGGTCTACCGGGACGGCCGCTACGTCGCGCTGACCAGGAAGCAGTTCGCCGTGCTCGAAGTACTCGTCGCCGCCGAAGGCGGTGTCATCAGCGCCGAAGAACTCCTGGAACGGGCATGGGACGAGAACGCCGACCCCTTCACCAACGCCGTGCGCATCACTGTCTCGGCCCTGCGCAAACGCCTCGGCGAACCCGGGATCATCGCCACCGTGGCCGGCGTCGGGTACCGCATCAGCGCTCAACCAGACACCGGACGTGAGGGAGGAGACCGTGGATAGAGCGCCTGGGTTGAGTGTTCGCCTCAAACTCACCCTCAGCTACGCCGGATTCCTCGTGCTCGCAGGTGCCTTGCTGCTCGCCCTGTGGGTGGTCCTCATGCGGTACTTCCCCCAAGCTCCGATCATCAGAGCCACGAGATCTGGTATCGGCGGGGCGTTCTTTCCAGGCCGCTCCCCCACCCAGCAAGCCTTCGGCCAAGCAGGAGTCGCAGTGCTGGCGTTCCTGCTGGTGTTCGGTCTCGTGGGAGGATGGATCCTCGCCGGCCGCATGCTCGCCCCCCTGACTCGCATCACGGACGCCACACGCATGGCCGCGAACGGATCACTCTCCCACCGAATCCGGCTACCGGGCCGCAGAGATGAGTTCCGCGAACTCGCCGACGCCTTCGACACCATGCTCGCGCGGCTCGAAGCACACGTCGCCGAACAGCGGAGGTTCGCAGCCAACGCTTCCCACGAACTGCGCACTCCGCTGGCGATCACGCAGACACTGCTCGACGTCGCCCGCAACGATCCGAACCGCGACAGCGGCGAACTCGACGAACGCCTCCGCGCCGTCAACGCCCGAGCGATCGACCTCACTGAAGCATTGCTCCTGCTCAGCCGCGCCGACCAGCGATCCTTCACCCAGGAACACGTCGACTTGTCTCTCATAGCCGAAGAAGCCGCCGAAACGCTCCTCCCCCTCGCAGAGAAGCGCGGCGTCACCATCCAGAACTCCGGGGACATCACCCCCACCATCGGCTCACACGCTCTCTTGCTGCAGATGACCACGAACCTCCTGCACAACGCCATCGTCCACAACCGCCCCGAACACGGCACCGTGCAGGTCAGCACCGTCATCCACCCCGAGTCCGTCATGCTCACTGTCGAAAACACCGGCGAGAAGCTCACTCCCCAGCTGGTCTCGACGCTCACCGAACCGTTCCAGCGCGGCGCCGAACGCATACGCGGTGACCATGCCGGTGTCGGCCTCGGCCTGGCCATCGTCCAGAGCATCATCCAGGCACACGACGGAACCCTCACCCTCACCCCCCGGGCCGCTGGGGGGCTCTGCGTCACGGTGCAACTACCCGTCGCGCCACCGCACACTTGGCAGATGACGATCAGCGGAATTGCCGCACGGCCCCGAGAGGAATAGTCAAGGCCTGAGCGCTCGCAGCCCCGGCCACGGTGATCGACTCCCGGGCCTCGCAGCCGCTGACCGGCACCCCGCGGTCGAACAGGATGCGGGCGAGCGCGCTCATCCCGGAGCCGGCGATGCCCATGATGTGCACCCGGCCGAGATCGGCCGGTACCGGGATCCGGTCGGTGGCCGCGCTGCGTACCGGCGCCGCGCCGGGAGCCTCCCAGTCCTCCGGCGGTCGCCGGCGTGGTCGGCCGTGGTCCTCATACCGAAATATTAGCCGCTATCAGTACTTTCAGCGCTTTGCCAATTTCTTTGGCCCGGCTCAACTATGTGATGGGAAAATCAAAATAGGTGCCTGGGTAAGGTTCGTCTTTCAGTGTGTAATGCCACCACTCGCAATCGTATGAGCTAAAACCACAGGCCTCCATGATAGAACAAAGGTATTGACGGTTTCTCGCTTCGACTTGCGTGATTCCTTTTGCTCCATGATGTGAGATTGAATCCATCAAGTCATGGTCACCGCCCATGGGAGCAAGTTCACCTGTAGCCAAGTGATAGAGCGTCAGGTCAACGGTGCTGCCCCGACTGTGGCCCGACTTAGCGGCCACATATCCTTTTTCAAACATCTCGGCTCTGTCAATATTCGGATAGTGCCGTAGCTTCGTCCGGCCATCCTCCGGCTGCTTCGACCAGCACAGGAAGCAATCTACGGCGCGTTGAGGGCGATAACCGTCCCAAAGAAGCAAGCCAAAGCCAAGGTATTCGGCCTTTTCCCGCGCTCTTTCCAGGGCTCCGCACAAAGCCCTCGTACCGACAATTCGATTTGCCAGATATCCGTCCACCGGCTTGCCGGTAAAGTTATCCCATGTGGCGTACTTGGCATCCCAACGTACTCCGGATACAAACTCGTCTACAAAGGCAAAGTCATCTTTCACCGGATTTTTCCTGTCCATGCCAGCGACACCATCCGGTCGATCACTTCGGCAAGCGGCAACCCTGCGGCTGCCATCATTCTCGGATAACGGCTGTATGAGGTCATGCCAGGCAGGGTATTAACCTCGTTAAGGACTACTGTTCCATCTTCCTTGAGGAACAGGTCCACCCGCGATAGTCCCCTGCATCCCAGGGCGCGATATACGGCCTTTGCTGTCTCCTGGACGAGCGAGCGCGACTCGGCCGAAATGTCAGCGGGAACGATTGGCGTTGAGTTTTCGGAACCGCTTTCAGGCTTACTTTCCTGATGGATTCTGAAAAAGCCATGAGATAGAGCAATGTGATCTACCTCGCCTGCAATCAAATCCAGATCGTTGCCCAAGATGGCACATCCGACCTCGCTGCCGACGACAGCCTCTTCAATCAGCACCTTCGAGTCATACTGTCTCGCGGTTTCCACCGCGCTCAGCAGTTCTTCTTCTCGAGATACCTTGCTGACGCCGAAAGATGACCCCGAACGGGCCGGCTTTACAAAGACTGGATAGGCAAGCCGGTCGGTATCAATATTCTCGTTCGCCGTGACGGCCCAGAAATTCGGCGTAGCAATTCCCGCGCTTCTGGCGACGATGTAAGCAAGGGATTTGTCCATACACAGAGCAGAACTTTGGACATCGCAGCCTACGTAGGGGATGCCGGAGAGCTCCAACAAACCTTGCATCGCGCCATCCTCGCCGAGCTTGCCGTGCAGAACGGGCAACACCAGGTCCAGACTGATCGTTTCGTGTTGTCCCTGCCCCAGAACAAGCAATCCGTGTGCGCTTCTGTCCGGTGACAGCACAGCCGGACGGCAACTGCCGTTTTCCCAGTTTGCGTCAGGGCCGTCACAAAGCTTCCAGGCACCGCTCTTCGTAATCCCGATCCAGAACGGTTCATACTTTTCGGTATCGAGGTTTCTTGCGACCTCTTGCGCAGACTTGACGGAGACGGGATGTTCTTCGGAACAGCCCCCGAATAGGATACCGACCTTCAGCCTATCCATGCTGATTCCTGCTTTCAAATTCCAGGCAGTTGATGATGGAGTTTTCAACAATGTCGCTCAGGGCGTGGTCTGTGTAGTAGGCCGTGTGCGGGCTGATAAGCACATTCGGCAGTTCTTGTAGCCGCAACAGCGGTTTGCTTTCAATGGGTTTGTTTCTGCAGTCGGCATAGAATATTCCTTCCTCTCCTTCGAGGACATCCAGCGCCGCACCGCCCAGTCTGCCGCTTTCCAATGCTGGAATAAGGGCCTCGGTATCGAGAAGTGAACCGCGTCCAGTATTGATAATGAACGCGCCGTGCTTCATCTGCTCGACACGTTGACGATTTAGGAGATGGTGTGTATCCGCGTTAAGCGGTGTATGGAGCGTTACAATGTCGCTCAGCTGCAGCAATTCATCGAGAGGAACGTAATCGGCAGCGGTCTTGGGGCGACTGTCATAGGCCAATGTTCGGCAGCCAAAACCCCGCAGCCGGTCCACGACTGCCGTGCCAATGCGTCCTGTTCCAACTACCCCGATGGTCAGGTCGCGTAGTTCTCTCCCGCGTACATCATTCAATCTGTAATCATGAATATCTGCACGGCGGATAATGGATTTTGCATTTCGCACCGCCATCAGCATCAGCATCAGCGTGTAGTCAGCCACGCTATCGGGCGAATAGGCGACATTTTCAACGGAAATGCCGACGCTCTCCGCGTATTTCACATGGATATGGTTATATCCAATGCTCCTTGTGGAGATATACGTTACGCCGGCCTGGCTAAGCGCGAGAAGAGTGGAATTTGTGATTTGAGTCTTATGGCCGACGCTGATGCACCGGTTTCCGAATGCCAGTTCAATATTGGCTTCAGATGCCGCTGCCGCTGTGATGGTTGGCATTACGCCAAAGCGAGGCGCCATCTCCCGGAACAAAACGGCCTCGTCCTGCCCGCATCCATAAATCGTGATTCCCATTGCCGGGACGGCCGAGGAGGACGAGGACGCCAGCGATCGGGTGCGGCGGGCCGCTGTTCGTGCCGGTTCGCTGTAGGTCATGCCTCCAGTCAAGGCAGCTTGGTGTTGCCAGCACGTATGCGGTTTCCGATATGCCGGCGATATATTACCGGCGGGTAGCATCAGGAGCATGCGTGTGTTGGTCGTCGAGGGCGAGCCCTCTGCTGCGCCGCCGCCCCATTAGCCGCTCGACGTGCCGTACACCGCACGGCATCCCATCGGGGAGTACCACGGGGACGACGCGCGGTGTATGGACTGCGGCACCCTCATCCCGTTTGGCTACTGCGGCTCCGACGACTGTCCCGAGCTGGCGTGCCCGGTATGCCTGACCGGCTGCAGCTGCTGCCGATCCGTCGGCGAGAGCCCTTCAAGATCGCCCCCCAGTAGACGAGCCCGACGATGAGCAGCGCGCATCCGAGCATCGCGCACATCCCGACCAGGACCAGCTGCGCTCCCATTGCTACCGGCCGGTAACATATCGCCGGCATATCGGAAACCGCATACGTGCCGGCAACACCACGCTGCCTTGACTGGAGGCATGACCTACAGCGAACCAGCCTCCGTCAACCTCTACCTCGTCAGCCTGCTCCCGCTCGCCGGCCCCCGCGCCGCCTGGGCATGATCCCGCTCAGCCTCGGCGAGATCGCCGCGGTCGTCGGCGGGACGGTCGAGGGCGACGGCGCCGTGACGGTGACCGCGCCGGCCGTGCTCGACGGCCGGCAGGCCGAGCCGGGCGGCCTCTTCGTCGCCTTCGCCGGCGAGCACGTCGACGGCCACGACTACGCCGGCCAGGCCGGCCGGGCCGGCGCGGTGGCCGTGCTCGGCTCCCGGCCCACGCCGCTGCCCACCGTCGTCGTCGAGGACGCCCAGGCCGCGCTGCAGGCGCTCGCCGCCCACGTCGTGGCCCGGCTGCGCGACGGGCTGACCGTTGTCGGGCTGACCGGCTCCCAGGGCAAGACCAGCACCAAGGACCTGCTGGCGGCCGTGCTTTCGAGCGCCGCGCCGACGATCGCCACGATCGGCTCGCTCAACAACGAGCTCGGCGTGCCGCTCACCATGCTGCGCGCCGACGCGGCCACCCGGTTCCTCGTCCTTGAGATGGGAGCCCGCCACATCGGCGACATCGCCGAGCTCACCGGCCTGGTCGCGCCCGACATCGCCGCCGTCCTCAACGTCGGCCAGGCCCACCTCGGCGAGTTCGGGTCGCGCGAGGCCATCGCCAAGGCCAAGGGCGAGCTGGTGCAGGGGCTGGCGCCCGGCGGCACCGCCGTCCTCAACGCCGACGATCCCCGGGTGGTCGCGATGCGCTCGCTCACCGACGGCCCGGTGCTGACCTTCGGCCGGGCGGAGCACGCCGACGTGCGGGTGCTCGACCTGGCGCTGGACCGGCTCGCCCGGCCGTCCTTCACGCTGCGGGCCGCCGGCGCCTCGGCTCCCGTCGCGCTGCCGCTCGTGGGCGCCCACCAGGCGCTCAACGCGTCGGCTGCCGCGGCAGCGGGGCTGGCGGCCGGCGTACCCCTCGACGTGGCCGCGGCGGCGCTGGCCACCGCCTCGCTGTCGAAGTGGCGCATGGAGCTGCGCGACCTCGCCGGCGGCGCGACGCTGCTCAACGACTCCTACAACGCCAACCCCGACTCGACCCGCGCCGCCCTGGACGCGCTGGCGGCGATCGAGGGCGGGCGCCGCATCGCCGTCCTCGGCGAGATGCGCGAGCTCGGCGACGACAGCGAGGCCGAGCACCGCGCCGTCGGGGAGTACGCCGCCTCCCGGGCCGACGTGGTGGCCACGGTCGGCGAGGCTGGCCGGCCGATCGCCGACGGCGCGGGAGAGCGGGCGGTGGCACTGGCCGACAACGACGCGGCCGTCGACTGGCTGCGCGGCCACCTCGCCGCCGGCGAGGTGGTGCTCGTCAAGGCCTCCCGCGGGGCGCGCCTCGACGAGGTCGCCGCCGCGCTCGCGTAGTTTGGCGGGCGCCGGCCGCCGTGTACGTGAAGGTGCCAGTACCGGTGAATCATGGCCGGCTGGCCGGCCATGATGGCGTTCCTGGTGATGGGTGCATATCCGGCTGATCCGCGATCAGGGCATCGGAGAGGAAGGAGAATCGGCCGGTGAACATGCGAGCAGGGTGCTCAGTCCGCCTTGCCCAGCCTGGCGACGCAGCACAGGTGGCCGCGCTGCTGGCAGAGCTGGGGTATCCCGATAACCGGACAGAGGACGTCCGGCGGCGCCTGGCGATGTGGGAACGCGAGACAGCTGGCCTTGCCCTGGTTGCCGAACGTCAGGGGCAGGTGGTGGGGATCATCGCGGTGACCGCGATCCCGTATCTGGAACGCGAGGGGCGCCGGGGGCGCATCGTGGCGCTCGTCGTGTCCTCCGCGTGCCGCGGGCAGGGTATCGGCCGTCGGCTTGCCGATGCCGCCGAGAAAGCAGCTGGCGAGCTTGACTGCATCACCATGGAGGTCACCAGCTCGCGCAGCCGCACCGAATCCCATCCCTTCTACCGGAACCTCGGCTATTAAGACTGGGGTGATCGCAGCGCACGCTACCTTAAAGACCTCGTCCCCGGCGCATCCGCGGTCAGCTACGGCACCGTTTTCCCGCGCCACCCCGACCCGACGGCACCAGCGTGATCGTCGACAGTCCGCAGCGTCCTCGCAGCAGGCGGGAGAAATGACACGTTAGCCAGAAGAAGCGGTGCCAGCGTGCGAAGGAGGATCTGCCGCGGTCAGCGTCCAGCACCGGAGGAAGACCATGTGGGGTCAGGTCGGCCAGCTGTACGCCTATCGCGGGGATGTCCCTGCTGAGGTGCGGCTGCTGAAGCTGACCGAGGAGGTCGGTGAGGTGGCCGACGCGTTCATCAGCATGCATCGCGTTGCGAGCCGGGTCGAAGATGAACAAGATCCGCACCTGGGGTGCGCGTCAATTTTGTAGGTGACCAAGATCGTTTAGCTGGCTGGGCTAGTCAGGCTGCTCCTATCTGGTTGTGCGGTACGAGCCAGATCCGGTCTTCGGGCCTGCTGGCAGCGCAGGGTGGTGATGGCGTCTGCGCCGGCGACGGTCCAGTGCATGCCTGACAGTTTGAGGCGCTGCCCGGTACCGCCTTGCAGCCGGACTCGACGGCCCCGGAGCCGACCAACAGGCCGCGGCGGATGCCCTCTGCTTCCACCAGGCCCGCGAACTCGACGAACAGCAGCGTGCCCTCACCCAGCCGGGAGCCCCAGGACCCTGGTCAGGTGCAGCCGGCCCTCGGTGACCAGGGAGATCTCATCGAGGTCGCCCCCAGGCCGGCCGAGCCCAGCGCGACCCGGGCCATCCGGGCCTCGTCGGCCAGGCTGGCCGCGGCGGCCGGGAAATCCATATCCTCTTTGCCGGCCGACCGCACGACCGTGCCGGTGGCGATGTCGATCAGCGCCGCGGCCCGGACGCCGTCGACGGCCCTGACCTGGTCAAGTGACCCCGCAAGCCGGACGCGCTCCCCCTTCCACCATATTTCGGCAGGTCATCGCCGCAGGCAGCCTTTTACGGAACCCGGTGATGGCCAGAAGCTGATCCACCCCGGACTATCACACAAAATCAGGAGTCCGCCACGGGTGTAATGTAGCGATAGAATTACGTTCCGATATGTTATCAGAATATGTCGTGTTTGCCTGGCGAGGCGACGCGGGCTTGGCTACGCTACCCAGCTATCTAGCTGCAAGATCGCCGCGTCTGGAAGGTATTCGGCATATGAACATCGAAACGGCGCTCAAGGAAGCGATGAACATTGAGGGCGCTCTAGGAGCCGCCCTGGTGGACTGGGAGAGCGGCATGCCGCTCGGCACCCTGGGCGGCGGCAAGTACCTGGACCTGGAGCTGGCGGCGGCGGGGAACACCGAGGTGGTGCGGGCCAAGATGCGTACCATGCAGTCGCTCAACCTGAACGATGTGATCGAGGACATCCTCATGACGCTGGGCAAGCAGTACCACCTGATCCGGCTGATAGCCAACGCCGGCGGCTCCCACAGCCTGTTCCTCTACCTCGCGCTCGACCGGTCGAAGGCGAACCTGGCCCTGGCCAGGCACCAGCTCAGGCGAGTCGAGAACGACCTCACCATCTGATCCCGGCTGGCATATGATGTCTGGCCATTGCGCAGGAATGGTGACGCAGCTCCTATAGGGCGCTGGCTAGGTGGGCGCCTGATTCCGGCCGCAAGCAGAGCGGCAGGCCAAGATGGTTGCCGGGCTTTCGTGGTGGCCAGGCCCTTCAATATAGCCCGGCATATATGTCGGCACGACAGAACCCATCAGCAGGAATTGCGATATTCGGTCAGATGATCAGGCATATAATTGTGACCTGATCATATTGACCCTGGAGGATCCCGTCTGTGGCCGCGTCTGCTGCTGAAGCAATGCTCGAGCCGGTGAGGCAGATCCACGGCTTCGTGCTCGCCTGCCTTGTCGACGCCGCCAGCGGCATGATCTTGGGCTCCCTGCAAGAACAGGACGATATGAGTTTGCCGGTGGCGGCGGCAGGCGCGGCCGACGCCGTAAACGTCTTGTCCATGATGACGGGGAGACTGGCTGCGAACGGCGATATTCAGGATGTTATTGTGACTCTGGACAGTCACTACCATCTGATCCGCCTGCTCAGCCCAGGACACGGGCGGCGGTTCCTGCTGCTCGTGACCTTGGGGCGGCCAGAGGCCAACTTGGCCATGGCGCTTCGCGAGATCCGCGACCTCAGCGCCGGTTTCTTGGCCGAGCAGGACTCGATGGCTTGATCCCGGCATCTGAAGCCGCTCGCCGAGACAGGAACCGCCGTGCTCCCAGCCAAGAATCCCGTCATTACCCGGCTGGGCAAGCTGGGTTACTCGGGTCAGACCGGCGTGCTTCACCTGTCAGGTGAGTCCGCCGGGAGCATCCACCTCAGCCGCGGCTCTGTTGTCTACGCCGAGTCCGCACGTACTCCCGGGCTGCCCGCGAGACTCGAGAAGATGACGGCCCTTACGGGCGGGGCGATGGTTAGCTCGCTCGAACGAGACTGGATGGCCAAGGATGCAACCGCCGACGCGGCTCTGGAGCTACTGTCGGGTAAGCCTCGTCATATGCGGTTCCGGGCGCCGGGGGAACTCGATCTCGGAATCACGGAAGGGATGACCGTTACGCTACTGGTCACCGAGGTGAACCGTCGGCATAACATAATGCGGCAACTGTCAGCGGTGCTCACCCCAGATACGGCCGTCGCGCGAAATCCGCGTCTCAAGACCCGGTCCATTGGGGTGTCCGACATTCAGTGGGCCATCGCTATGCGCGTAAACAGCCCTGTCACACCGCGCAGCCTCGCCTTGGAACTCGGGCAGAGCGTCCTCGGCACCACCATCGCAGTATTCCGGATGGTAACCATGGACTTGCTGTCTGTTGTCGATCCCCCGGCCGGATCGGCGGACGAGACCAGAGAATCTGACCAGAACGGGCCCGCTATTTCCTTTATTCGAGCGCTGGTCAGTTGAGGCGGGTGCGGTCACTCCCAGAGCAAGCGCAGGTAACATCCTAAAAGGGGGAGCGGTGGAGGAGATCGTTAACGGGATAGCTGTCGAGGAACTCGTCCTGAAGGAATTGCGGTCGTTGCGCGAGAGCGTGGTCGGTGTCTACGGCTGCATAGTCTCCACAACTGACGGGCTGCTGGTTGCGCATGATATCCCTAACATGGAACCGGAACGGATCGCCGCCATCGTCGCGACGACCCTCAGCCTGGCAGCCCAGGCCATGCAAGCCACCGGACGGGGACGCTTCCGTGAAGCAGTAGTCAGGGGCAGCGACGGCTACCTAGCAGTCTACGCGGCAGGTCACAGCGCCGTCGTGGCAGTAATAGGCGCCTGCGAGCTCAATGTCGGGATGCTGCATTATGAGATGCGAGACATGATCAAATGCATAGCAGGCTATTCGGCCAGGTTTGCGAGATGGGCTAGCCTCAAGCCCGTGGAGTTGCGACCAAACGCCGATCTGTAGCGGAGGACCACTTCACAGTTCGTGTCATCATCCAGCTTGCGGCTTACCGGCGAGGGGTTTTATTCGGTTGGGTGCGGCTCTTCTGAGGTGATGGAGTGTGAAGCGTTTTAATGTGCTTGGTGGTCCTGTGTCCGGTTTTGCCGTGTCGGTGCGTGCGTAAAGGGCTCCTTCTCGTTACGGTCCCGGTTGTCTGACGACCGGATCGCAAAAGAAGGAGCCCGATGCAAGGGTACGTGCCTGCTCAGGACGG
>WNGR01009429.1_pt1 | contig 29703 bp, 45 predicted proteins | sample 5407581 | NCBI WGS metagenome assembly WNGR01 (sample SAMN13153383, study PRJNA577476) | soil metagenome | isolation source: 80 cm soil or saprolite under Garry oak tree replicate 2 | place: USA:California | collected 2016-06-15
GAAGCAAGCGAAGTCCTAGGGCAAGTCGCCGCCGCTGCTTGTACCCAACCCACACACGGGAGAACCCGCATGCTCCTCATTCGCGAGATCATGTACTGCAAGCCGGGGAAGGTACGGCCCTTGGTCGAGAAGTTCCTCGCGATGGCGAAGCTGAGCGCCAAGGTTGGCATGCCACGGTCGGCGCGAGATCTACAAGATTGAGGCGTGACACACGATTCGGGGGCGCGTAGCCCTATGGATTTCGACCTGGACCTAGCGATAGAAGTGCTGCGACGTTCTCCCGCCACGCTCCGGGCGCTGCTCGATGGTCTCAGCGAGCATTGGATGCGGGGGAACGAGGGGCCCGAAACGTTCAGCCCGTTCGATGTGGTAGGGCACCTGATCGACGGCGAGGAAACCGATTGGATTCCGCGAGCTCGCATCATTCTCGCCAAGGGGCCGAATCTTCGCTTCGAGCCATACGATCGATTCCGCCACCAAGCGTGCAACGTGAGACGCGCCTCGGAGTCACTCCTCGCCGAATTTGCGCGACTGCGCACTGTCAATCTACGGGAACTCGAGTCCTGGAAACTGACTGCGACCGAACTCGACCTTCCCGGTGAACATCCGAGTCTGGGACGTGTAACGCTCCGCCAGTTATTGGCAGCATGGGTTGTGCACGACTTAGGGCATCTGGCTCAGGTAGCGAGAGTCATGGCGAAGCAATACCGAGATGAGGTCGGGCCGTGGATACCTTTTCTGCCGGTGCTCACCGACCATCCGGTACCGCGCTCCTAGGGCACCCGATTCACCGGTTTCAGCCTCCGTCCGGAGGCTCTTGTCACCTTTGCCCGGACGACCGTGCCCTGCTTTGAGGCCCAAATCAGCGCACAAAATGTCCACCTTCGCTGTGACGACCAGCACGTGGGCACTGTCACAATCGACGGGAAGTTCCTCACGCGACTAGTGACTAACCGACTTGATGCCGCGGTCGTGTCTGCGGTCGTGACGGTTCGTACCGGGAGCGGGGAGATCTTGTACAGGGCGCGTGACTCGTTCCAATGGCACCCCGCCGAATAGGGCGGGGCAGCGGCCATGGCCCGCGGCTACGGGGTGCCAGCGCCATGAAGGTATGGTAGATTCGGCAGCCCTTCACGAGGACGGCCTATGATCTTCAGCCTGCCGACGTTCACGCTGATCCACGTGTTGCTGAGTGTGGTCGGCATCGTCACGGGCCTCGTCGTCGCGGGGGGGCTCGCCGGCGGCAGACGACTCGACCGGTGGGCCGTGCTCTTCCTGGTCACGACCGTCGCGACGAGTGCCACCGGTTTCGGCTTTCCCTTCGTCACGTTCCTGCCGTCCCACGCCGTGGGGATCGTGTCGCTGGTGATTCTGCCGGTCGTGATCGTCGCGCACTACGTCAAGCATTTCGCGGGACCATGGCGCCGGATCTATGCGGTCGGTGTCGTCCTCGCCACGTACCTCAACACCTTCGTGCTGGTCGTGCAGCTGTTCCGGAGGCTGCCGGCATTGATCGTCGCCGCACCGACTCAGTCCGAGCCGCCCTTTGCGATCACGCAGGCCCTCGTGCTGGCGCTCTTCATCTGGCTGGCGGTTGCCGCCGACAGGGGGTTCCGCGCCGCGCCGGCCGGCATGGCGTGACGCGCGGTTCGCTCTCTCCTCCGTGCCTGGAGCACCAATGGTCCTCGGTCTGCGCACCGTCATCTACCATGTGTCAGATCTGCAACGAGCCAAGACATGGTATGCTGCCGCGTTCGGAGTGAAACCCTACTTCGATGAGCCGTTCTACGTCGGGTTCAACATCGGCGGGTTCGAGCTCGGCTTGGATCCAGACACCAAGGGGGTCGCTCCGGGCGCAGGTGGCAGCGTTGCGTACTGGAGGGTGCCGGACATCGCCGCCGCGGTCCAACATTTCACGAAGTCGGGCGCGACGATGAAGTCCTCCGTTCAGGATGTCGGTGGGGACATTCGCGTGGCGATAGTCGCAGACCCATTTGGCAACCTCATAGGCTTGATTGAGAACCCAGACTCTGCCGCTGCCTAACACGCGCTTGCAGCGGACATCACCTTGCGACGTTAGGGAGACTTGCGCATGGCGAAGGGGCCGAGCCAGAGCCCGCAGATCCGGCAACTCGCGCGATATGAAGTCCGTCCTGAGGCCCTCGAGCCTTGTTTGGCGGCCATCGGGCAGCTTCGCGGTCTCGATCGACGGCTACGGTGCCGGGCCGAACCAAGATCGTGAGAATCCGAGGCGTTGTGGGCAGGTATTGATCTGCCCGCGCTGGGCTACGAATGTGTGAAGCACGTTGCCGGCGATCGCGCGACCCATGTTTTTCTGCGCAGGCGCGTGTGACTCGACCGCCCGCCTACTTACGGAGTCTGGCGGGCATCCAGCTGTGGCGCTGAAGGCTCGGAGGAAGGTCACATGGACCCTGCTGTGTTTCTCGTCGCGCTCGTAACAGTCGTGGGGACCGCCGCTGTGACGATTGTCAAGGTCGCTCGTCTCTGGACCGGCCGTCCAGAATCACCATCGGCCGACGTCACTGCGCGGCTCGAGGCGCTGGAACGCGGTGTCCGGGACCTCCAACAGGAGCAAGCAGACACGCAGGAGCGGCTCGATTTCGCGGAGCGTTTACTCAGCAAGGCGCGGGACGAGCGGCAGCTTGGCAGCTAGAGACAACGCCACCGACGTTAGGCGCGATGACGCACGCGCGGAAAGGGATGCCGAATCGTGCCTGACGGAAAGATCTGTTACCTAGAGATCCCAGCCATCGACGTCGCAGTGTCGGCCGCGTTCTACGCGCAGGTGTTTGGTTGGAAGAGCCGCCTCCGCGGCGACGGCCACCGTGCCTTCGATGACACGACCGGAGCCGTCAGTGGCTCCTGGGTGCTGGGCCGGCCACCGTCGCGCGAAGCCGGCATCCTCACCTACGTCATGGTCGATCGCGTGGACGCCACGCTCGCGAAGGTGTCGGCGGCCGGAGGCCGGGTCGCGACGCCGCCGACGCCGCTCGGCGGCGCCGGGGAGGCGTTTGCTACCTTCGTCGACCCGGCCGGCAACCTGCTCGGGCTCTATCAGGAGCCGCAGCGATGACGGGTCCCGGTAAGCGCGATTGTTAGGCAGCTACGATCAACTCAGACAAGGCAGGAAACAATGTGTCGGAACATCAAACGCCTGCGTCACCCTGACCATCCTCCGACGGACGCTGAGCTACACGACGCCGCCCTGCAGTTCGTTCGCAAGATCAGCGGCTTCCACCATCCCTCGAAGGCCAACCAGGCCGCGTTTGATCGTGCGGTTCAGGATGTGGCCGCCGCCGGCCGGGTGTTGTTCCGTTCGCTGCATGTTCGGGGTGACGGTGTCGCGGCTGTCTGACACGTGCTTGCCGTGACATACTTCGATGAGCTTCGCGCCGCGCCATGAATACCAGGAAGGTGGTCATCGGCGCGGTGCTCGTTATCATCGGCCTGCCTCTGGTGCTGGTCCTGATAGTTGTTGTCTCGGTCCACGTCCTGGACCGGACCAACGGCGCCATCACCTCCTCGGGCCGCGAGCGCACGTACCTGCTCTATGTCCCACGGAGCTACGACCGCGCCAGGCCGACGCCGCTCGTCATCAGCATGCACGGCGCGGCGGGCTGGCCGGCCCAGCAAATGAACGTGAGCCGGTGGAACCGGCTGGCCGATGAGCAGGGGTTCATTGTCGTCTACCCGGCGGGAAGCGGCGTGCCCAAGATCTGGCATGTGGATCGGGGGGCCGGTCTCATGCGGGACGTCGGATTCATCTCGGCGTTGATCGACACGCTGGAGGCGGCCTACAACATCGACCCGACGCGGATCTATGCCAACGGGCTTTCCATTGGCGGAGGCATGGCGTTTGTGCTGTCCTGCACCCTATCCGACCGGATCGCTGCGGTCGGGATGGTGGCGGCTGCGCAATCCTTGCCGTCGAGCTGGTGTACAGACCATCGACCGATGCCGATGATTGCGTTTCATGGGACCGCCGATCCAATTGTACCCTACCAGGGAGGGCCATTGGGTGATCCGTTCAGCCCCGTGACCGTGATGTTTCCTCCCGTCCGGGCTTGGGTGGCGAGTTGGGCTCATAGAAACCGGTGCGGAACGAACCCCGTCGATTCCGCGGTGGCCGCGGACGTCACCCGTCGCGAATACCCGCACTGTGCTGACCACGCGGCGGTGGTGCTCTACACCATCCGGGGAGGAGGCCACTCCTGGCCTGGCGGCAAACCGCTGCCGGAATGGTGGGTCGGGCCCACGAGCCGCAGCATCGACGCAACGGGTCAGATGTGGGCGTTCTTTCGTGAGCACCAGGTTCTGAGGAATTAGCAGTCTGTCTTGATCGCGGCCGCCGCGCGCCGCAGCTTTAGCGCGATCCGTTGAGCCACACACATGGACGCATCAGGTCGGCTACGATGGCTCCGGGCTGTGCTCTTTGTGGGCGTCGTGTACCTTGTCGCCGGCCTCACCTTCGCGGCGCTCGCCAATCGGGCTGCGTCCCATCAGATGCGAGTGACGTGGCGGCTGGCCGCGTGGGTGATCAGCGCCGCCGCGTTCGGGGCGCACATAGCGTACGAACACGCTCGGCTGCGTAGCTCGCCTCGGACGACAGCACTGCACGCGTCGTTGGCTGTCGCCATGGGGGCCTTCGCTCTCGCGGTCGCGGCGAACGTTCATGCGCAGGCCGCCTCAGTCCACCAACACTCCCACACCCTCGCGCTCGTAGCATGGCCGGTCGTGACGGCGGTGCCGGCGTTCGTGGTCGCACTCGCCGCAGCTGCCGGCCTCGCCTTAACGCGGCGCTCCGGAGAGTGACAGTGTCAGGTGACAGCCTCCGTGACGCACTGAGGTACTGGGAGCCGCGCCGCCTCTGGTACAACGTGGCGCTCAGCCTCGAGGCGGCCGCCTGGGTCGTCTTTACCTGGCCTCACTTCCGCCCGGCGCTATCCCTGCAACATCTCTTCCAGCTGACGGTGCTGGCGGTTCTCGCGAATCTGTGCTACAGCGCCGCGTACCTGGTCGATCTGCCCTTGCAGGACGCATTCGGGACAGGGTGGCGCCAGCGGCGTTTCGTCCTGTGGCTGTGCGGCACACTCTTGGCGCTGGCCGTCGCGTGCTATTGGATTGCGGATGAGATCTATCCGTATGTCGGCGCCGCCTGACCGCGGCTTGAAGCTGACCGGCCGGCTGGCGCCGGCTCGAGCGTAAGAGCCATCCCTAACCAGCGTTTGAAGCTGACGGCGACCTCAGCTAGGCGCGCACGGCGTACAAAAAGCGTGCGTAGCCGATCTCGGCGGCATTCTTCGTGAGTTCGACATTGACCCAGGCGACGACGTCACCGAAGGGACGGTCCTGGAACGGCCAGCGGGTTGGCAGTGTCGATCGCAGGTCGTCGGCGGTAACCCGCTCCAGTACCGCTCGCCACTCTCCATGGAGGCGACCGAGCCACGCGCGGACCTCGTCGGCGTCGCCGGGCCACAGCACGTGCTCGCGTGACAGCGCGCCGTCGCCGAACGAGTGGTCGAGCACCATGGACCACCAGAAGCCGAGGTGCCACGTCAGCCACGCGATGCTCGGCGGACCGAGGTCGTAGCCCTCGCGATCCGGCCAGTCGGCGCGCCACCTGCCATCAGGGCCTGGGTGCACGTGCAACCCTTCACGAGCGGGGCGCCACAAGCACTCCTCGGTGGCGAGTCCGTCGAGATGGAAGCTGGTGAGCCGCCACGCCGTTTCGAACTGCCGGAGCAAGTAGTCACGCGCTTCGTCGGCCATGGGCAGCGTCTTGTGATCGAGGATTCTCAGGTGACGGTCGTGGCTAAGGTTCTTTCAATCGGGTCTCGATCTTGATCTCGGAGGTCAACGTCCGGTGAACGGGACAGCGCTCTGCAATATCCCGTAGCCGGGCGCGCTGCTCTTCCGAAAGCTGACCGTCCAGTGCGATCTCGCGCTCGATGAAGTCGAGCATTCCTGTCTTTGTCTCACAGTCGGCGCAATCCTCGGCGTGCACCCTCGAATGCCGCAGGAGCACCGTTACGTTGTTCAGGGGCCACTGCTTCCGTCGCGCGTACAGCGCGATGGTCATCGACGTTCAGGCCCCGAGCCCAGCCAGCAAGAGGTCGTAGGGGCTGGGGCCCGTATCGGTGCCGCCGTCGACGATGGGCTCGTCCGCCAGAAGGCGATGGCGACCGGCTGTGATCTCCTGCGCGAACCCGGCTGCGCTGCCGCGCACCACCACGACTCCTCGGTCCAACGTCTCGTTCATTGGCGAGCTCCGAGTTGGGGGACGGCTTGAGCATAACCTGCTGCGCCGATGCCCCCCAGTGGCGCTCTTCGTGTTGTGGGTGGTACAAGCCCATGACGGCCCGTGAGTTCCGAGCCATCGCCTTGATCTTCGCGACACTGGGCTATCCGCGCAGCGGTTGGGGCATGGTGAAGCTCACACCCGAGCAACAAGAGCTGTTCGTGCGCACCGAGCCGGCGACGTTCGCGCCGGTGCAGGGCGCTTGGGGTCGCGAGGGCGCCACGAGCGTGCGGTTGCGGACGGCGAGCAAAGACGCCGTTCGCGAGGCGCTGACCATCGCATGGCGCAACCGGGCCCCGAAGCGTCTCGCCGGTCCGCCGGGGTTGACGTAAGTCCAATGGCTGTTCTATTTTGTGAGTCTATTTCGGAACTTTTGCCTGGGGCGTATGCCGACCATCAATCAGCTCGTCCGGCTGGGGCGCAAGGACGTGGAGAAGAAGGAGAAGGCGCCGGCGCTGCGTGGCAACCCGCAGAAGCGCGGCGTCTGCACCCGTGTCTACACCACGACGCCCAAGAAGCCGAACTCGGCGCTGCGGAAAGTGGCTCGGGTGCGGCTGACCAACGGGTTCGAGGTGACGGCCTACATCCCGGGCGAGGGGCATAACCTCCAGGAGCACTCGATCGTGATGATTCGCGGCGGCCGCGTGAAGGACCTCCCCGGGGTGCGCTATCACATCATCCGCGGCACGCTCGACGCCGCGGGCGTGAACGAGCGCAAGCAGTCGCGCTCCAAGTACGGCGCCAAGCGGCCCAAGGCGGCCGCGACGTGAGCCGGCGCAAGAAGGCGATCAAGCGGCCGGTGCCGGCCGATCCGCGCTACGACAGCCAGACGGTGTCGAAGTTCATCACGAACCTGATGCGGCAGGGGAAGAAGTCGCTGTCGGAGCGGATCTTCTATCAGGCGATGGACCTGATCGAGCAGCGCACCGGGCAGCCGGGGGTGAACGTCTTCAAGCAGGCGCTGTCGAACGTGAAGCCGGCGCTCGAGGTGAAGTCCCGCCGCGTGGGCGGCGCCACCTACCAGGTGCCGGTGGAGGTGCGGCCTGAGCGCCGCACCGCGCTCGGGATGCGGTGGCTGATCGTGTTCAGCCGCGCGCGCCGCGAGAAGACGATGGCGGAGCGCCTGGCCGCCGAGGTGATCCTCGCCTCGAAGGGCGAGGGTGAGACGATCAAGAAGAAGGAAGACACACACCGGATGGCGGAGGCGAACCGCGCCTTCGCGCATTACCGGTGGTGACCTTTTGACCGACAACTTCGGGACCCTGCGCTAAGGGATCCTGCATCCTAGGCCGTAGGGGCGCAGCACGCTGCGCCCCTACCCGGATGATGGCGGAGCGAGACCGGCCCAACGGCGGGCGCCTGGTCGCCCCGCGTTTTTGCTGCAGGGGCGCAGCCTGCTGCGCCCGTACACAGAGGAACGCAATGGCACGGACGACACCGCTCGACCACATTCGGAACATCGGCATCATGGCCCACATCGATGCCGGGAAGACGACGACTACCGAGCGGATCCTCTACTACACGGGCCGCACCTACAAGCTGGGCGAGGTGCACGAGGGGACGGCCACGATGGACTGGATGGAGCAGGAGCAGGAGCGGGGGATCACGATCACCTCCGCCGCGACCACCTGCTTCTGGCCGTGCCGGGGCGATCAGTACCGCATCAACATCATCGACACCCCCGGGCACGTGGACTTCACGGTGGAGGTGGAGCGCTCGCTCCGGGTGCTCGACGGCGCCGTCACCCTGCTCGACGCGGTGGGCGGCGTCGAGCCCCAGACCGAAACGGTATGGCGTCAGGCCGACCGCTACCGCGTGCCGCGCATCATCTTCGTCAACAAGATGGACCGCGTGGGCGCGGACTTCGACCAGTGCCTCAAGATGGTCCGCGAGCGGCTCGGAGCGAAGGCGGTCCCGATCCAGCTCCCGCTCGGCTCGGGCGAGCTGTTCACGGGGATCGTCGACCTGGTCCGGCAGGTGGAGATCGTGTACGACGACGAGTCCCTGGGGAAGAAGTACGTCGAAGGGCCGGTCCCGGTCGCGCTCCGGGCGAGGGTCGCCGAGCTGCGTCACCAGATGCTCGAGGCGGTCGTCGAGCACGACGACGCCATCCTCCACAAGTACCTCGAGGAGCACGAGCTCACCGAGGAGGAGATCCGCACGGTGCTGCGCAAGGCGACGATCGCCGGACACGTCGTGCCCGTGCTGTGCGGCGCCGCCTTCAAGAACAAGGGCGTGCAGGCGCTGCTCGACGCGGTGGTGGATCTCCTGCCCTCGCCGGTCGACATCCCGGCGATCCAGGGCCACCTGCCGCACCACGACGCGACGCACGCGACCCGCCGGGCCGCGGACGACGAGCCCTTCGCCGCGCTCGCGTTCAAGATCATGACCGACCCCTACGTCGGGAAGCTTACCTTCTTCCGCGTCTATTCGGGCGTGCTGAACGCCGGCTCGTACGTGTACAACAGCACCAAGGATCGCCGGGAGCGCATCGGGCGCCTGCTGCAGATGCACGCCAACAAGCGCGAGGAGCTGGAAGAGGTGCGCGCGGGCGACATCGCCGCGGCCATCGGGCTCAAGGACACGAAGACGGGTGACACACTGTGCGATGCGAACCATCCGATCATCCTCGAGGCGATGCGGTTCCCCGAGCCCGTCATCTCGGTCGCCATCGAGCCCAAGACCAAGGCCGACCAGGACAAGCTGTCGATCGCCCTCCAGAAGCTCTCCGAAGAAGACCCCACCTTCCGCGTGCACACGGACGCCGAGACCGCCCAGACGATCATCAGCGGGATGGGCGAGCTGCACCTCGAGATCATCGTCGATCGCATGAAGCGGGAGTTCAAGGTCGACGCCAACGTCGGCCGCCCGCAGGTGGCCTACCGCGAGACGGTGCGCAAGCGGGTGGAGTACGTGGAGGGGAAGTTCATTCGCCAGACGGGCGGTCGCGGTCAGTACGGGCACGTCGTCATCCACCTCGAGCCGGGGGAGCCGGGCTCCGGCTTCATCTTCGAGGACAAGATCGTGGGCGGCGCGATTCCCAAGGAGTACATCGGCCCGGTGGAGCAGGGCGTGAAGGAGGCCCTGGAGGGCGGCGTGCTCGCGGGGTACCCGATGGTCGACGTCAAGGTGGAGCTCGTGGACGGCTCCTACCACGACGTGGACTCGAGCGAGATGGCGTTCAAGATCGCCGGCTCGATGGCCGTGAAGGAGGCCGCCCGGCAGGCGAGCCCCGTGCTGCTCGAGCCGGTCATGGACGTCGAGGTCGTCACGCCGGCCGACTACATGGGCGAAGTGATGGGCGACCTCTCGAGCCGCCGCGGCAAGATCGGCGGCATGACGCAGCGCGCCGACGCGCACGTGATCGCCGCGAGCGTGCCCCTGTCCGAGATGTTCGGCTACTCGACCACGCTGCGCTCGATGAGCCAGGGGCGCGCCATCTACAGCATGCAGTTCAGCCACTACCAGGAAGTGCCGAAATCGAAAGCGGAAGAGATTGTATCGAAGGTGAAAGGTTAGGAGAGACGGCGTCACGAAGAGACGTCACGCAAGGCGTCACGGAAGGGCGTCACGGAGCTACGTATCACGGTCCTCCGAGACGATCGTTCGAGACGATGTTACGCGACGCAGGTTGAACATGAACTGAGGATCGTATGGCCAAGGCTAAATTTGAACGGACGAAGCCGCACGTGAACGTGGGGACGATCGGGCACGTGGACCACGGCAAGACGACGTTGACGGCGGCGTTGACGAAGGTGGCGGCGGAGAAGGGGCTCGCGACCTACGTGACCTACGATCAGGTGGCGAAGGCGTCGGAGTCGCAAGGCCGGCGCGACGCGACGAAGATCCTGACGATCGCCACGAGCCACGTGGAGTACGCCACGGCGGCGCGCCACTACGCGCACGTGGACTGCCGCCCCGGACACGCGGACTACGTGAAGAACATGATCACGGGGGCGGCCCAGATGGACGGGGCGATCCTCGTGGTGTCGGCGGTGGACGGGCCGATGCCGCAGACGCGGGAGCACATCCTCTTGGCGCGGCAGGTGAACGTGCCGGCGATCGTGGTGTTTCTCAACAAGTGCGATCTGGTGGACGATGCGGAGCTCCTGGACCTGGTGGAGCTGGAGGTGCGGGAGCTGTTGTCGAAGTACGAGTATCCGGGGGACGACATTCCGGTGATCCGGGGAGGTGCGGGAGCTGTTGTCGAAGTACGAGTATCCGGGGGACGACATTCCGGTGATCCGGGGCTCGGCCCTGAAGGCGATCGCGGGGGAGAAGCCGTGGGTGGCGAAAGTGGAGGAGCTGCTGACGGCCCTGGACAAGAGCATTCCGGTGCCGAAGCGGGAGGTGGACAAGCCGTTCCTGATGCCGGTGGAGGACGTGTTCTCGATCACGGGCCGGGGGACGGTGGCGACGGGGCGGATCGAGCGGGGGAAGGTGAAGGTGGGGGAGGAAGTGGAGATGGTGGGGTTCGGGACGGACAAGAAGACGGTGGTGACGGGGGTGGAGATGTTCCGCAAGCTCTTGGACGAGGGGCAGGCGGGGGACAACGTGGGGTTGTTGCTGCGCGGCGTGGAGAAGCACGAGGTGGAGCGGGGGATGGTGTTGGCGAAGGCGAAGTCGATCACGCCGCACACGCAGTTCGAGAGCGAGGTGTACGTGCTGACGAAGGAGGAGGGGGGGCGGCACACGCCGTTTTTCAAGGGCTACCGGCCGCAGTTCTACCTGCGGACGACGGACGTGACGGGGGCGGTGGAGCTGCCGGGGGGGGTGGAGATGGTGATGCCGGGGGACAACACGAAGATGACGATCGAGCTGATCACGCCGATCGCGATGGAGGAGCAGCTGCGCTTCGCGATCCGCGAGGGCGGCCGCACGGTGGGCGCCGGCGTCGTCACCAAGATCCTGAAGTAAGAACCGAGGCACCGATGGCGGGAAAAATTCGGATTCGCTTGAAAGCATTCGACCACGCGCTCATCGACCAGGCCGCGGCGGACATCGTCCGCACGGCGGAGAAGACGGGCGCGCAGGTGTCGGGACCCATCCCCCTGCCCACCAAGCGGCAGATGTGGACGGTGCTGCGCAGCCCGCACATCGACAAGAAGAGCCGCGAGCAATTCGAGCTGAAGACCCACAAGCGGCTGATCGACATCATGGACACGCGCTCCCAGACGGTCGACGCGCTGACGAAGCTCGATCTGCCGGCGGGCGTGGACGTGGAAATCAAAGTGGAGTAGGGGATGACCGGACTGATCGGCAGGAAGCTCGGCATGACGCGCGTGTTCGACGCGGAAGGCGCGGCGGTGCCGGTGACGGTGATCGAGGCGGGCCCCTGTCCCGTGGTGCAGATCGCCGGGAACCGGATCGAGCTGGGCTTCGGCGCCAGGAAGCCGAAGCGCGCGGCGCGCGCGCTGCTGGGCCACGTGAAGCGGGCGGGCCTCGAGGTCGCGCCCCGCGTGCTCCAGAGCTTCCCCCTGGCCGGTGAGGGAGCGGAGCCGCCCAAGCCGGGCGAGGCGGTCACCGTCGCGATCTTCCAGGCGGGCGAGCGGGTGAAGGTCACGGGGGTGACGAAGGGGCGCGGCTTCCAGGGCGTGGTGCACCGCCATCACTTCGCGGGCGGGCCGGAGACGCACGGCAACACGCGCCACCGCAAGCCGGGCTCGATCGCCCCCGGCACCGACCCTTCGCGCATCATCAAGGGCAAGCGCATGCCGGGCCACATGGGCGCGCGGCGCTTCACCGAGCTGGGCCTGCGGGTCGTGAAGGTGGACGCGGAGCGGAATCTTCTGTTCGTGCGGGGCGCGGTGCCGGGGCCGATGAACGGCCTCCTCACGATCCGCAAGCAGGGAGGGCGGAGCCGCCATGATTGAGGCGCCCCACTACTCGGCCGCCGGCGCGAAGAAGAAGGCGGTGCGGCTCCCGGGCGCGCTGTTCGACGGCACGGTGAACGCGCACACGCTGCACCGCGCCGTAGTGACCTATCTCGCGAACCAGCGGCAGGGGACCCACGACACGAAGACGCGTGCCGAAGTGTCAGGCGGCAATCAGAAGCCGTGGCGCCAGAAGGGGACCGGGCGGGCGCGACAGGGCTCGATCCGCGCGCCCCACTGGCGCCACGGCGGCATCGTGTTCGGGCCGCACCCGCGCGACTACCGGCTCGGCATCCCCAAGAAAGTGCGGCAGCTCGCGAAGAAGTCCGCGCTCAACGCGCGGGCGCGCGAGGGCGCGCTCGTCGTCGTGGACGCGCTCGCCTTCGAGAAGCCGAAGACGAAGACGCTGGTCGAGCTGCTGGCGAAGCTGGGAGTCGTCGACCGCAAGGTCCTGCTCCTGACCGCGGGTCAGGCGCACGCCCACAACGTGTACCTCTCGGGCCGGAACCTCCCGGGCGTGCACGTGATGCGGTTCGCGGACGCCACGGCCTACGAGGTCCTCTGGTCCGACGCGGTGGTGATCGAGCTGCCCGCGCTCGCGACTCCGGACGAGCCGCCGGAGGCGCCCGATGCCTGAGCTGCATCAGACGATCGTGGGTCCGGTGGTCACCGAGAAGTCCTCGGCGGCCTACGCCGCCCGCAAGGAGTACGCGTTCCGCGTGCACCGCGAGGCGACGAAACCCCAGATCCGCGCGGCGATCGAGGCGCTCTTCAAGGTGACGGTCACGGACGTCCGCACTATGGTCGTGCGCGCCAAGCGGCGCAGCCTGGGCCGCTACGCCGGCCGGCGGCCGTCCTGGAAGAAGGCGATCGTGACGCTGAAGGAAGGCGACGCGATCCAGGTGTTCGAGGGCTGACATGGGCATCCGACAGTTCAAACCGGTGACCTCGGCGACGCGGTTTCGCTCGGTCTCGGACTTCGCCGAGGTCACGAAGTCCGAGCCCGAGCGGGCGCTGGTCGAGCCGCTCACGAAGACGGGCGGGCGCAACAACAAGGGGCACATCACGGCGCGCTGGCGGGGCGGCGGGCACAAGCGCCGCTACCGCAGGATCGACTTCCGGCGGGACAAGTTCGGCATTCCGGCCCGCGTGACGGCCGTCGAGTACGACCCGAACCGGACCTGCCGCATCGCGCTGCTCACGTACGCCGACGGAGAGAAGCGCTACGTCCTGCACCCCAAGGGGCTCAACGTGGGCGACGCCGTCGTCTCGGGCCCCGGGTCGGACATCCGCATCGGCAACGCGATGCCGCTGTTCGAGATCCCCCTGGGGACGACGGTGCACAACGTGGAGCTCAAGATCGGGCGCGGCGGGCAGTTGTGCCGCGCCGCGGGGACGGGGGCGCAGGTCGTGGCGAAGGAGGGGAACTACGTCACCCTGCGGCTGCGCTCGACCGAGATGCGTATGGTGCGCGGCGAGTGCCTCGCCACGGTCGGCGAGGTCGGGCACGCGGAGCACGAGCTCTTGTCGGTCGGGAAGGCCGGCAAGAGCCGCTGGCTGGGCCGCATGCCGCGGGTGCGCGGCGTGGCGATGAACCCCGTGGATCACCCGCTGGGCGGCGGCGAGGGGAAGAGCTCCGGCGGGCGCCCGCCCACCAATCCCTGGGGCAAGCCGGAGGGCCGCAAGACGCGACACAAGAAGAAGCCGTCCACCAAACTCATCGTGCGCGGACGCAAGCGCGGGAAGGCGACGCAGTAATGGGACGCTCGGTCAAGAAGGGGCCCTACGTGGAGCCGTCGCTCCTCGTGAAGATCACGGCCCTGAACGAGAAGAACGAGAAGAAGGTCTTCAAGACCTGGTCGCGGCGCAGCACCATCACGCCCGACTTCGTGGGCCACACGCTGGCGGTGCACAACGGGAACAAGTTCATCCCCGTGTACATCACCGAGAACATGGTGGGGCACAAGCTGGGCGAGTTCGCGGCCACGCGCCTGTTCCGCAGCCACTCCGCCAAGGGCTCGGCCCAGGAGCGGGAGGCCGAAGCGGCGGCGGCGGCGGAGCAGAAGCCGGCCTGATGGAAGCCCGAGCGATCCAGCGGACCGTGCGCCAGTCGGCGCGCAAGATGCGGCTCGTCGTGGACCTGATTCGCGGCCGGGCGGTGCCGGAGGCCTATGCCATCCTGCGGTATTCGAAGAAGCTCGCCGCCAAGCACATCCACAAGGTGCTGAAGTCGGCGGTGGCGAACGCGCAGCAGGCGGCGCAGCGCCAGAACGCGGCCTTCGACGCCGACGGGCTGCGCGTGAAGTATGCGGTCGTGAACGAAGGGCCGACGCTGAAGCGCTTCACGTCGGCGGCGATGGGCCGGGCGACGCCGATTCTCAAGCGGACGAGCCACGTGGAGATCCACGTGGAGGCCGCGACGCCCGCCGCCAAGCCCGCGGCCGCCCCCGCCCCTCCCCCGGCGCCGGCGGCGAAGTCCGCGCCCAAGGTGAAGGCCAAGGCGAAGGAGCCGGCGAAGGCCGCCGCCAAGGGCGGCACCAAGCGGGCCAAGAAAGCGGCGAAGGCCGGGGCGACCCGGCGGAAAGGGGACAGGTAAGTGGGCCAGAAAACGCATCCCTACGGGTTCCGGCTCGGGATCGTGAAGCAGTGGCGCTCGCGCTACTTCGCGCGCCGCAACTTCCCGGAGCTGTTGAAGGAAGACGACCTGATCCGGAAATACCTGAAGACGAGGCTGTCGCACGCCGCCATCGCGGACGTGCACATCGAGCGCAAGCCGGGCAAGGTGACGGTCACGGTCCACACGGGCCGCCCCGGCGTCGTGATCGGCAAGCGGGGCGCCGAGGTGGACAAGCTGCGCGACGAGCTGGCGCAGCTCACGGGCAAGGAAGTGGGCATCAACGTCGAGGAGATCAAGCGGCCGGAGCTCGACGCCCAGCTCGTGGGAGACAGCGTGGCGCACCAGCTGACGCAGCGCATCTCGTTCCGGCGCGCCATGAAGCGCGCCGTGCAGAGCGCCATGCGCATGGGGGCGCAGGGGATCAAGATCAAGACCGCGGGCCGGCTGGGCGGGGCGGAGATCGCGCGCACCGAGGGCTATCACGAGGGGCGCGTGCCGCTGCACACGCTGCGCGCCGACGTGGACTACGCCACCTCCACTGCGAAGACGACGTACGGGACCATCGGGGTCAAGGTGTGGATCTTCAAGGGCGAGCGCACCGAGGACCTGCACGGCCGCACCTATTCGACGGGCGTCTGAGCGATGCTGGCACCGAAGCGCGTCAAGTTTCGCAAGCGGTTCAAGGGCCGGACGTCGGGGATGGCGACGCGGGGCAACACGGTCGCGTTCGGCCACTACGGGCTGATGGCACTCGAGCCGGGCTGGATCTCGAACCGGCAGATCGAGGCGTCACGCGTGGCGCTCACGCGGGAGATGAAGCGGGGCGGCAAGGTGTGGATCCGGCTGTTTCCGGACAAGCCGATCACCAAGAAGCCGGCCGAGACCCGCATGGGGAAGGGGAAGGGCAACCCCGAGGGATGGGTGGCCGTGGTGAAGCCGGGTCGCGTGATGTTCGAGGTGGAAGGGATTCCCGAGGCCGAGGCGCGTCTGGCGCTGGGGCTCGCGGCGGCCAAGCTGCCGATCAAGTCGAAGTTCGTGAGGCGGGAGGAGCGCTAGGATGCCGAGGCAGAAGCCCGAGGCGCTGCGGGAGCTGTCGACTGACGAGCTGCAGCAGAAGCTCGCGGTCCTGACCGACGAGCGCTTCCGTCTGGCGTTCAAGCGCGCGACGGAGGCGGTCACGAACCCGCTGCAGTTCCGGGCGCTGCGGCGCGAGGTCGCGCGCATCAAGACCATTCTGCGGGAGCGGGAGAGGAAGCCGGCATGACGGAGACGGAGCAGGAGGCGCGGGGCCAGCGCAAGGTCCGCACCGGGGTGGTGGTGAGCGACAAGCGCCAGAAGACCGTCACGGTCCTCCTGACGCGCCGCTTCGCCCACGGATTCTACGGCAAGCAGATCGTGCGCACCAAGAAAGTCGCGGCCCACGACGAGCGTGGGGCGAAGCTGGGCGACACCGTGCGCATCGTGGAGACGCGGCCGCTGTCGAAGCTGAAGCGGTGGCGGGTGGTCGAGATCGTCGAGCGCGCGAAGTAGGGCGGAGGGATCGTGATCCAGCAGGAATCGATCGTCAAGATTGCCGACAACTCGGGCGCGCGCAGCGCGCTCGTGATCCGCGTGCTCGGGGGCTCCAAGCGCCGCTACGGCGGGCTGGGGGACGTCGTCGTCGTCACGATCAAGGACGCCATCCCGACCGGGCAGATCAAGAAGGGCGAGGTGGTGCGGGCCGTCATCGTCCGGACCGCCAAGGAGACCAAGCGCAAGGATGGCTCGTACATCCGGTTCGACGAGAACGCCGCGGTGCTCATCACCGACCAGGGCGAGCCCCGCGCGACCCGCATCTTCGGGCCGGTCGGGCGCGAGCTGCGCGAGAAGAAGTTCATGAAGATCGTGTCGCTCGCGCCGGAGGTGATCTGAAATGAAGCCGCGCGTCTTCAAGAAGAGCCGGCGCGCGCGGCGCACCGAGCGCGAGCCCGCGCGCCACAAGCTCCACGTCGCCAAGGGCGACCGGGTGCGCGTGATCCGCGGTGACGACCGCGGGCGCGAGGGCAAGGTCCTGCACGTGTACCCCAAGCAGTTCCGGGTGGTGGTCGAGGGCGTGAACGTCGTGAAGAAGCACAAGCGCGCCACGACCCCCCAGGGGGAGAGCGGGATCATCGAATTCCCGGCGCCGATCGCGGCGTCGAACGTGATGCTGCTCGACCCGAAGTCGGGCCAGCCGACGCGGGTGCGCCGGCGCCGCGACAAGGACGGCACCATCGAGCGCGTGGCCGTCAAGTCGGGCCAACCGATCCAGCGGGTGAGATAGCGATGGCGGACCCGAAAGAGACCGAGGACCAGGCCCAGGACCAGGGCCCCCCCGATCCCGGGGCCCGGCCGCCGACTCCGGATGCCGCGGCTGATCCCGCCGCGCCGCCGCAGCGTGAGCGGGCGCCGCGCAAGGAGAAGAAGGCCAAGAAGCCGGCCGAGGGAGAGCGCGGCGCTGCGCGCGAGCCTGCGGGGCCGCCCCCGCCGCCCGCCGAGCCCGCCCCGCGGCCGCGCCTGCTCGACTACTACGAGCAGCGGGTGCGGGCGAAGCTCGCCCAGCAGTTCGGCTTCGGCAACGCGCACGAGATTCCGAAGCTCGTGAAGATCGTCCTGAACGTCGGGATGGGCGACGCGCCCAAGAACCCCAAGGGGTTGGAGGCCGCGGTCGCGGAGCTCGCCGCCATCACCGGCCAGCGGCCCGTGGTGACGCGCGCCAAGAAGGCGATCGCGAATTTCAACCTGCGGGAGGGGCAGGCGATCGGCTGCGTCGCGGTGCCGCGCATGCGCGACTTCCGGGGGCTCCCGACCAAGAGCTTCGACGGGCGCGGCAACTATACCGTCGGGCTCAAGGAGCAGATGATTTTCCCGGAGATCGACTACGACAAGGTCGAGAAGATCCACGGGATGGACATTACCCTCGTCACCAGCGCCGGCCGCGACGACACGGCCTTGGCGCTGTTGCGGGAACTGGGCATGCCCTTCCGGGGCGAAGCCCCAGTGGCGGTCGGCTAGTCCCGTTCCAACGGTGCGAGCCTGACGGCGCTGCGATACGAACGACAACGAAGGGTTCGAACGGGACTAGGAGGCCAGGCATGGCGAAGAAGTGCTGGATCGAGAGGGTCAAACGGAAGCCGAAATTCAAGGTGCGGGCCTACTACCGCTGCCAGCGCTGCGGCCGCAGTCGTGGGACGCTCCGCGCCTTCAAGCTGTGCCGCATCTGTTTCCGCGAGCTCGCGCTGCGTGGGGAGATCCCCGGCGTGCGCAAGGCCAGTTGGTAACGAACGGAAGGTGAGATGAACGTGATTGATCCCGTCGCCGACATGCTGACCCGCGTGCGCAACGCCTGCCAGGCTGGCCACCGGCGAGTGGACATGCCGGTGTCGAAGCTGAAGCTCGAGATCGCGCGCATCCTCCGTGACAACCACTACATCCAGGACTTCAAGGCCCTGGACGACGGGCGGCACGGACTGCTGCGACTGTACCTCAAGTACCACAACGACGCCCCCGTCATCCGCGAGCTCGTGCGGGTGTCGGCGCCGGGGCTCCGGCGCTACGTGAAGGCGCGCGAGATCCCGCGCGTGAAGAACGGGCTGGGGATGGCCATCCTCAGCACCCCCCAGGGCGTCATGTCGGATCGCGAAGCGCGCACCGCCCACGTGGGCGGCGAGCTGCTCGCGGTGGTCTGGTAGGAGGCGCCCCGATGTCACGTATCGGCAGGCGCCCCGTCCCGCTCCCCCAGGGCGTCACCGCCCAGGTCGAGGGGCGGAAGATCACGGTCAAGGGACCGAAGGGCGAGATCAGCCGCACGATCCACCGTGACCTGACGATCGCGGTCGAGGACAGCACGGTCGTGGTCCGCCGGCCGTCGGAGGAGGCTTATCACAAGGCGCTGCACGGTCTCACGCGCACCCTGGTCGCGAACATGGTGGAAGGGGTCACGAAGGGCTTCGCAAAGCGGCTCGAAATCCAGGGGGTCGGCTACAAGGCGGAGCCGAAGCCGTTCGGCGTGCAGCTCATCGTGGGCTTTTCGCACCCGGTGGCGTATCACGCGCCCCAGGGCGTCAAGATCTCGGTCGACAACAATGTCCTCGTCAAGATCGAGGGTGTGGACAAGGAGCTGGTGGGCCAGGTGGCGGCCGAGATCCGCAACGTGCGGCCGCCCGAGCCGTACAAGGGGAAGGGCATCCGTTACGTGGGCGAGCAGGTTCGCCGCAAGGCGGGCAAGACGGCCCAGGCGGCCACGAAATGAGCCATGCGATCGATCCATAAGATTCGGACGCGGGAGCACCGCCGCGCCCGGCGGCGCCTGCGGGTCCGCAAGAAGGTGGTGGGGAGCGCCGGTCGCCCGCGGCTCGTCGTGTTCCGCTCGGCGAAGCACGTCTACGCGCAGCTCGTGGACGATGCCCGCGGGATGACGCTCGCGGGCGCGTCGGACCGCTCCGAGGGCATCCACATCGACGGCAAGGGCAAGACCGCGAAGAGCTTCGCGCTGGGACAGCTGATCGCGGCCAAGGCGAAGGAGCGCGGTATCACCAAGGTCGTGTTCGACCGCGCCGGCTATCAATACCACGGGCGCGTGAAGGCGGTGGCCGACGGCGCCCGGAAAGGTGGATTGGAGTTTTAATGGAGAACGAACTGGAAAAGCCGGGAGGCGAGCCAGGCGAGGTCGCGTCTGCGGGCGGGGGCGCCGGGGGCGCCGGGGGCGCCGGGGGTGCCGCAGCGACCGGGGGAGCGGGGGGGACGGGGGCGCCTGCCGGGCCTGGGGGGCCTGGGGGAAGCGGCGTGGAGCGTGCTGCGCCTCAGCAGCGGGGCAGGGGGCGCGGGCCGCGGGGCCGCGGTCGCGGCGGTCCCCGCCGCGACGAGGGCGGCGAGCGGCAGCGCGAGGGCGACGGCCTGGTCGAGAACGTGATCTCGATCAATCGCGTCGCCAAGGTCGTGAAGGGGGGCCGGCGCTTCGGATTCAATGCGCTCGTCGCAGTCGGCGACGGCCAGGGCCGCGTGGGGATCGCGACCGGGAAGGCGAACGAGGTGAGCGAGGCGGTGCGCAAGGCCGTGGAGGCCGCACGCCGCAAGATGGTGGAGATGCCGCTCACCGGCGGCACGATCCCCCATGAGATCATCGGCCACCACGGCGCGGGCCGGGTGCTCCTCAAGCCGGCGGCGTCGGGGACCGGCGTGATCGCCGGCGGGCCCGTGCGCGCGGTGCTCGAGTGCGCCGGCGTGCGCGACATCCTGACCAAGAGCCTGGGCTCGACCAACCCGCACAACATGGTGCGCGCCACGATGGACGGGCTGGCCCGACTCACCACGCCGCGGCGCGTGGCGAAGGAGCGGGGGGTGGAGCTCGACACCATCGCCTACAAGCCGCGCCAGGAGGCCGCGCGTGGCTAGGAAGCCCCCGAAGCGCAAGTACCGCAAGCGCAAGCCGGGGCGCGATCCGGCCCTGCCGCCGGTTGGGAAGGGCCCGCTCCGCATCAAGCAGGTCCGCTCGGCGATCGGCCGCGCGCCCAGGCTGCGGCGCACGCTGGAAGCCCTGGGGCTCCAGCATCATCAGGACGTCGTGGTGCAGCCGGATCACCCGGCCATCCGTGGCATGCTCCACCAGGTACGGCACCTCGTCGAGGTGACGCCGGAGGGGAAGGGGAGCTAGGCTATGGCGAAGGCGAAAGCGAAAGCGAAGGAGGCGGTCGAGTCCCTGAAGCTGCATCACCTGCGGCCGCCGCGGGGCTCGCACCGCGCGCGCATCCGCAAGGGCCGCGGTCCGGGTTCAGGGATCGGCAAGACGGCCGGCCGGGGAGGAAAGGGGCAGACGGCGCGGACCGGCGGCCAGACCCGCCCCGGATTCGAGGGCGGCCAGATGCCGCTCATCCGGCGCATCCCCAAGCGCGGCTTCACGAACCCGTTCCGGCAGCCTGCGCAAGTGGTCAACGTGCGGTACCTGGCGAAGCTCGCCGACGGGGTCGAGGTGACTCCCGACACGCTGTTCGGCGCCGGGCTGGTGCGCCGGCCGGACCATCCCGTCAAGCTGCTCGGCATGGGCGACGTGGCCCGGAAGTTCGTCATCAAGGGCGTCGCCGTCTCGGCCTCCGCCCGGACGAAGATCGAGCAGGCCGGCGGCACGATCGAGGGCTGATCCCGTGACTGCGCCCCAGATTCCCAATCTCTTCAAGGTCCCGGAGCTGAAGGAGAAGATTCTCTTCACGCTCCTCTGCCTCCTCGTCTATCGTACCGGGGCGCACATCGCGACCCCGGGCGTGAACGTGCAGGCGCTCGCCGACTTCCTCCGGAACGCCGGGCAGGGCACGCTGTTCAGCCTGTACGACCTGTTCGCGGGCGGGGGCTTCTCGCGTGCGACGGTGTTCGCGCTCGGCATCATGCCCTACATCTCGGCGAGCATCGTGTTCCAGCTCGCGGGTCCGGTGTTCCCGGTGATCGAGAAGATGCAGCGGGACGAGGAAGGGCGGAAACAGCTCACGCAGTGGACCCGCTACCTCACCGTGGCGCTGTGCCTCTTCCAGAGCTACGGCTTCGCGATCTTCACCGAGCAGCTGCCCGGGGCGGTGGCGCATGCCGGCTGGGGCTTCCGGTTCACCACGGTGCTCACGCTCACGACGGGCGGCATCTTCATCATGTGGCTGGGCGAGCAGATCACCGAGCGGGGCATCGGGAACGGCATGAGCCTGCTCATCTTCTTCTCGATCATCGAGCGCATCTGGCCCGAGACGCTGCGCACGTTCGAAGCGCTCCGGGCCGGATCGCTCACGCTGCCCGTGCTGCTCGTGGTGCTCGTGGTGATGCTGTGCGTCGTCGCGGGGACGGTGGCGGTGACCGTGGCGGCCCGCCGCATCCCCATCCAGATCCCGCGGAAGGTGATGGGCCGCGGGCGGATTCGCGAAGGTCAGAAGACCTTCATCCCGCTGCGCATCAATTCGTCGGGCGTGATGCCGATCATCTTCGCGCAGTCGCTGATCATCGTGCCCGGAACGGTGGCGACGTTCAGCGGCGTGGCCTGGCTGAAGCGCTTCGCGGAATACTTCTCGGTGACCTCGCCGTGGTACGTGCTGTCGAGCGCGGTGCTGATCGTCTTCTTCGCGTACTTCTACACCTCGATCATCTTCAACCCGGTCGACCTGGCCGAGAACCTGAAGAAGCAGGGCGGCTTCATCCCGGGCGTGAAGACCGTGGTGGCGATGCTGCCGATCGTGGTGTCGAACGTGCTCAACATGCCGTTCGGCTTCGGCGGCACCGCCCTGCTGATCGTCGTCGGCGTCGCGCTCGACACCGTGCAGCAGGTGCAGCAGCATCTGCTGCTGCGGCACTACGACGGGTTCATGAAGGAGGGCCGGGTCAAGTTCCGCGGGCGTCAGCGCTACATGTAGCGGCGCGTGTTCATTCTCCTTCTCGGCGCTCCCGGCTCGGGCAAAGGCACGCAGGGCAAGATCCTGGCGGAGCACCTGGGGCTCCCCAAGATCACCACCGGCGACATCCTCCGCGCTGCCGTCCAAACGGGCACCGAGCTCGGCCGCGAGGCGAAGAAGTTCATGGACGAGGGGAAGCTCGTGCCCGATTCGGTCGTCCTCGGCCTCATCAAGGCGGAGCTCGACAAGCCCGAGGCGAAGGACGGCGCCATCTTCGACGGCTTCCCCCGGACGGCCGCTCAGGCGCAGCTCGTCGACCAGACGCTGGGCGAGCGGGGCCAGCGCCTGACCCGCGTGTTGCTGTTCGACGTGCCCGAGGAGGAGCTGATCCGGCGCATGCTCGCCCGCGCGGCTCAGGAACAGCGCTCCGACGACACCCCCGAGGCCATCAGGACCAGGCTCCAGGTGTATCAGCGGGACACGGCGCCGCTGGTCGCGCACTACGCGCAGCGGGGCGTGATGCACCGCGTGCCGGGGGCGGGCCCGATCGAGGATATCGCGACGGAGATCAAGCGCGTCATCGGGCGATGATCACGATCAAGTCGGCGCGGGAGATCGAGACGATGGCCGCCGCCGGCCGGATCGTCGCGGGCACGCTCGCGCTGGTCGCCCGCCACGTCCACGCCGGCGTCTCCACCGCGGAGCTGGACCGGCTCGCCGAAGAGTTCATCCGCAGCCATCCCGGCGCCCGGCCGTCCTTCAAGGGGCTGTACGACTTCCCGGCCACCCTCTGCACCTCGATCAATCAGGAGGTGGTCCACGGGATCCCCTCCCGACAGCGCGTCCTCAGGGCGGGCGACGTCCTCAGCGTGGACGTGGGCGTGTGGCTCGAGGGGCTCCACGCCGACTCCGCCGCCACGTTCCCCGTGGGTGACGTCGGCGACCAGGCGCGGCGCTTGCTCCGAGTGACGCAGGAGGCGCTCGCCGCGGGGATCGCCCAGGCCCGGGCCGGTCAACACGTCGGCGACATCGGGCACGCGGTGCAGCAGGTCGCGGAGGGAGCGGGATACTCGGTGGTGCGGGAGCTCGTGGGCCACGGCATCGGCGCGAGCTTCCATGAGGAGCCCCAGGTGCCGAACTACGGCAAGCCCAAACGGGGTCCGCGCCTCGTGTCGGGGATGACGCTGGCGATCGAGCCGATGGTGAACGTGGGCGGCCCGGAGATCCGGACGCTGGACGACAAGTGGACCGTCGTGACGCAGGACGGGTTGCTCTCCGCCCACTTCGAGCACACGGTGGCGATCCTGGAGAACGGCGGGCCGCCCCGGATCCTCACGACGGCGAACTGACCTCCCGCTCCAGGCGCTCGGCTTCTTCCAGCAGTTCCCGTCCCCGGGACGGCTGCGACATCCCCGCGACGTTCACCCGCACGTTCTCCAGCGCGCCCAGCACGGCCGCCCGGGCCAGGAGCTCCGCGACCTTGGCGTCCGATCGGGCGTTCTTGTTTCCGATGGCGCCGATCTCGCGAGCGAGCGGCACCAGCCGCGCGGCGCTGCGCGCGGTCGCGAGCGGGGTGCGGGCGGCGCTGAGAAGCGCATCATCGACGGCGGCCGCCCGCTCGGGATGGGCCTGCGGGACCAGGTAGGCCAGGCGCACCAGGTCGTACGCGGCGGCATCGAGATCGACCAGCGCCCGCTGCGCTCGCTGGGCCGCTTCCGCCTCCTGCAGGATCGCGCCGACCCGGTCCTGGACCGCCGCGTAGGCCTTGCGACCGGTGGTCAGCCGGCAAACCATGGCCACGAGGGCGGCCGCCAGGGCACCGGCCAGCGCGGCCGCGCTGCCCCCGCCGGGCGTCGGGCTCGGCCCCGCGAGCTCCTGGATCCAGGCGTCGAGGCCTGGCCCCCCGCTCTCCCGGATCCTCGACTCGAGCAGATGGTCCATCACGTCGGAGCACTTGAGCCACGCCGCCGCCGCGCCGATGACCGCGCGCTCGGGAATCAGGCCCACGACTTCGCTCTTCAGGATCCCGATGCCGCGCCGCCGCGCCTCCGCCTCGACCGCCGCGAACACCGTCGCCGGCGGCGTGACGTCGATGTCGAGCAGGTTCATCGACACCTGCGCTTTGCCGCCCACCTCGAACCCGCTCGCCTGCACGGCCGGGAGCCCGCCGCTCGAGGTGCGGATCAACCTGGCGATGTCCTTCGCGGCGGCGACCTCCCCCGTGTCGAGATAGATGTTGTAGGCGACGAGGAACGGCCGGGCGCCGATCGCGGTGGCTCCGGCGGTCGGATGGATCCGCTTGGGCCCGAAGTCCGGGTCGGCGGCGGGATCGCGGCCGATGCGCTCGCGCAAACCCTCGAACTGTCCCTTGCGAAGGTCGGGAAGGCTCTCGCGCTCCGGCCGCGTCGCGGCGCGCGCGTACAGATACACGGGAATCGCCAGCTCGCGCCCCGCCCGCTCGGCGAGGGCCCGCGCCAGGGCGACACAGTCCTCCATCGTGACGTCGCGCACCGGGACGAACGGCACCACGTCCGTCGCCCCCATGCGGGGGTGCGCTCCCTGATGCTGCGTGAGATCGATGCGCTCCATCGCCACGCGCATGGCGCGGAACGCCGCCTCGGCGGCGGCGGCGGGCGGTGCGACGAACGTGAACACTGAGCGGTGATGCGCTGCGTCGGCTTGAACGTCGAGCAGCGTCACGGCCGGCACCGACGTCAGCGCGGCGCGCAGGGCGTCGAGCGTCGCCTGGTTCCGGCCCTCGGAAAAGTTGGGCACGCACTCGACGAGCGGAGCGGGCACGGCTACACCTCAATGCGGAATGCGGAGTGCGGAATGCGGAGTGTATCGCGCGGCGTTCGAGCCCCCGACACCGGCCATCGTGCACGACCCGCGTGCGATGAATTCCGCATTCCGCATTCCGCACTCCGCACTTTGTCGATTCGGATTCTCACGCGTTTCTTAGGAGCTCGATCAGCCACGCATGCATTTTCGGATTCCCCGCGACGATCGACCCGTGCCGCAGCACGTCGGGCTCCCCCTCGAGCGTCGTGACCACGCCCCCCGCCTCCCGGACCAGCACGACCCCGGCCGCGACGTCCCACGGCGCCAGCACGAGCTCCCAGAAGGCGTCGAAGCGCCCCGCGGCGACGTCGGCGAGGTCGAGCGCCGCGGAGCCCGCGCGCCGGATACCGCTCGAGGCGCCCATCACGGCGGCGAACTGGTCCAGATACCGCCGCAGGGCGGGGAGCTCCTTGAACGGGAACCCGGTGCCGACGAGCGCGTGCCGGGGCTCGGTGAGCCGCGACACCCGCAGCCGCCGTTCACCCTGCCAGGCGCCGTGCCCGCTCGCCGCCCAGTACACGATGTCCCGAGCCACGTCGTGCACCACCCCCACGTCCAACGCCCCACGCACCACACACCCGATCGACACCGCGTACTGCGGATAGCGGTGCAGGAAGTTCGTCGTGCCGTCGAGCGGATCGACGATCCACACGATCTCGCCCGCGCGCGTGCCCTCCGGTGTCAGCTCCTCGCCCACCACGGTCGAGCCGGGCACGGACGCCGTGAGCGTCTCGGCAATGAGCCGCTCGGTACCGCGGTCCGCCTCCGTCACGAAATCGTGCCGTGCCTTCTCCGTCCAGTCGGCCGGCGCCGGTGGCTCGAGCGCGCGCAGGTAGGTTGCGGCGCGCGCGGCGGCGCGCCGGGCCACATCGACTAAGTCTTTGAGCTCACGCACCTTGCGGTGCCCCCGCTCGCGACCGTAGCTTGTGAGCCCATGGCGCGCGTGTTTTCCGGCATTCAACCCTCGGGCGAGTTGCACGTCGGCAACTACCTCGGTGCGGTGCAGAACTGGGTCCGGCTGCAGCACCAGCACGACTGCCTGTTCTGCATTGTGGACCTGCACGCCGTCACCCAGCCGTACGATGTGGCCACCCTGCGGCAGCGCACGCTCGACATGGCGGTCGGCCTGCTGGCCGCAGGGCTCGACCCCGAGCGGTGCATCGTGTTCGTCCAGTCCCACGTGCCCGAGCATACCGAGCTGAACTGGCTGCTCACCACCGTCACCCCGCTCGGCGAGCTCGAGCGCCAGACTCAGTTCAAGGAAAAGGCGCAGCGCCAGGAGAGCGTGCCGGCGGGCATCTTGAACTATCCCGTGCTGCAGGCGGCCGACGTGCTCCTGTACCGGGCGTCGCTCGTTCCCGTGGGTGAGGACCAGCTCCAGCACCTGGAGCTGATGCGAGAGATCGCGCGGCGCTGGAACGCGCGCTACGGCGCCGGGTTCTTCCCCGAGCCGCAGGCGCAGCTCACCACGGCCAAGCGGGTGCTCGGGCTCGACGGCCAGGCGAAGATGTCGAAGAGCCTGGGCAATACCATCGGGCTGCTCGATTCCCCGGAGCTGATCTGGGAGAAGCTCAAGCCCGCGGCCACGGATCCCGCTCGCGTCACCCGCAAGGATCCCGGCAACCCCGACATCTGCAACATCTTCACGATCCACCAGGGGTTCTCGACCCCGGAAACGCAGCAGCAGGTGGCGTCGAACTGCCGCACCGCGGCCTGGGGCTGCCTCGACTGCAAGCGGGTGCTGGCGGACAATATGATAGCGGCGCTCGCCCCGATCCGCGAGCGCGCCGCCAAGCTGCAGGCCGATCCGGCGCGGGTGCACGCGACCCTGCGCCGGGGCGCGGTGAAGGCGCGGGCGCTTGCGCGCGAGACGATGGCGGAGGTGCGCCGCCGCATGGGCCTTCTCGAAGGACCGACGGACTGATGCAAGAGTTCATGCACAAAGCCGTGGAGGTGCTGCGGCTCGAGCTGATGGCTCAGCTCGCGCTCGGCACCATCCTCGGCGGCGCGATCGGTTTGGAGCGCGAGCTCGGCGGGAAGCCCGCGGGCCTCCGGACGAATATCCTGATCTGCCTCGGCTCCGTCCTGTACACGAAGCTCTCCATCACGATGGCGACGGGGAACGCCGACCCCACCCGGGTGGCCGCGCAGATCGTCACGGGCGTCGGGTTCATCGGCGCCGGAACGATCCTGCACGCGCGCGGCATGGTGGTGGGGCTGACCAGTGCCGCCACGATCTGGGTGGTCGCGGCGATCGGGGTCGCGCTGGGCGCGGGATTCTACCTCGAAGCGATCGGCACCACCCTGCTCGTGCTCCTCGTGCTCCAGGGGCTGGGCCGCGTGGAGCTGGTCGTGGAGCGCCAATCGACGACGAGCCGCGTCTCGATCCACGCGCGGCCGGAGCCGACGGTACTGGAGGAGCTGGAGACCGTGGTGCGCCGCACGGGGCTGGACATCGTGCAGCAGCAGAGCCGCCGCGAGAATGTGGACCTGGTCGTGGACTTCGAGCTCCGGGGGCCAAAGCGGCTGCACGATCAGGTGATGGTGGCGCTGCTCCACCATCCCGGCGTCCGGACCGTGTCGTCGGGGGAGTGACCCGCCGGCTGGTGGTGGACCTCGCCTCGTCCTACGCGGCCTGGCGCGTCCCGGCGGGAACCGTGACGGCGATTCGCGAGGCGCTGGGCGGCGGCTGGGAGGTCGTGCAGGTGCGGGAGCCGGCCGTCGCGGACGGCGACGGCGGCTCGGGGAGCGACGAGGCCGTGCGCGTCGCCCGGGGAGCGGAGATCTACATCGGGTACGGCCTGCCCCAGGGAGTCGCGGCCACCGCCCGCGAGACGCTGCGGTGGGTGCACACCGCCACGGCCGGGGTAGGCGCGAGCCTGCCGCGCATCAGAGGCACGGCGGTCGTCTTCACGAACTCGGCGGCCGTGCACGCGGAACCGATCGCCGATTGGGCCCTGGCGGCCGTCGCGTACTTCGCCCGCGGCCTCGACCGGATGCGCGAAGCGCAGGCCGCGGAATCGTGGGCGAGGGAAGAGTTCGCGAACCTTCGCTTCCCGGTGCGGGAGCTCCGCGACGTGCGACTGGGCGTCTTCGGTCTCGGGGGCATCGGCAGCGCGATCGCGCGCCGCGCGCTCGCGCTCGGGATGCCGGTCGCGGGCGTGCGGCGACGGCCGCAGCAGGGTGGGCCGCCGGGTGTCGGGTGGGTGGGGGGGCGGGACGACGTGCCGCGGCTCGCCGCCGAGAGCGACTGTCTCGTGATCGCCGCGCCCCACACGGCGGAGACGCAGGGCGCCGTGGACCGGGGGGTGCTGGAGCGACTGCCGCGGGGCGCGATCGTCGTGAACGTGTCGCGCGGGTCGCTGCTCGACGAGCGGGCGCTGCTCGAGCTGCTGGACGCCGGCCAGCTGCGCGGCGCCGCGCTGGACGTGTTCGCGACCGAGCCGCTCCCGCCCGGCCACCCGCTGTGGCGCCATCCCCGGGTACTCGTGAGCCCGCACGTGGCGGCGGTCACCGACCGGTTCTGGGAGCGCGAAACGGGGCTCATCGTCGAGAACCTCGGGCGCTATCTTGCAGGGACGCCCCTTGCGAACGTGGTCGACCCGGAGGCCGGATACTAGATGGAAGAGCCGAAACCTCGCAGCCCACGCGCGAGCGGCGCCGTGCCGACCCAGCCCCGTGGCATCGAGCAAATCATCAAGGCGGCCGTGGACCGCGGCGCTTCCGACCTGCACATCAAGGCGGGTGACGTGTTCCGGGCGCGGATCGACGGCAAGCTGGTCCCGCTCACGAAGCAGCGCCTCACTCCCGAGCAGACGCGGGCGATCGCCCTGCGCCTCCTTCCGAGCGACGAGGAGCGGGCCCGGATCGACCGGGTGCGCGATTACGATTGTTCCTGGGGCGCCCCGGGAATCGGGCGGTTTCGGGTCAACATTCTGCGGCAGCGCTCGTCCTTCATGATCGTGCTGCGGGTCATCCCGTTCGACGTCCCGTCGTTCGAGTCGCTCAAGCTGCCGCCGGTGCTCACGACCGTCGCCGCGGCCGAGCGGGGCATGATCCTCGTCACGGGCGTCACCGGCTCAGGGAAGAGCTCGACGATGGCCGCCATCATCAATCACATCAATCAGACGCAAAACAAACACATCGTCACGCTCGAAAACCCGATCGAGTTCCTGCACCGCGACATCAGCTGCTCGGTGACGCAACGCGAGATCGGGGTGGACACGGACGACTTCCGCATGGGTCTCCGGGCCGCCCTGCGCCAGGACCCGGACGTCGTGCTGATCGGCGAGATGCGGGACGCCGAAACGATCGACACCGCCATGAAGGCGGCGGAGAGGGGCCATCTCGTGGTCTCGACCCTGCACACGCCGGACGCGGTGACCACGGTGAGCCGCATCGTGGCGATGTTTCCGCCCGAGGAGCAGGAGATCGCCCGCGTGCGTCTCTCCGAGGCGCTGCAGGCCGTGGTCTCCCAGCGCCTGCTCCCTCGCGCCGATGGGCGCGGCCGGGTGGCTGCCGTGGAGGTCATGATGTGCACGGGGACGGCGCGCGACATGATCAAGGACCCGAATCGCGCCGGCGAGCTCCACGACTACATCCGCGACGCGCGGGAGCAGTACGGCATGCAGACCTTCGACCAGCACCTCATGGACCTGGTGGCCGAAGGGGTCG
>WNGR01003969.1_pt1 | contig 29634 bp, 25 predicted proteins | sample 5407581 | NCBI WGS metagenome assembly WNGR01 (sample SAMN13153383, study PRJNA577476) | soil metagenome | isolation source: 80 cm soil or saprolite under Garry oak tree replicate 2 | place: USA:California | collected 2016-06-15
GCGAGCTTAAACGACGCGTCAGCAACAGTTGGCGCGGATGGAGCGATATTAGCGACGGGTAATTTTGCACTCTGTCCCGGTGATTGAGGAGGAAGTCCAGAACCGGGATGGTCAGCATCCCTGGTTGGCAGAGCAGTAGCCAGTTTACCGCCGACGGCCGGAGCTGGAGAGAGTTGCCTGGCGAGGGCAGGTTCATTCTGCGCATAGCTGCTCGTGACCGGCACAGCTACAGGCACCGGCGGTTCCAGAGTCTCAGCCAGGGTTTTCAATTCCGCGTACAGGTCTTCAGGCGTATTGATAGCCTGGGGGTGCTGGCGAACAACGGCACGCGCCACCGTCTCACACAACTCAGGCGGAACATTGCGCTGGAAACTCAAGCGCCCGTCCTGTCGCGGTTCGACTGCCCGTGTACCCGGCACGCGGCTGGCAAGCAACTGGTAGATCAGCAGACCCACGGCCCGCGTATCGTCGGCGCGGCGTCCCTCACTTTGCGTTCCCCAGGGAAGTTCGCTGTCAGAAACAACGGTATCACCGCCGCCCATGATGCTCCAATGCTCGAAATAGGTCAAATCACTGGGCAGAGCAAAGTTGTTGATGCGCACCAGGCCCGTATGGTCACGTATCACAGCGCCTGGGGTCAGGTCTCCATGCGAGACGCGGCGCGAGGAAGCACCTGCATATATCAACGCCTGGCAGATCTGACTGCCAATGCCGGCTACTATATGCGGCATGAGCGGCAATTGCAGCAGGGCAGCGAAATCATCACCCTCAATATATTCCTGAACTACGTACAGCGTTTCGGCTTCAATGACAAGGTCATAAAGGCCGACAATGTTGGGATGAGAAAAACTCGCCGTCAACTTCACTGCCGCGCGATAGACCGGTATATGGGGTGCGGGAACAGCTTTCACCGTCACAACACGCTGCAATACCTGGTCTATTCCCTGATAGACAACGCTGTACTGCCCCTGTTTTACAAGGCGTTGCAACAGATAGCGCCTGTTAATAACCCGGCCTGTTTCCACAATTTGCCTCGTGTTCTGTATCGGCCTGGAGGCCCATTTATATATTTGACTGGCAGCTTGCAGGCACAAATCTTGCAATCGCGCCTGTAGAGGTAGGGTCAAGAGTTCTCCTGCCTGCGCTACCTGGCCACCCAGAATAATTATACCTGGGTTAATAATATGAACGATATTTGCCAGGGCAATTCCCAAATACGTGTACACATCCGAGGTGATACCCTGCGCGACTTTATCGCCCTCCGCAGCCAATCGAAAAACCTGCTCGGCGGTGATGCGCTCGGCCCTGCCTCCGGTAACGCGGCGAATAGCCGCCTCTGTCTCAGGATGCTCGACTGAAAGGCCGATCATCGCACGCGAGATAGCCTGGGCGGATGCGATAGCTTCCAGGTGTCCATACCCGCCGCACGAGCATTTCGGCCCGTTCTCTTTCACGAATATATGCCCGATTTCTCCGGCAGTAGATGACATACCATGATAAATCTTGCCGTTAACAACCAGGCCACCGCCAATGCCCCGTCCAAGCCCAACATAGAAGGCGACCCGCTCTGCAGCGCGCGTAGTGCCATCGCTTCCTGACGCAGTGCCGAAAACAACTTCGGCCAGCGCTGCCGCATTTGCATTGTTATCTATTATACAAGGCCTATCAAGACGTTTAGCCAGATAGTCCTGTAATGGGAAATCATTCCAGCCATGCGCATGATGCAGCGTACGCACGATGCCGCGTGACGCACGCCACCGATTGGCGCGAGCCGCTCCCGCTAATCTCGATTCCCACCACGTACCCCTGCGTTGCCAGCAGCTTCCCGGTTATCCTGGTCGCCCCCTGCGATGTCAGCGGCCCGGAATCCCTGGCTAATCCCCCGAATGTGTGCTGTGTAGACATCGTTTCATCTCCCTCGATACGCTCACCAGCCTGGAAGGTTGTCTCCCAACACCTCACGCCTGGCGAACCTGGTGTGCCTTCTCCATGCAGTTATGCAGGTAAATCACCCTACGAAAATGCTCGTCTGGTACTGCCTGGCATGGAGAGACACTCTCTGCAACAGCGGATTCAGTATACCATATTGCGCTCTACACGTCACGTTGTTACAATATCAGGAAGTGATGTTAAGGAAACAAAGAAAATGTCGGGCGTGGCGTAGGGACAAGGAGCGGCGGTGAGGATGAGTGGGGGCCTTGTGCTTGTCCTGGTTGCTTTCTCGATCCCCAGGGAGGACAAGCACAAGGCCCCCACACTACACCACTCCACCCCTTGTCCCTACATAATATTGCTCCTCGATTTTTAATGAAATGGCAAATTGGGAGAGGTCTCATGTCATCAGCTACCGCACAGGAACACACCTTTATCGGGCCAGGGCTCAGCCCGTTCAAACGCATCGTCACCATCATAGGTGTAGTGGGAATAACGGCGCTGGTTCTAGCGATCGCGCTGCACCAGGGAGCATCGGCCATCGGCAGCACTATTGCTGCTGTGCTGTTCATCCTCGGCTTCGTCATCTACCTGCGCATCGTGGCCCCCGTCCCTTTTACCATCACCCTGGAACCAGAGGCGGTGGTGAAGCGCAACAAGAACGGAGAGGTGATCGAAGTGCGCTGGGAAGACCTGACACGGGTCAAAGAAGAGTTCTTCCCCAACGGCAAACGCATCAGCGTCATCGTCTATCGCAAACCAACCTCGCCGGAGCAAAAAGCCAAAGCCTGGGCCGTCTACCGCGACGACGTAACCGACCTGGATGGCCTGGCAGCCTCCCTGCGACAGGCCATCCCCGAAACTTGTCAATGGCAAAGCGAAACGGTGCACGAGTGAACGCGATTCATGCCCCTACGGTAGCTATGAATCTGTTGTCAGTCGATCATCACCTGGTCAATATAGCACCAGAGCCAATCTTCACCAGGTTGAAACGACTGGACAATCGGGTGGTTAGTCGCGTGGAAATGTTTGGTGGCATGCTTATTCTTTGAAGAATCGCAGCAGCCAACATGACCGCATTCGAGACACAGGCGCAAATGCACCCAGGTATCTCCAGTTTTCAAACAATCCTCGCAACCGTTGGCGCTGGGCGTGACCTCTCGAATCTGGTCAAGATGTGTGCATTGAGTTACCATCTTATTCTCCTTCTTTAGGAAACTTCTGTCGGACTACTTAAAGACGATGATTGCGGCGCTTTCGTTTCACCTCGTACCTGCTTCCCCTCGATCAGCAAGAATGAACTGAGCGCGCTTACCAGGGCTAACCCGGCCGCAATCAACATGATCACACGAAAACTGCTGACGAACGACTCATCGATGGCTCGTTGCACCGCTGCTTGAGTTGTACTACTCAACCCTGGGGGGATAACAATGCCGACTAGCTTACTCTGTTGCGCGAGCAGCATATTACGTACTTCAGCCGGGATGGGCAACGCTGTCAGCCGACTGTCCAGGCTGGCGCTGAAGACAAGCAAGGCGACAATACCCAGAACCGCGACTGCCAGTAATCCGGCGGTGCGAGCAACGGCATTGTTGATACCAGAAGCAATACCGGCCCTCTGTGCGCTTACCGCGCCCATTACCGCCGTCGTCAACGGTGCAACACTGATCGCCATGCCTATTCCCAGCACGACCACCGCCGGGAAAAAAGTGGTCCAATAACTGCCACCAATATCCGGTAAGGCGAAGAGCACGAAACCAGTTGCGGCGATAATCGGGCCAATAATGAGCGGGAGTTTCGCGCCATAGCGGGCCACCAGCCCTCCAGACCAGCGCGAAAGGAAGAACATAATCAGAATAAAGGGCAGATTCGCCGCTCCTGCCGCCGTCGGAGAGTAGCCCTGCACGCGAATCAGGTTGAACGGTAGGAAGAATAAGGCTCCTCCCAGGGCAGCGTATAACAGGAGCGTCAGCAAATTTGCGCCACTGAATGTTCGAGAGCGAAACAGGCTGAGTGGCACCATCGGGTTAGGGCTGCGCGCCTCCACGATAAGAAACGCGATCAGCGAGGCGACCCCAACCACAAGCGCCAGAATCACCTGTGGATCACCTAAGCCGAGATTGTTGGCTTCAATCAGCCCGTAGACAACACCTCCCAGGCCAAGCGTCGCCAGCAACGCGCCCCGCCAGTCCAGCCTCGCGCGCGCATCTTCTTCACCGTAACTTTCCGGTACGCGCCAGAAGAGCACGATGAGTACGATGATCGCCATAGGAACATTAATAAAAAAGACCCAGCGCCAGGAGGCATATTGAACCAGCCACCCTCCCAACACGGGACCGAGGGCCGAGGTAATTGCTGTGAAGCCTGACCATGTGCCAATCGCCTTCCCACGCTGCTGGCTATCGAACGAGGCGCTGATGATCGCCAGGCTTCCCGGAACCAGCAGTGCGCCTCCCACCCCCTGGATCGCCCTCGCCACGATCAGAACGGTTACATTCGGCGCAAACCCACACACGACCGAGGCCAGCGTGAAGAGGATGATCCCTGTAGCGTAGATGCGCCTGCGTCCATAGTGATCGCCTAACGACCCGCCCACCAGAATGAGCGCCGATAGGAAGAGAGCGTAGGCCTCGACCACCCATTGCACATCGGCAACCGTCGCCTTCAGATCTGTCTGGAGCACAGGTAACGCGACATTCACGACCGTACCATCGATAAATGCCATGCTCGATCCAAGAATAGTGGCCACCAATACCCAGGTGCCACTCGGCCTTGCCACAGGCTGATAAAGCTTGCCCGTCTGCGGAGCCGCCTGGATGACACCTTCGTCACACGGGGTTTTTACAATGTGGGCCATGTAATGCTCCCTTTCTGACCTCAGGTAGTACGGGCAAATTGCAAAAGATCGGCTATGGTAAAATCTCCCTTACGCGCACTCGGCAGCGTAGGTACCCATTCCGTATCTATGTTACGATAGGAAGTCGCATCGCTGTCAAGCAGCGCAAGCAACACTTCAGCAACAATGCGCCCACCTACCTCGCCCAGGTGTTCACCCCCATACCGAACCTCGGCTTCTTTGAGAATATAGTAAAAGAGCGGCGTTTCACCCTGATAGCCCAGTTTATTCAAGCTCACCTCTTCCAGAGTGAGAGGTTCGACACCCATAGCTCTGGAAATAGTTTCGCCGGAGGGAAGGTCGAGCGCCAGGCCCCGTTCAAGATCACGATAGGCCAGCGAATGTTGTTCGGGTATCCCTGTTTTTCCGACAACCGACTCGGGGAGGTTGATCAGCGAATGCGCCAGCGAGGTGTCGATTTTCTTGCTAGCTTGCGGCTTTTTATCGCCGCGTACCTCGAAGAAATATGACCAGTCTATGACGCGATCATGGAGAACTGGACATGTACCGGCACAATCGGGGAAGACATTGCCTTTGGCTCCAGAATCATTCAACGTGTATAGCGAGCGAATCTGGCTATGCCCGAAGCGGTAAGCGGCATCGGCAAACTCCACAGGTATAAATGGATTGCCATCATAGGGATAGTAGCGCAGTCCATTCGTCAGAATATCATCCACAAGCACTTCCCCAACGCTCAATGGGAGGAACTCATGAACGATGATCCACTGGTAGTGCCATCTCACCAGCCTTCGCGCTTCATTGAAAACCTCTGAACTCGGCACACCCTCTTCCCTCAGCCAATCCACGACGTGGTTGTGAAACTTAAGGAAAGCCAGGTGCAGCTGTGAAATAATCAGGTGTACATCGTTGCGCGGATCACCAACCAGTGCGCGTCCCTGGCGGTTTCTCGGCAAATCGTCCATATTACCTATATCATTCACACCGAGAAGAAACTTATCGAGATCGTCCATGTCGTACAGGTGTGGGTCACCGGTGGGACCAGCACCGTAGAGGCAATCGAGATCGAGACGAGGCGTGCGAAAGTTACGGAGTTCTTGAAGACGAGCGTGGTGTAGGAGAAGGCTGCGATCAGCCGTAATATCGTGTGCGATAAATTGTCCAAAGACAGGAAATCCAGCAGCGATGCGCGGATTATCAGAAGTTCCTTCTGTACCACCCTGAGTCGAATCTACATCCATGATAGACCCGGCTCTACCTAATGCCAGTAAGTACTCTTCATCGGTCTCCAACGCTGGCAGATACGAAAACATCCTGCCATATTTACCGGTGTCTGCCGTGGAAAGCGAGTCCTTCAAATGAGGAGCAACGACACAACTATGCGTACTCATGAAACACCTCCTTGCTGAAGTGGAGAGACGTTTGATTCTGTCAAACAGTATACACAACAAGCTGACGATTGGTACCGTTCATTCGACTAGTTATTCCCCTGCACAAAATAGCAGGTTTCGCAGACAAACTTCACGTATAAGCCCTGGCTTCAGTCGCCTTGAACGCTGCATAAAGGGTTTTCCCTTCATGTAAATCCATGCGGTTGGCCGAGGCTTCGGTAATTTCGGCGGTCAGCGGCGTAGAGTCCGCGGAACCATCCAGCAAAATACTCACGCGTACCCGCCCATCACGCTCTCCCCCATTCCCCGTTGACGCGCCCAGTCGCAAGAGTTGAACGATTTCGCCATGAAAGACATTGCGCGCCGAACTGTCCGGGCGTGTTGCATAGAGCGTAATACTGCGCGGATCAACCACCACAAAGGCTTCTTCCCCAATCCCTGGCGTTTGCGCCTGTGCATGCTCCTCCAACTCAGCGCTCACCTCAACTCCTTCTCCGCCATTGCTATGAATGCGAATGGTGCAGAGCGCATCCGTCTCACAGTAGAGAATCTGGCCGCGAAAGAAATTCATGCCGACGAGTTCAGCAACATACGAGGAACGCGGATACTGCAACAGGTTCTGCTGGCTTCCCTCCTGAATCACACTGCCTTGATCGAGTACCAGGATGCGCTGTCCAAAAAGCAAGGCCTCCAGATGTTGATGTGTCACCATAACAGTTGTGATACCGGCATGGGAGAGAATCTGGCGTAGTTCCTGCCGCACCTCGCGCCGTGTCTGCACATCCAGGGCCGCCAGCGGCTCATCGAGCAGCAACAACTGTGGGTGCAGAGCCAATGCGCGCGCAATCGCCACCCGCTGCTGTTGACCTCCTGAAAGCTGCGCCGGGCGGCGCGCATCGTATCCCACCAGCCGCACCTGTTCCAACGCCTCGCCCACATGCTGTCGTATAATTCCACGCGGCATTCGCTGAGCGCGCAGCCCAAAGGCCACGTTCTCAAAAACGCTCAGGTGCGGAAACAGCGTATAGTCCTGAAAGACATAACCAAATGGCCGCGCCTGTGGTGGCACACTGATACGCTTTTCGCTATCGAAATAAGTCACGCCATCCAGCGCAATGCAGCCCCGTTCTGGATGCAGCAGACCCGCCAGCAAACGTAAAACCGTACTTTTCCCCGCCCCACTTTCACCTAGCAGCACCGTCGTCTGCCCTCCATCCGCAGTCAGACTGAGATTCAGGTGAAACGTATTAAGATGTGTATCAAGTTGCGCCTTCAGCATGGTTGTAGTATATGCGAGCCTGATGAAGAGATGCAATATTCACTTACTTTTCGTTAGTAACAACGGTTGCCTTAGATAGCAAAACATGGTATACTAGGGTATACACAAAGATCGATTGATGCCCCTTAACAAGGCATCAAGGCTATGCTGGTCAGCTTATGACTGGAAAGGCCAGGCAAGGAGACATGGCGACGAAGCCAACCGAGACTATGAGTCTATCAACAAACTATCACATGTGCCCACGTTACGAACAGGCCTTCCAATTTTTGGGCAAGCGCTGGACGGGGCTGATCCTGGACACGCTAATGGACGGTCCACGCCGCTTTTGCGAACTGACCTCCACTGTCGAGGGTCTTTCCGATCGTGTGCTGAGCGATCGCCTGCGCGAACTGGAAGTCGAGGGTATCGTCGAACGCATCGTCTACCCACAGATTCCCGTGCGCGTTGAGTATCGATTGACCGAGAAGGGCCGTGACCTCAAGTCAGTTGTGCAGTCCATCCACACGTGGGCTGAAAAGTGGATTTCCCTACCGGAAACCGCCACAGCAGATAAATAAGCGCAATGGAAAATTTGTGGGCGCCCTGGCGCATGGAATTTATCGCGCCGAAAACAACACGACCCCAGGAGTGTATCTTTTGCACGCAGCCCGCCGCTCATCGTGACGATGACTATTACATCTTGTATCGCGGCGAACACTGCTACATGATGCTCAACCTTTACCCCTACAACAGCGGGCACCTCATGATTGTCCCCTATCAGCACGTGGGATCCATCGAAAAGCTCAGCAGCGCAACCCTCAACGAATTGATGTCCCAGGCGCAACTGGCCTTACGCGCCCTGCGCCTGGCCATGAAACCCGACGGTTTTAATATGGGTATCAACGAGGGAAAAATTGCCGGAGCAGGCTATGCCGAACATATGCATTTCCACATCGTCCCGCGCTGGAATGGCGATACCAACTTCATGCCCGTCGTCGCCGACGTCAAAGTCATCCCTGAACACCTCGCCAACACCTACCAGAAATTGAAGCAGGCGCTGGAATCCTTACAGGGTCTGTGAATGACCGCCCTGGGCATCAATCGTGCGGAAGTGTATATGCGCAAGGGCCTCTTTGGAGAGGTCACACCGGTGAGCGGGATCGAATGCGTAGGACAGGTGGAAGAGGACCCATCGGGAACCCTGCAACACGGTCAGACGGTGGCCACGATTACGGGGGGCATGGGTCGCACGAGAAACGGGAGCTACGCCGAATATACCTGCGTGCCTTTACAGAACGTTTATCCTCTCCAAACCGATCTGGACTGGGCAACCCAGGCTGCCATCACTATTGCCAAACACGAGGGAGTGACGGTTCTCACCTCAACCAGAAGCGAAAACAAGGTGGCGTTGCTCACTGAGCTGGGTGCAACCCGCGTCCTGATTGAGAACGGCAAGCTCAGCGAGACGGTCAGGGATTCCTATCCTGACGGCATTGATGATGTCCTGGACCTGATCGGCAATAGCACGCTGCTCGATTCTCTGCGCATGGCAAAGAAAGGTGGTCGCGTATGTGTGGCAGGCTTTCTCGGAAGCATTGAGCCAGTCCCATTCAATTGGCTGGCAGACATGCCTTTTGGCGTCGACTTGAATGCCTTTGCGAGCCTGCTGTTTGGAACGAAGGACTTTCCTCACTCCGACGTTCCCATGCAGCAGATCGTTGATCGAGTGGCTGACGGTACCTATAAGGCCAGGCCGGTGAAGGTTTTCCCCTTTGAACAAATTCCAGACGCCCATCGACTGATGGAATCAAACCGCGCCAATGGAAAGATCGTTGTTGTACGCTAGATAGGAGACAGTCCCACCAGGTACATCGCTGGAGATGACGCATCTCGCTTGAGAGCATCCACGGCATCATGACATGATTAGAGAACTTTGTTATGCCATGATGCCCGCGGAGGAAAAAGACTGCTCGTTTGTTGCATTTGGTGTAATTATCAGGTACCTTATCCTATGGCACATCTTTCTCCCACGTATTTGTAGGTTCTCAGCCCCCTCCTGAGGTCTTCAGGTAAAGTGCAACTCTTTCTACCAGCAAGGAACCGTAACCGGAAAGGAGCCTCTTTCATGTCAACAGAAGACAACATCGCCATCGTCCACCGGTATCTCGATGAAGTGGTGAACACAGGGAACCTGGACGCCGCCCGCAACCTATTTGCCACCGATCATGTTGCTCACTACGCAGGTTTTCCCGCGCTGCATGGCCACGACGATTGGAAGCAACTCACCTCCATGTCCTACACCGGCTTTCCCGACACCTATACCACCTTTGAGGACGAGATGGCCGTGGGGGATAAAGTGGTGGTACGTTATATCGTTCGTGCGACCCACAAAGGAGACTTCATGAACATCCCTGCCACCGGCAAGCCGGTGAAGTACTCAGGTATAGCCATCTTTCGCATCGCCAATGGGAAAATTGCGGAACAGTGGCAGGAAGCCGACGTGGTGGGGCTGATGCAGCAACTGGGCGAGAACACGGCGCAACCTCGAACAGAACCGCTGGGCCAACAGCAGACCGAGGGTCTTAAGCAGCAGGTGAATGTCAATTCGCCGATAGAAGAGGTCAGGTAGTCATCTCCCAGAAGGGAAAACCTCAACCGCTCGACAAAAGAGAAGCCCCTCTTCCCCAAGTGGATGAAAACTGGCCGATTAGACCCGTTGTTATCTTAACGCTGGGCCCCCCCTGCTGCGCCAGCTCTAGCTGTAAACGACAGGATGAAGTTTTCACATTCACACACCTTACACAGTGGTAAGTAAGCCGCGACTTGCCAGGCCTGACAAGCGGTCCAATACCATCATTAAGTCTTCACTTAACGAGGGAAGATCTTGAAGCTCCCACAGGAGTTCCGCATTGGTCCAGGCCGTATCGCGAGCCGTTTTCACGCTCCACATCGCCAGCAAGCGGCCAATCGTGCCCGTGTCTTGCGCAAGCTCGCCGAGCATGCCTGTCGCAAGAACGTTGAGGGTCTCGGGCATGACCTCGTTGAGAAGGCTATTCACTATCATCCCAACCACCCGCTGGTGGTTTCTCGTCCACTGCCTGAGTGACACGGAGATAGAGCAGGTTGAACCACTTCAACCCATCGCTGGAGAGCAACATGTTGTCCAGATCCTGCATGACCTGTATCACTCTCCGATCGTAGCAAGAGCAGCCCTGTTGGCAAGCAGTGCGAGGATTTTTTGACAGGAGTGTGGATCTTCGTTCATCAGTGTCCGATTCCCCTTTCGCTATCTACGAGAGCGTTTCGTGACCTGCGGCTCTCACTGAGAGACCATTCCAAAACGGTGTCAAGGATAGTTACTACCCACATTCACTCACCTTGACATCCTTAACTTCTTTGCTTATACTCAGTAATTGAGTATTTACTCAATGAGCAGCCGTCTCTGGTAGTCTTCAACAAGTACGCGCTTCATCCTGCCAGAGACGATTAGAGGAACCACCGTTACACGACTTATCATTGGGAAGTACTCTTTTTGCTTCTAGATTTCCACATAACGAGATAAACGCCATTAAGAAGCATTATTACGGCTCGCGCCTCGCAACAAATCCGTGCTGCCAGGCGTAAACAGCCGCCTGCGTCCGATCCATCATATGCAGCTTGCTCAAGATATTGCTGACATGCCCCTTGACCGTCTTTTCGCTGATGACCAGCTTTTCGGCGATATCGGCATTGGAAAGTCCATCCGCGATCAGGCGCAAGACCTCCAATTCGCGATCACTCAGGTCGGTAAAGAGGTTCGGAGTATCCTTCCTGGTGCCGCGCAGTTCCTGCACCACCCGCGATGCCACACGCGGATGTAGCACCGACTCATCACGCGCCGCCTTGCGCACCGTATCGGCCAATTCGTCCGGGCCGACATCCTTCAACACATACGAAAGCGCACCAGCCCGCAGAGCGGGAAAAATGTATTCGTCTTCGTGATAAGAGGTGAGCACAATCACCTGCGTATGTGGACTGACCTGCTTCAACTGCCGCGTCGCCTCCACCCCACCAATACCCGGCATCACCAGGTCCATCAACGCCACATCAGGCACAAGTTCCGCCGCCATGCGCACAGCAGCCTCGCCCGAATCCGCCTCGCCCAGCACAATAAGGTCTGGCTGCAGCTCTAAAAAAGCGCGTATCCCCTGTCGCACGAGCGCATGGTCGTCAATTATCAGAAGAGAGATCGTGTCCGTCATATGTTTTGTACTCCAGGTGTATGCGCCAGGCCCTTTACATCTTCGCTGCCTGGCACAGCCGAACCATCACTTTTATCAAGCTCCGACCGGCTACAATAGGCCACTACACGCGCCCCCTTTCTCGGCGCACTCTCAACCCGCACATCTCCCCCGAGCGCCTTCATACGCTCCTGCATCGAAAGCAAACCTACGCCCAGGTGTCCATGTCGCGTTGTATCAAAACCCTGTCCATTATCGGCCACCGAGAGCGTTACTGTCTCCTCGGTCATTGTCAGGGTCAACTGTACCAGCGTAGCGTGACTATGCCGCAGCACATTTGACAACGCCTCCTGCGCTACCCGGAATAACGCCTCTTCTACGGTAAGCGGTAGCGTGGGCGTCCCCCGCGTTCCCTCTATCCCCTCAACGCGCAAGTTAGCAACGATATTGGTCTGCTGTGTCCAGTCTGCCGCCAGTTCGCGCAGCGCGGCAATTAGGCCCTTGCCCTCAAGCGCGACGGGACGCAGTTCGCGAATGAGCGAGGTCAGTTCTTGCTGCGCCTGGTGTACCAGCTTCTCCGTCTCGTTCAGGCGCGCCTCAGCAGCATTCACGTCACGTTTGAGTAAAACCTTCGTTGCCCCGATTTGCATAGAGATGGCGAAAAGCTGCTGTTTGACGCTATCATGCAAATCACGCGCCAACCGGTTGCGTTCTTCTAACGTGGCAAGCTTTTGCCGCGCCGAAAGCAAATTCTGTAACTGCTCGGCCATGCGGTTGAGTTGACGCGACACCTGCCCCAGTTCATCTTCTGAAGCATCATTGGCAAGCGCTGAGAAATTCCCACCCCCCCATTCATCCACCGCAACCGATAAGCCTTTCAGCCGTCGTGTAATGGCACGCGCGGTCAGATAGCCAAAGACCATGCCTGCAATAGCAGCGATAACAGTCACGATGGTAACAGTGAGGAGAATCAAACGTAAAAAGTCCGAAAACAAGAGCAGCCTGTCCGGTTGGGTAATTTTCATGACGAGCGCACCCTGTATCTTACCCCCGTTCCCCACGATGGGCGTCATCGCTACCAGTGCTCCATCCGTTTCCTGGCTGACCGTACTGGTTGCGCCTTTCAGATCATGCAGCACCGTTTGCAGATTTGCGCGAGCTTGTGGAGCCAGTTGCCCCTGGATCGGACTATTCGAAGGAACAGGATGCGTGCCAATTGAGGCAATCGTCTGGCCCTGCGTATCTACCACTGTAAAAAAAACTGGATGAGAAAAATTGAAAAGCCCTTGATTGAGTACAGTACTATTTACGACTTGCAGCCAATTGGTCAACGCCTCGCGGTCCGGGGAACCATGTACAAAGTAAGGCGCAGCCTGCGGAGCTTCTTGTTTGAGGTCGCTCAGGACAAAGTTTGAGATATTCAAACTGATATACAAGAACAAGGCAGTGATAGCTATCACTTCGATGAGCAGAAACGTCACCACTGAAGTCAATGTATACGATAAGGTCAGTTTTCCTCGTAACTGCCGAAATGGTCGTGTGAAGCGTTTCATGTCCATAGTCTTTTCCCGATTCTCAGAGGCCAACCGTGCCCTCAGTATACCATAAGTCTGTAACAGCGAGTGGCAGTTCTAGGGCGACCGCGAGGGTCGCCCTTACCCTACACGCAGATAGCAGCAGTTCGTAAAGGGTAAGGGCGACCCTCGCGGTCGCCCTAGAACCTCAAATTTTACTCGTACCGCAGCACCTCTAGCGGGCGGACGCGCACCGAACCCCAGGCGACCAGCGCCGCTGTACCCATCGCAACCGCCGCCGAACCACCTACCAGGCTAAGCACGACCAGAGTCGAGACGCTGAATGCGATGCCGAAGAACAGGCTTCCGAGCAGTGTGATCGCGCCTGCCGCCAGCAACATTGCCGTGATCGCGCCAACCGCGCCTACAATACCATTCTCAATCATTACCTCGCTCAGCACGCTGCCACTGGTATAGCCGACCGACTTGAGAATGCCCAGTTCGCGCCTGCGCTCCAGCATCGCCAGGGGACCCCGATATCGGCCAGGTTTTGCACCGTTGCATTTGGAACAATTTTCCCGATGGCGTTCAGCGCGTTGTTTACCTGCGCGGAGTCGATCTTCATGTACGTCACGGTACTCACGCTGGCCTTTGTCGGGCTGAGCGCATTCGCGGTATTTGTGGAGGCCAGCACATTCCCAAGATGGTCGCCAGCGGAAGTGCGTGCATAAGCGCCAACCACTGTTTCGGTCTGCATCGTCTTTCCATCCACGCTGGCAAAGGTGATCGTATCGCCGGGCTTCAAATGCATCTGGAACGGGCCAGAACTGGTCAGCAGGTCGCTAATCACAATGTTATTCGTTCCCGCGTCGCTGGCATTCAAGTCACGCCCTAGAGAAATCGTCGATGTGGGGACATTCTGTGCCAGGTTGTACCCCTCCATTGAACTCAGGAAAGCGATCGCTTCCTGGCGATCATGGCCTGCTGGCAATGCCTGTTGCAACGGCTGTCCGTCGATGGCAACCGGCACCATCTGCGTGAACAGGTCTGTACGAGTCTTTGAAAGGCCGGGAACCGTTCCAAGTTTCGATTGCAACGTTGTTGTGTCACTTCCCGATGTGACCGTGACCACATTGTAGGTCAGGTTTTGCGCAAATGCGTTGTTAATTTCCACCTGCAGGTCTTGCCCAAGCGCCAGCACCAATCCGACTGTGAAGACGCCGATGAACAAAGCCAGAACCGTCGTTGTCGTGCGTGCGCGCTGTCGTCCGATATTGCGCAGGGCCATCTTCGTGTTGACCTTCCATGAACGCGGCAGAAGCACAACGACGATCCCCGTCAGCGAAATCGCGCCCAGGATGACCCCGAACACCGGCAACACCAGGTACACCAGGGCTGATACAACCAATCCCGCCAGCACCATGGCCAGTTGCTTGAGGTTAAAGTGTTCCGGTACAGGCAGTTTGCTGACGATCAAGACAACCAGGCCGAAGAACACGCTCAACAGCAGCAGGAAGGCGAATGTTCCATACACCGCCTCAATGCCCAGCACCACATCGTTATTGAGGATCACAATCGCCAGCACGCAGAACAGGACGGAGAGGATGAGCAGCAACCCGATGGTCAGGGCCAGCCGGCTCACGCCTTTACTGTCAGCGAGTTCGCGTATCACGTTCAACGGGCGAATATTGGCTGCCTGGACGATGGGCATCAGACCAAAGATCAGCGCGGTCGCAAAACCGATAGCCACGCCACCGGCGATAGTCCAGGGATTCAGCAGAAACGGGACGTTCAGACCGGTATTTTGCACCAGGATGCGTACAATGTAGCTCAAACCGGTCGCCGCCGCCGCTCCGATAACACCGCCAACCAATCCGAGCAGGCCAGCTTCGAGGCCAAACAGCGCGTAGAGGTCCATGCGCCGGTAGCCCGCCGTCTTCAGCATGGCAATCTCTGTCTTACGACGCGACAGTAAAACCTGCATCGTGTTGACGATACCAACGCCGCCAATGAGCAGCGCGAGCAGACCCGCGATCTCCAGGAACTTGCTGATATTGTCGATTGAGGACTGCTGCGCCTTCAGCGCATCCGCTACCGTCTGCGTAGAGGCCAGAGGGAAATGCTGATTGATAGCCTTGACCGCCACATCGGTTTTAGCCTGGTTCGCCGTTGTCACATTTATGACGCTATAGGACGCGGGAGCACCAGAAGCGGCTGCCTGGTAATCATGCGAAGAGATCAGCACCAGGCTACTGGACTGCGCAAACACACCCGAGTTAGCAACAACACCAGCAATCGTGGCATGCAGCGTCTCACCTGAGCCAACTCTCGTCTTGATATACACATTGAACGAGTCGCCCACCTTCTTACCATAGCTATCGAGAAAGCTCTGGGTGACGACGACCTGGTTATTCATAAGCAGGCTTGAGACGCTCCCATTGCTCGGAGTCACGAATGTTGGCGGCGTAACAACCGGAAAATTGTTCGGGTCAACCGCTTCGACGCTAAAGGTCGAGAGCGACGACCCCGCCGCGTTCAACGTCCCACTCGCATTTGTAACCGCCGTATAGTTGGTAATAGTGCCATCATTTTTCAATTGAGCGAAGAACGTCAGGTCGCTCGCCTGGAACGCTGTACCCTGAGCCGTTACGGCGATATCGCCACCATTCGTATCGCGCGTATTCGAGGTAAGCGAACTTTGCAACATATTCCCTACAAGCTGCAGGGCCACAATCGCCATCACCCCAACCGCCACACAGAACACCGCCAGCATAGTCCGCTGCCCGCCCCGCAGCAGCGACCGCGAAGTATAATTGAAGTACATCGAAGCTTTCATGATTATGTCCTTTCCTTAGGGCGACCGCGAGGGTCGCCCTTACCCTATGCATACCGCTTAGCTATCGCGTGTATTGTACGGGCGACCCTCGTGGTAGCCTGACTGTTTATCGCAACTTTCGAGTGAAGAGGTGATAGAATTCATCAAGGAATGAGAAAGACAAACGGAAGTGAAAGAGCACCCCTGATGAATGCGAGTACCTTGTTGTCGGCCTTGCAGTGGGCTGAATACACCTTTGGCAGCGTGCACCTGGGCGATCAGCGCCGAACGGAGCGAGCCGTCGAGATCGCGAGCGCGATCGCCCACCATCCAGCGGCCTCCTTGCCTGAGCAGATGCAGGATGAGGCGGCCACAGAAGCAGCCTATCGCTTCTTGCAGATGCCCAACGTGAGCTATGAGAAGCTCATCGGGCCGCATGTGGCGCAGACGCGAGCACAAGCGAGCGAGCAGCGGCAGGTGTTGCTGATCCAAGATACGACGGAAGTGGACTACCAGCAGCATCCCACGACCACCGGACTGGGGCCGATTGGCAACGGAACCCATCATGGCTACCTGTTGCAGAGCGTGCTGGCAGTGGTGTCCGAGAGTCGAGAAGTGCTGGGTCTGATGCATCAGGAACCGTTCCTGCGACAGCCTGCTCCCAAAGGAGAAACGCGGCGGGAGCGTGAGCAGCGCGAGCGGGAGTCGCAGGTGTGGGAACGCAGTGTACAAGCCATTGGAGCGCCCCCAGCGGGAGTGCAATGGATCCATGTCGGGGATCGCTACAGCGACATGTTCTCGTTCCTGTGGCTCTGTCGGCAGCAGCAGTGCGACTTTGTGGTGCGTGCGGCCCAGGATCGCTGCGTGGATCTGCTGGTGGAGCAGGCGGATGCGCCCGTGCCGCCGCGGTCGCACCACCGGCGTCGTGCTGGGCAGGAAGCCGAAGCGCAGCCACAGCATCTGTTTGAAGTGGTCCGTGGCTGGTCGGCTGTGGGCGAGCAGGAACTGCACCTGGACGCGACCAAACAGTCGCAAGCGCGCGTGGCGCGCCTGATGATCAGCTGCGGTTGCCTGCGCCTGCTGCCGCCGCAGAAGCAGCCATCCAGTGAGTTGCGTCCGCTGGTGGTGTGGGTGGTGCGGGTGTGGGAACCCGAGCCGCCGGAGGGCGTGGAGGGGCTGGAATGGATCTTGCTGACCTCGGTGCCCACCATGACGGTGGAGCAGGCGTGGCAACGCGTGGACTGGTATCGGGCTCGCTGGATCGTCGAGGACTATCATCAAGGCCTCAAAACGGGCTGTAGCATCGAATTGCGCCAACTGCAGAGTTACGAGGCCTTGCGCCGCTTGCTGGGGTTGCTGGCACCGGCGGCGGTGCGGCTCTTGCAACTGCGGGCGGTGGCACGCGATGCGCCCGAGCGGCTGGCGAGCGAGATTCTGCCGCTGGACCTGGTGCAGGTTGTGGCACTGTTGGCCAAGGTGCCCGTGCCCGCCGCCGAGTTGACCGCGCAGCAGTGTTGGTACACGATTGCCCGCTATGGCGGCTACTTGCGACGGCGCAGCAACGGTCCACCTGGCTGGAAAACCTTGTGGAAGGGCTGGTTCTACATACAAACCTTGCTCGAAGGTGTTCATTTAGCTACTCGACTTTCTCTCGACTAGAAAGTTGCGATCAACAGTCAGGTGGTAGCCCTGGCAGCCCCAGTCGCCACAGTCGCAACAAAGAACCGCCCAAATCTCGATCCCTTTACTGCGTAATTCTGCCATTAGAGTTTTCGATCTCCTCAATCTTGCCATCGACGATACGAATAGCGCGATCCGCACGCGAGGCCACCACCGGATCATGGGTCGCGATGATAAAGGTTTTACCGGTCGATTCGCGCAAATCAGCGATCAGCTTGAGCACATTCTCGCCATTCTTCGCGTCCAGGTTGCCCGTTGGCTCGTCGGCAATTACAAAGGCGGGGTCGGTTGCCAACGAACGCGCAATTGCTACACGCTGCTGCTCTCCGCCAGAGAGTTGATTGGGACGATGATCGAGCCGGTGAGAGAGACCAACCAGGGCCAGCAGTTCTTTCGCTCTTGCCGAAGGCGAACCCTTATGCTTGCCGACATACAGTGGAACCTCGACGTTTTCCTGAGCGGTCAGGGTCGGGATCAGGTTGAACGCCTGGAAGACCATGCCGATCTTGCTGTTGCGCACAACTGCCAGCTTGCCCTCGGTCATGCGAGTAATATCCACGTCATCAATCAACACCTGCCCGGTAGTGGGATTGTCCAGCCCGGCGATAATACCCAGCAGCGTGCTTTTCCCTGAACCGGACGGCCCGACAATGGAGACAAACTCTCCGCTCATAATCGAAAAACTAATACCCTTAAGGATTTCGATGCGCTCGCGACCAAGGGGAAGACTCTTCGTGATATCGCGGACATCCATCACAACTTTGCGTTCCGTCTTTGGCGTTTGCTCTTCTGCTTCGAGAATAATGGCTGTATCTGTATGCATGTGGTTTTTGCTCCTCTTTCTTTGCTTCATTAGGGTTTCAATGACTCATTCCATCAAGAACTGTCTAAAGGATAAGCGAGAAGCAGATTTTTGTGATGCGTCTGAAGGCGTGTTGTTGATAGGACTGTAGACGGGGGTGGTGTGCCTGGCGGACTATGAATCTTGGATTGAATGGATAAATGTAGGGACGCGATTTATCGCGTCCAGGCCCCGCTTCAATGCGCGCCGAGGTGGACGCGATAAATCGCGTCCCTACATTTTGATCCTTGCTTCATTGGTTCATGTTCATCATCGCGCCCCTCTTCCCAGGGCAATACGCTGTCTCATGGGCGCAATGATGCACCTTCAAATTTGACCCTTGATTCATTGGTTCATGTTCATCATTGCGCCCAGGTGGACGTGATAAATCGCGTCCCTACATTTTGCTTGAATCATCGTTGTTTCATGGTTAATAAAATACCGCCTGGTTGTTGTATTTGAAGCAAGTATTCAGTAAAATAGCCGCTGCAACAGCAGTACTTTGAAAGGGGATAGCGATGCCTGACGACGAAACAACAAGCGATTCAAACGAAACAGTAAATCATGTATCAAAGGAGAAAATCATCTCCAAAAGCGATTTTTTACTTCATGAATACGACGCGCTCAGAGAAGAAATTGTCCAACGCATCACGGTGAGATATTCAATCATTACATTAGCGCTGGCAGCATTTGGAGCGATTTTTGCGTTTACTAACACGTTTGCAGGCGTGTACTTAGAGATGCTTTACTCTCTTTTATCACTCTTTTTATTACTGGCCTACATTGCCAACTCCTATGTCCTTGGCAGGTTAGCCGAGTTTATCAGCGTAAATATTGAGGGCAATGTTTCAGTAGATAAGCAAACAGCTTCAATTGCTTCGATTGGTTGGCAAAATTACCAGAATAATAGAAAACAACGGAGGAGAACAGAATTAGCCTACTTTGGCGGCAGAATAGTTTTTCCCGTAAGTAGTTTAATTGCATGGAGTGTAGCCGGTTTTACCATCTTAGCTCCTGATTTTAAACCAATTTCCTATAATGGGTACAATTTTAGCGTGATAACTTTCTGGCTCACTTTTTTCGTCATAGTTATTTCATTTCTGGCAATATTCCTGGAGGGCCGTGTCCTTAATCATGCAGACACGACAGAGGAAGTCGCGGCCCCGTGACGCCTTCCGCTACAAGATGCATCATCAGTTCGAGGGAGAAGCGCTTTACCCCCCTGCCATCAGATTGTCGTTAGGGATGCGGCGCACTGGCCGTTCAGGTTGTGTGGCAAGGTCAGCGTTGCCTGCACGCCTGGGCGTCGATGCTCTCAGAGTGGAGGCGCGCTGGTACAGGGTATTGGCAGCCCGCGCGGCGTCATAATGGAAGTTCTTACTGGCCTCCGGGTCATTGGCGATTGCGCGAAAACGTCCTGCCAGGTCAAAAATCGTATCCGGATCACTGACTACCCCGGTGCGTACCAGGTTATACGTCTCGATCAGCGCTTCAAACATGGACTCTTTGGGAACAGGTGCTGTAGTGTCGGGTGGAGGAAGCGGGATGGGCGCGGGTGCGGGCGCTTGTACCGGCATCTGCACTGGCACTTGCACCGGCCTGGCTGGCTGTGCCTGCGGGGGGACTTGCGGCACTGCGCCGCGCGCCATACCCATATCCACGGGCCGCGCCATCGCGCCAGGAGGTGGTCCCCCGGCTGGTGCCAGGTGCGGTATCAACGTAATATCCTCGACATGTACCAGATTCACCTGTATGCCGCGCGTTGCCACTTGATCCTGTAAGCGTCTCCGCAATACAGCATTCAATCGATCCCAACGTGTCTCCGTGGCAAGGTCGGTGATATCTTCCATAGACGATGACATGCGCGAATGTACATGATGCGCCCATGCCACAAAATCGGCTGGCGCGAGTTCATGCACCACGCTTTTGATCGTGCCCACGAAGTGCTTGCGCAGGTCCTCTTCCCAGTTCTTGATGCTGAGCGCGGCTATGTGCGCGTCTTCCGGCAACAACTGGTAGGTGATGGTTGCAACAATATCTATATCCTGGTCGCGCGAGATGTTGCTTACCCGTATCGCCGGGGTGGTCCAGGTTGTCTCCTTTGTATCTAAGCGGCTATAAATTTTTTCCCAGGGCCACAAAAAGTTGAGGCCTGGAAAAAGTGTGCGCTCATATCTACCAAAGGCCAGCACGATATCAGCATGTCCCTCCGGTACCTGGCGGATAGCGCGTCCGCCCATAATTGCGCCAACGACAAGTATAACAACGAATAAAAGCAGGCTGCCTCCCAGGCCAAAGAGAGCATAGGCTCCGACAAGCACGAAGAGGAGATAGCCAGCAATGGTGAACAGGGTCCAGAGACTATCGTTTGAACCCGCATAGTAGAGACATGTCCCCTGGACGACGACCAGCCCCAGCAGGATAATTGCTAGAGGTACAAGGGGCAGATTTCTCGAAGGCGCCGGTAATGCAAAGAGGAAGATAAGGAGAGCAAAAGGCACCGGCACAAGCACCGGAGAGAACTGACGCGCCAGTCGCTGTAGCGTCTGCCAGCTAAAAAGTGGAGCCTGGTTCCACATTTCGACATCGCTATCCGTACTCGGATACGATGCTTGCAAATCTTCTTGATCCTGCTCATCATCCAGCAGCGCGGGATGCACCGGATCATCAGTATCTACGAAAACGGATTGCGCGTCCCAACTTACGGTACTGGCATTTGGCCACAAAGCCTCTTTGTTATCCTGTTCCAATGACATAGGTTCTCCTCTCTATCCACCGGGGTGGATGGGTAATCCTTACAACGAGCCATATGCGTCATTCTTCGGCTAATTGAGGAGTTGCCTTTCGTTTGATACCGCAAGTGCCACAACCTCCTCCATTCCCTGTTTTCGTCCCACAAGAACCACATCCTCCACCTTTCGCGCCACATGAACCGCAGCCCCCACTTCCACATCCTCCACCCTTCGCGCCACATGAACCGCAGCCGCCCACTCTCTCCTGTTGGAGTGGTACCTGAATGATCACGCCGCTTTCCAGCATGACCTCAACCGATGATTTCGGCACATTGATCGAGACAACCCGTCCCTGACCACTTGGCGTATCCAGAATAGAGCCGACCGGCGGCATATCCTGCTTCGCCTGAATGTAGGTATCGTTTTCATAAGCCAGGCAACACAGCAGGCGACCACACACACCGGAAATCTTGGCGGGATTGAGCGGTAAATCCTGCTCCTTCGCCATCTTAATGGAAACGACCCCAAAATCAGTAATCCAGGAACTACAACACAGGGTTTTTCCACAGATGCCCACTCCACCTTGTATCTTCGCCTGGTCGCGCGCTCCAATCTGGCGCAGTTCGATACGTGTGCGGAACGTAGCCGCCAGGTCACGTACCAGCGCCCGGAAGTCAACGCGCTCGTCGGCAGTGAAATAGAAGGTCAACCTGCTCCCATCAAAAGTATACTCCGCCTCGACTAATTTCATGGGCAACTGGTGCTGCGTCACGTGCCGCGCGCATTGCGTCAGTGCCTCCTTCTCTTTCCCTTTAAACGAGAGCATCATGCGTAATTCGTCTTCACTTGCCAGTCGCAGCACCGGCTTCAAAGGGTCGCTTAAATCCTTCTCCGCGATTTTCTTCGGCGCGATTACCACACGCCCCGCTTCCACACCGCGCACTGTTTCGACAATTACGTATTGCCCGGTTGCGTACGATGCTCCCTGCGGGTCAAAGTAATAAATACGCCCTGCTGGACGAAAACGAATGCCTACAATAGTGACTACTCTATCATCTACAGCCGTTGCTGGAGACATGCTTGCTCCATCCTTGCTAATTACATCTCGTTTGTCAGCAGGATCGCCTCCGCTACTTCGCGCATCGATTTGCGATTGTTCATGCTGGCCTTCTGTATCTTGCGGAATGCCTCCTGCTCGCTGAGACCCTGTTTCTCCATCAACAAACCCTTCGCACGCTCAACTACTTTGCGCGTGGCTAACTGTTCCGTCAGGGTGTTGGCTTTATCCTCCATCAAGCGAAACTCGTTATAGCGGGCGAGCGTCACTTCAATGGCCGGGGCCACTTCACTTTCACGGAGAGGCTTGACGATGTAATTCACAACCCCTGCTTCTTTGGCGCGCTCGACCAACGGCTGGTCGCCGAAGGCCGTCAAAAGCAGAACTGGCGCGATTTTCTCCTGCGTGAGCGTTTCGGCGGCGGCAATGCCATCCATCTCAGGCATACGGATATCCATGATCACCAGGTCTGGCCGCACCTCGCGAGCCAGGTTAACAGCGCTCACACCATCACCCGCCTCACCCACCACCAGGTAGCCCTGGTTCGTCAAGATATCCTTGAGGTCCATGCGTTGTATTGTTTCGTCATCTGCGATGATTATGCGTGTTGGCATAGCGATTTCCTTTGATATTTGTCTCTATAATTCCCTGCTTATACCTGTAAAGCTCAATGAATTAATGCCCTTACAGGCCGGTAGAACTGCTCTCCCCAGAATACTAGATACCGAAAGTATAACATAAAAATGTAGTTTAAGTCGAGGTTTCGAGCAACTACCAGGGCGGGGGCAAGCCCAGCCCCTACCCTATACGGGTCGAGGTGGCACTGCGTGTAGGGTAGGGGCTGGGCTTGCCCCCGCCCTGGCGCTCATTTTTTCCGCTCGCGTCGCTGCAAGTAGCGCTGTGTCTCTCGATATTCCTGGTAGAGATCATCGTCCTCGCCCTTGACACCCTTCTTCATCGAGGGGGTATTCCTGCCACCTTCGAGGTCAGTATCCGACGTGCTTTGTGATGCACCAGACTTGCCCTGCGCCCTTTGCTGGCTGGACATCGGGGTCAGGCTGCGCGGAACAAGATCGAGACGCGCCAGCACGACCAGAAGCACGACCAGGGTCAATAAGAACAAGACAACCGAAGTGGTAACTTGAATGGGGCCAAGTGTAAAGAGCAGCTTCTCCAGGCCATTGCTTATTAAAAAGGTCCTCTCTAATCCCCCGACGAATTCTGCAACGAGCAGATAGGCAAGGATGCCTATCAGGTGACGAGGTTTAAACCCTCCACGGCGCGGAGGAGGCGCGGTACGAGATGGCGCGCTTCTGACGACGGCCTTCGGCTCCGGCTTTTTCGGCTCCCTGGTCTCTTTCAGTTCTTTTTTGCCAGAGGCCGCTTTTCCACGCGTAGCGCGAGCCAGGCGCGCCGCTGCCGCGTCGGTTTCCTTCGCTTCGACTGTCTCCTCTTTCCTTCCTAAAGTAGAAAAGAAACGTGGCCTGTTCTTCTTGACGACGGGAGCCTCCTCTGCCACAGGCGAGACCTCTACTGGAGGAACGCTGATAACTGTTTCTTCTGTTTGAGTATCTACGGTTGATGTCTGCTCACTAGAAGCGCCGGTGACCAGTACCGGGCGATTACGTCCATGACGGTTCGCGCGTTTATATGTACCTGGCTTGTCCTGCTGCCCTGTATTTCGCTCTTCGTTCATTACTGACCTCCTCGCGATTCACGATAATCGTCGAAAGGTAACTGTTCGTCACCCGGCTGTTGCTCCTGGTCACTACCCAGGTAAATACTACTCTGTACAGGCTGTGGCGATGCATTGCCCGCCTCCTGCCCCTGTTGCGCTGGTGGCGCTGAGATCGACGGATAAACGGGAGTCGGCTGCAAAGGCGAATGCTGCTGCTGCGGGACTGGCGGCAGCGATTGCGGTCGATAGCTGGAATGCGGAGCCGCTGCTTCAAGCACAGCCAGTCCCGCCCGCGCAATTTCATCATCCCGTCCAGGCGCATTGCCGCCGCTCACGCCAATGCCACCAACGGTCGCGCCTCCCATGCGGATCGGCCACCCCCCGGCAGCCATAATAAACCTGCCCTGCGTCATACTCGCCATACTCGATGCAAAGCCAGGGATACCCGTCCCCCACTGAGCCACCGCATCCGTAGACTGATTAAACATGACAGCGGTACTCGCCTTAGCAATACTGATATTGCCCGTAGCCCAACCATAGGGAGCCATCATACGCTCAAACAGCACAAGATGCCCACCCGCATCAACAATCGCAATGCTCACTGGACTTCGAAATTCTTGAGCGCGTTGCTTACAGGCATCCATAACCCGCCGCGCAATCTCTATCGATATACTCACAAATCGCTCCTTACTTGACGACCGAGACTACCTTTCATTCAGATGAGTGCGAAGTACTAGTCGCGATAACGGTGTTTCTGAATGAATAAGGAGGATACACTCCGCCGCCCAAAATTTCTAGATGATATTGTTGCCAGTATATCTTATCCCACACATAGGTACAAGTGGCTATCATTTCGCAAAAACTTTCTGATACTATATACTCATGAAGACAAACTTGTCTCAGAGGGGTAACGCTGACGCTCTAGTGGAGAGGTTCAATCATGCGGAGAAGCAGACCTGTATTTCGCAATCCTCGCCGTATCATTGGCATATTGGCGCTGGTCCTGCTTATTCTTGTTCTCTCTTTCGTCGTCTTTCTCATCAAGCAACAGACAATAGGGAGCGTGCAAGTACCGGGTGCAACTTCGTCTCAGTCTCCTATTGAGGAGAGCGTACCAGTACCAGGTGCAACTTCGTCTGCTACTCCGGCCAGGTCTGCTACTCCGGCCAGGTCTGCTACTCCAGTCAATTCTCCTTATCCAGCCAATATAGACAATGAGGGGCTAAGCAGGTATGGGACCTATCATTCTTCAGCGCTGGCCAATCCCAATGTTGCCGCGATCGATATCAATATGAACTGGGTAGACGTTGAACCGCAGCAAGGAGTGTTTAACTGGGCTCCCGCCGATAATGAAGCAGCAGCCTGGGCCGCAGCAGGTAAACGGTTTACCTTAATTGTGAAATATATCAATGAAGGAACCTCAGGAACTGACTGTAGTAGTCCACAATTGATCCCTTCCTGGGAGATCGCACGCATTCCGAGTTTTTGTGATACAGACATGGGAACACTGATTCCCGATTACTTTGATCCCACGTTTACCGCCGATCTGCAAGCGTACGTCCAGGCGATTGCCAGGCATTTCGCTGCCAGTCCCTACCGGAACAATTTACTCTATGCAAGGATAGCCGTTGGGGAAGGGGGCGAAGGATTACCTATAATGCTTCGTGGGGACTATGCCAGCGTGGATAAACCCCACTTAGTCACCTGGGGCTATACGCCAACGACCTGGGTGGCCTGGCAGAAAGAGATGATGATGTCGTATCAACACGCGTTTTCCTATGCCACCGTGATATATCCCCTCAATGGCCTGGATATAGATCCCACCACAGGACAAGCGGTACAAGTAGAAGTGGCGCGTTGGGCTGCTTCACAGGGCATGGGGGTTGGACAGCAAGGGCTGCAACTCGGAACCAGTACACCAATTTTTCAGCAACTTCGTTCCCAGTATCCCAGGCTGTATATTCAATATCAAACGATCTCGTTTGTGAGTAATAGCGTCACGTCCTCCTGTGATGCCACCTGCGTGGTGCAAGCGGATATCCAGGCAGCAGAGAACAATGGGGCGCAATTTATTGAATGGTACGCAGCAGATGTCGTCAATCCGGCATACCAATCATTATTTGCCCAGTGGCAGCACATAGTGGATAGCAAATATAGATTATAGAAGCGGGAGAGAGTTTCTTAATTTTGCGAAAGGGGCGATGGAATGGATGAGGCAAGATGCTCAATTACTTGTCCCAATCAAGCTGACCCGCTCCCTCCTCCACTCCAACCTGCTATACTTCTCCTCCACCAACCTCTGCGCCAGTTCCCATTCCGACGCGCTCAACTCACTCTCCATAAATGTCACCTGCAAAGCCTCGCCGAAACCCTTATGAAACGCCTGGGCCACATCATCCCAGGAAACATTCGGCGCGAATGTCCTCAACGGCGTAGTTTTCTCACAATAGGCTGCCAGCGCCTCCGTCCTCGCATCCTCGGTGGGAAAACGCAGCATAGCAAAAAACTCAGCCGCGCGGTCATCTAGTGGGAGCGACCCCTGTTGCAGCAGCGCGTCATCTTTCCACACCTGGGCGCTGCCAATCAGCTTGAAGCCGCCGCTCGTCAGGTCGGCCTGCGTGGATGAGGCAAAACAGGCTGCCGACGGCTGCTTGCTGACACGCTCATCACTCAGTTCGGCGCGAACTCCCAGCGCTTTCAACGCTGCCAGCAGCCCTTGCGCGAGATAGGCATAAGCGGCAACGATGCCGGAGGGAATGCCAAAACGTTTGCCGATGACGATGCTATAGGTGAACTCATCGCGGTGGTAGACTGCGCGCCCGCCCGTTGGCCGGCGCACCAACGCCACCCCTTGCTGCTGGCACACATCGAGAAGTATCTCGCGTTCAACGCTCTGAAAACGCCCCAGGGAGATCGAGGGCGAGGACCAGCGAAAGACACGCAGAGTTGGCGGCGCCTCACCGCGCAAATGGTGCAGCAGTACAGCCTCGTCGATAGCCATATTCATAGCGGCATCCTGTATGCCGGTATTGAGGAAACGGTAGGGTTCAGCCATGGATTCTGGTGTCCTTTACTATGAGTGCAGGCGCGCGGCCCGCCACTTTTCGCGCTGGTCTTCGCGCACCTTCTCCGAGGTAGGGATATAGCGCGCTAAAAAGTCGTCGCGGAACGCGCAATACGTTCCCTCGACAATCGCGGCGCGCAGTTCTCCGGCCAGCCGCAACATGAAACGGATATTATGAATACTTCCTAAACGATAATACAATTGTTCTTCGGTGCGCGCCAGGTGGTGCACATAGCCCGCGCTGTAGTTGCGGCATGTATAGCAATCGCACCCCTCCTCAATAGGACCGTGTTGAGTACGAAAACGCGCCGATTTGATATTGACGCGCCCCGCATGCGTAAACAGGCCGCCATGCCGGGCAACGCGCGTAGGCAACACACAATCGAACATATCCATCCCGAGCCCCACGCTGATCACCAGGTCTTCGGGCGAGCCGACGCCCAGCAGGTGACGCGGCTTATCACGCGGCAGTTCCGGCGTAACGGCGCGCAGCATCTCCCACATTATCGCTTTAGGTTCGCCTACCGACAGTCCGCCAATCGAGAGGCCCGGAAAGGGAAGATTGCCAGTGAAGTGCGCGCTTTCCTGGCGCAGCTCCGCCTCAAACGCGCCCTGCACGATGCCAAAGAGCGTTTGTTCCGGTCGATAACGTTCTTTCGCAACCAGTGCGCGTTCAGCCCAGCGATGCGTGCGCTCCATCGCCTCCTTCGCCACCGCGGGCGTGCAGGGAAACGCCGCGCAGATATCGAGCGGCAAGATAATGTCCGCGCCCAGTTGCGCCTCGATCTGCATCACACGCTCCGGCGTAAGCATATGCGGCGATCCATCCAGGTGTGACTTGAAAGCAGCCCCCTCTTCGCTCAGCTTGCGTAAATGCCCCAGGCTGAACACCTGGAACCCGCCGCTATCTGTGAGAATCGGCCCATCCCAGTGCATAAATGAATGCAGCCCACCAAAATCCTGGATAAGCTGGGGCCCGGGACGTAACATCAGGTGGTAGGTATTGGCGAGGATAATCATCGCGCCCGCCTCGCGCAGTTCCTCAGGCGAAACGCTCTTCACAGTGGCCTGCGTCCCCACAGGCATAAAAATAGGGGTTTGGATAGTCCCATGCGGCGTGTGGATCGTTCCTGCTCGCGCCCAACTACCGGGGCATTCGGCCTCAATGCTGAAAGAAAATGATGACATGCATTCCCTAATAATATGGGGTCCAATCATGACCTCTGGCGCTAGTTTGCATACCCGACACATTACCCCGTATTCTCTCACATACGTCAAGAATCCCTGTATAGGGCCGCGTAGGATGCCTGTACTTGTCCCGTCTCAGAACACGCTCTTCTCCCCTCGTTCGTAGGGACAAGGGGCGGTGTGGGGCGGATGCGGGGGCCTTGTGCTTGTCCTCGTCCTGTTGGTTTCCGCGATCCCGTGGGTATGCAGAGTCATCCATGAGCAGACACCCCAACAGGACGAGGACAAGCACAAGGCCCCCACTCATCCACACCGCCACCCCTTGTCCCTACGCACCCCACTGGCTCACCACGGGTATAACCTCATTCGCCAACACCTCAAATGGCTCTACATGGGTAACATTCTGCAAGCTAAAGATGGCGTGATCGATGCCAATATCGGCCAATCCCGCGAAATAATCGATGGCGGCAGATGCATTCATGCTGCCATCCCTCCCATCGCGAGTAATAAAGAGATGGTCGTCCGTCGTCTTTTCAATCTCATCGTAGGATCGCCCAACAGACTCGCAATGCAGGCTCAGTACCTCCAGTTTGCGCTTCAGTTCATCCTGGCCAATCTGAGCATACAGGTTGCAGGCGTCTGCATACTGCGCAACCAGCCGCAGCGTCTTACGTTCCCCAATGCCGCCAACCAGGATCGGCGGATGTGGCTTCTGTACGGGTTGCGGCGAATTGAGCGGGCGAGCAAGCTGGTAATGTTTGCCCTCGTAAGGCGCGTCATTGCCCGCCCACATCTGGTGCACAATCTGCAGCGTCTCTTCCAGGCGTTCATATCGTTCCGCCGTCGATGGGAAAGGAATGCCCAGCCATTGATGCTCTTCTTCGTGCCAGGCCGCGCCAACCCCGAAATAGGCCCGTCCATGCGACAACACATCCAACGTGCTTGCTGTCTTGACTAGTATACCTGGATGCCGGTAGGTCACGCCTGTCACCAGCGTGCCGAGTTTGATACGATTGGTGCGCCCGGCAGCAAAGGCCAGCGCGCTCCACGCCTCAAGCATTTCGCCCTCAACCGGGCCTATCTCCTGAAGTTGAAAGAAATGATCCATCACCCACAGGCTATAGAACCCGGCTTGTTCCGCCCGCTCTACGAGCAGTCCAAAGGTGTTGCCTAGTTGACCCGGTCTTTCGGACCAGGTGAAGTTGGAAATCTCCAGGCCCAGGCGCATATAGTTATCTTCCGGCCACCTGTATCTTCCCAGCTGCCGGGACAACCTCATTTGCCAGCAAATCAAACGGCTCGATATCGTAGACATTTTGCAGGCTAAAGATAGCCTGGTCGATGCCCAGAGCGGCCTGTTGCGCGAGTTCTTCCAGCAGCGCGGCGGGCGTAGTGGAACCATTGCGCCCA
>WNGR01002017.1_pt1 | contig 29518 bp, 28 predicted proteins | sample 5407581 | NCBI WGS metagenome assembly WNGR01 (sample SAMN13153383, study PRJNA577476) | soil metagenome | isolation source: 80 cm soil or saprolite under Garry oak tree replicate 2 | place: USA:California | collected 2016-06-15
TTGCCCGAAGGAGGTGCCTTTTTCCGCGAGCACACCGATGACAGTGTAGGTGTGTCCACTCATCCGGATGACTTTGCCGATCGGTGGTTCGTGCGGAAACAATCGCTTTTCGATCGTCTTTCCGACGACAATGACGTTGCGTGAAAAATCGACATCTTCGTCGGTTAGGTTGCGGCCATAACCGAGCGTGTAAGCATTCGCCGTGAGAAAGCTTCGATTTGTCCCGACGACGGTGAGGCTCGGCGTCGTCTTTACGCCGTTGTAAACCGCTTGCCCCTTTAGATCGCGACCAAAGCACTTGAGGCAAATCTCTTGCGCATCGCCCTGCATTAACTCGTAGTAACGCAGCGCCTGGCGATAGGTGACGTTGCGTCGGTTTTGATATTTTTTCTTCGTTTCGCCACCCGTGTCGATATTCACCGGATATTTTGCGAACTGAAAGACGTTTGATCCGAGAAAGCTTATTCCACTCTCGATCGAATTCTGCAGCGCGCCGATCGCTGTCATCACGGAAATGATGGAGAACACGCCAATCGTAATTCCGGTCATGGTGAGCGCAGCACGGAGCTTGTTCGTGCCTAACGAACTCAGAGCCATCGCTATGATTTCTCGAAATAACATGGCGATCTTTCGCTAGAGACTTATTCGTACCGCAGAGCCGTTACCGGATCGAGACGCGACGCCGTCCACGCCGGCGCGAATCCCGAAATCAAGCCGGTCATCACCGACACGAGCATGCTCGCGAGGACGAGTCCAAATGAAAAGTGAATCGGAAAAGACGGAAAGGCTTTGCCGATTCCAAAGCACATCAAATACGCAAACGAGAGCCCGATAAAACCACCGAGAAGACAGAGCGCGGTCGATTCAATCAGAAACTGCAGCAAGATGGTGCGTCTACGCGCCCCGAGCGCTTTGCGAGTGCCGATTTCTTTCGTCCGTTCTTTTACACTCACGAAAGTAATGTTCATGATCCCGATCGCCCCAACGAAGAGCGAAAGACCAGTAATGAAAAGTCCCGCGATGGCGATTGAATTCTTGATCGGGTCAAGGGTGCTCTTCAATGCCTGTTGCTCGTTAATGCTGAAGTCGTCTCTTTTTTCCGGAGACAATCCGCGCACGCGCCGCATCAATCCCGTGAGTTCGTCTTTCGCGTCGGCCAGCTTTGCCTTGTCCTTCACTTTTACGAGAATTTCCGCTTCGCTTTTGGCGGTGAAATATTTCTGAAATGCGGGCAGCGGCATTACCACGATTGAATCGAGACTGAAGAGCCCGAGAAACGAGCCTTGCCGGGAAATAACGCCGATCACTTTGAAAGGCTGACCATTAATCAGGACCGATTTGTCAATCGGACTGGCGGACGGAAAAAGTGCATCGGCTACATCATAACCAATCACGCAGACGTTGGCGCCGTCGCGAGATTCCAGTTCGTTGAAAAAGCGACCTTCTTTGAAATCAAATGTCGATGTGACGAGGTAATCCGACACGGTGCCTCGGACCAAAACATTGTTCACTTCGCTGTCCGTGTACTTGACGCCGCGGTAAACGCTGGAGGTCGGAATCGCGATGGTGAGATTAGAGTTCGGCGTCATCGCGATCATGCGGTTAAGCCCCTCCGCGTATTCGGTCTTGATCTTCTTGCGGTCCCGATAATTCCACCAGTCGTCCACATTTTTCCACGGCCATTGTCCAACGTAGAGAACGTCATCGCCGAAAATGGCCATGCTTTTGTCGAACCCGACTTGAATGCCGCCGATGGCCGTCCCCATCAACGTCACGGCCACGATGCCAATGATGACGCCGAGCGCGGTAAGAGTGGACCGCGTCATGTTCGAGCGCATTTGCGCCACAGCGATCTTCCAGCTTTCGCTCAGCTCGTAGAGAAAACGTTTCATTGTCGATCATAGCTTGCCGCGATCGATTCCATCGCCAGCATCACTCCAACTTCGTCGCTTTCGATAATACCGTCACGCAAATGCACTGTCCGCCGTGCGTGGCGCGCGATGTCGCGCTCGTGCGTAACGAGAATGATGGTGTTACCGCGAGAATACAGATCCTCGAGCAGCGCCATTATTTCTTCGCCGGTTTTGGAATCGAGATTGCCAGTGGGTTCGTCTGCCAGAATTATCGAAGGATTATTCACCAAGGCGCGCGCGATAGCCACGCGTTGGCGCTGGCCGCCGGACAATTCGTTTGGCTTATGATGAATGCGGTCGCCCAAGCCAACATCGACAAGTGCCTGAGTCGCGCGTTCTTCGCGCGCTTCCGGCTCCATTCCCGCGTAGATGAGTGGAAGCTCAACATTGCGAAGACTAGTGGAACGCGGGAGCAGGTTAAATGTTTGGAAAACGAAGCCGATCTCCCGATTTCGAATCGCCGCGAGTTCGTCATCGTCCATGGCCGCTACGTTCTTGCCGTTAAATTCGTAACGTCCTGAAGTGGGTGTATCGAGGCAACCAAACATGTTCATAAGTGTCGATTTGCCGCTGCCGCTTGGCCCCATGATCGCGACGTATTCGTTGTGGTGAATTTGAAGCGAGACCCCGCGCAAAGCCCGCACGATTTCTTCGCCCATCACGTAGTCCTTGGTGATGTTCTCGATATCGATGACGACGGGACCCGGTGGTCGAGTCACATCAGAGTTGAGCTTGTTCATCAAACATTCGCGCGCGGCGCGTCGCTTGACTATTTCGTCGTTTCCTTGTCGTAAGTAAGTTTGGCGCCGTCCTTTAGTTTGCGGCTGATCGCGTTGTAACTGCCGGCGACTACTTCGTCACCCGGCTGCACGCCGCTTTTGATCTCCATGTAGGTGTCATCCGAGATCCCGGTCGTTACCTTCACCATCTGCGCCTTGCTGCCTTTTTTTAGAAATACAACCTTGGCAATTTTTTCGTGCTCCTCTTTCTGTGTCGCCTTTTCCTGGCGCTCGTTAACGTAATCTGCGCTGTTGTCGCCTTTGTCTTGCTGCGCTGTCTTCTGCTTTTTCTTTTCGATTTCCTCTGGACTCAAGTTGCTATCGCCCGTGCGAATCGTCACGCTCTGCATCGGCACGGCGACCGCATCTTTGACCATGTTCGTTTCGATGTCGGCAGTGCAGCTGAGGCTGGGCCGTAACCCCACATCATGATCGTCGATGCGAATTTTCACTTCGAAATTCGTCACTTCCTCCTGCGTGCCGGCGCCGGTCGTTTTTCCGGTATTCGCAATTTGCTGGACGATGCCTTTGAACTTGCGATCGCCATAAGCATCGATCTTCACGCTCGCTTTATCGCCGAGTTTAACATTGACCACGTCATTCTCGTTAACATCGACAACTGCTTGCATGTGCGCGAGATCGGCCACCCGCATGACTTCCGTCCCGGCGAACTGATTGGTGGCAACGAGGCGTTCGCCAAGCTTGCTATTTAAGATCGTGACCGTTCCGTCGATAGGCGAATAGATTGTGGTTTTGGAAAGCTGATCGCGCGCCTGACTCGAACCCGCTTGTGCACGCTCGATTTCATGGAGGGAGCTTTCGTACGTATTTTTCGCTACATCGTCAGCTGCTTGCGCAGCGTTGTATTCCTGCACTGAGATCAGCTTTTTATTGAACAAATCCTCGGCCCGTTTGAGGTCCTGCTCGGTCTTCATCATTGTTGCTTTCTGCTGCAGATTGGTTGCCTTCGCCGCGCTGATCGCCGCCTCTTGCTGTTCAAGCAGGGCCTTGTAGGAATCGGGTTTAACCTTGACGAGCAGATCGCCCTTTTTAACCGGCATCCCGTCCGTAACCGGCAACTCGATAATTTCACCGGCCACTTCCGGCGAAATTTTTACCTCGGTTTCGGGTTGCACCTTCCCGGTGGCAGAAACGGTCTGCAGAATGGTCTTGCGGACAGCTTTCTCCGTCGTCACGGGAATCGGCTTCTCGCGTCTGCTCGCGACGGCCCAAACAATGATCAGCAGCAATACGAGGCAAATGGAACCGAAAATGATGTAGCGCCTGCGCCGTGATCGTCCCTTCCTACCCGTCTCAGGCGTAACCGCGGGTGAAACTAGAGTTTGATGCATGACAGGGGGTTTCACGCCTTTGGGGGCGTCATAAATAATGGCTCTTTAGATTCTTGCAAGGTAAATCCCGTTCACAGCGACACTGATTGGATGCAAGAGCGGGGCTTTTGGATTCAACTGATTTCGGACGTTTTCACCCGGAATCGTTCCCGGATCTGTTCAATCGCCCAAGCCGCGTGCTCGGCGATCAATGGCTCAGAATCGGCCGCGGCGCGCTCAAGCGCCGGCAAGTCTGACAAATCGCCTACGTTGCCCAACGCGACGCAGACGTTGCGCAAAAAACCGCGTCGCTTGATTCGTTTTATCGGCGAATTTCTGAACAGTGCGCGAAATTCAGCGTCCTTCAGTTTCAAATAATCCCGCAGCGACATACCTGTTGTCGATGGGCGCGCGAAGAATGCGGTTTCCCGGGACGCCTGTGCAAACCGATTCCATGGGCAAGCATCTAGACAGTCATCGCAACCGAAAATTCGGTTTCCGATTAGCGGTCGAAGCTCCAAAGGGATGGATTCTTTCAACTCAATCGTTAGATAAGAAATGCAGCGACGCGCATCGAGCCGATGTGGAGCCGTGATCGCGCCCGTTGGACATGCTGTGATGCAGCGCTCACAAGTTCCGCAACGGTCTGGTTGCTGAGAATCCGTAGCCAAATCGAGGGTCGTCAAAACTTCGCCGAGAAAGAACCAGGTCCCCAGACATGGATCGATCAACATCGTGCTCTTACCATGCCAGCCGATGCCGGCTTGAGCCGCATGATCGCGCTCCAAGATTGGGCCCGTGTCGACATAGTATTTTTGCCTGCCGCCGAATTCGCGAAGGAACCTGTCGATCTTGTCCAGTTTCGCCGTGATCACATCATGGTAATCGTCCCCCCATGCATAGCGTGCAATGCGTCCCTGCGCGGCCCCAATCCTTGAATTTGCTGGCGGTACGCCTGCCTCTGCATCTTGGAAATAATTGAGAGCCACAACGATGACCGATCGCGCGCCCGGCAAAACCTTCTGTGGATCACAGCGTTTATCTTCGCCGCGCTCCATGTAACTCATTTCTCCGGCCGCGCCTTCGCGCAGCCAATTCCGAAACTCGCCTGCGTGGGGCGGTGGAGCACAAGCCGCAACACGGCAGGAGTCGAATCCTAGCTCACGCGCAAACGCCCTGAGCTCTTTTTTCAATTCCTCACCCAATATTCGCGGCGATATACTTTCGATTTCAGATATCACGGTCATTCTCCGACGGGGAAATTCCTGATGTTTTTTAAGGTCAATTCAGCGATTTCTTCGGGGCTCTTTTGCGAAATGTCCACTCGTAGATCGCCAGCCTTCCTGTAAAGCGGTTCACGCGCCGCCAGTAACTCCGATAGCGTCGCTCCCGGATTCGCTGTCCGCAATAGCGGACGATCACCCAAGCGATGAACGCGCGCGCGGAGCGTTGCTTCGTCGGCATCAAGCCAGACGACCGTCCCCATTTGCTTTAAAAGATCCACATTCTCTCCACGCACGACGATGCCGCCCCCCGTCACGATAATTGCCGGCTCTTTTCCGGACAATGAACGCACGGTTTCGGTTTCGAGGTCACGAAAATATTCTTCGCCATGGGTTGAAAAGATCTCCTCGATCGGCGTTTTTAGCTTGGACGAAATAATTTCGTCTGTGTCGAAGCGACGAAATCCAGTTTTCTGTTCCAAAACTTTTCCGACGACAGATTTTCCCGTCCCCATGAAGCCGATGAGCACAATGGATTTGTCGCCTCGATTCACGATGCTAATATCGACAGGGAAGGGCGATTTCCAAATCGTCTAGCCGGCGGTTCGGAAACCGCCGCTCCTTGAAGCGCAAAAACGGCTTTACAAGCGAACGGGTTGCGAGGAATTGACGTTATGCCTGCGCAAGAATCTTATCCACTCGTCGCTGTAGTTATGGGAAGCACGTCAGATTGGGACACCATGCGCCATTCCGTGGAACTCCTCGACAAACTTGGTGTGCCTAACGAACATCAAGTGCTTTCCGCGCATCGCAGCCCGGATGCTACCGCTGACTTCGCGCGAAAGGCAGCGGATCGTGGATTGCGTGTGATCATCGCTGGCGCAGGCGCTGCGGCGCATCTGGCCGGAGCGATCGCCGGCTATACTTGGCTGCCAGTGCTCGGTGTGCCGATCCAATCGTCAGCGTTACAAGGGCTCGATTCGTTGTTGTCAATCGCACAAATGCCAGGGGGCGTTCCCGTCGGCGCGCTGGCGATCGGCGCTCCGGGTGCGAAAAATGCCGCGCTCCTTGCCGCCAGTATTCTTGCGCTCTCCGATAGTAAGATTCGCAAAAAGCTCGAAGCATTTCGAAAACGGCAGACCGAAGCGGTGCTCGCCCAGCGAGTGCCCAAGTGAAAACGGAAATTGTAGCGGCGGTTGAAGTTTACCCGCCGAGGCGGGCCCGTCGCTCGAATCGTCAATCGCGGAAGGCCAACCCGATTGCACGTGCCGTCGAGCTCCTGCAAAAAAACGAAATAGTCGCCTTACCGACAGAAACCGTTTACGGACTTGCGGCTGACGCGTTTAATCCGATCGCCGTCGCGAAGATTTTTGAAGCAAAAGAGCGGCCGCATTTTGATCCTCTCATCGTTCATCTGCCAGATCACGATTGGCTCGACCGCGTCGTACACATCCGAGGCGAGGATCGACAATTGATTGGGAAACTTGTCGATCGGTTTTGGCCGGGACCGTTCACAATCGTTTTGCCGAGAAAATCAATTATTCCTGAAATTGTGACTGCTGGTCTCGACACTGTTGCGGTTCGAATTAGTGCACATCCAATTTTTTCCGAAATTATTCGCGCGTTCGGTGGGCCGCTCGCCACGCCGAGCGCAAATCGATTCGGCCGCGTTAGTCCAACGACCGCGCAGCATGTCCTGGATGAGCTCGACGATCGCATTCCGCTGATTGTCGATGCCGGACCAACGATTCACGGAATTGAATCTACGATTATTGCCGTGCGCGATGGTCACATCGACATCTTGCGCCGTGGACCGATTACCGCAGAGCAGTTGCGTAGCATGGGTTTCCAGCCCAGATCTAATCGGCAGGATGCCGATACCACGATTGTTCATGTGCCAGGCCAATCGCCGACGCATTACGCACCGAGAACGCCGCTGCAACTGATCGAAAATGCCAAATCGTTTTCGCCAGATAAAAATCAGCATGTCGGACTACTAGCGTGGAATCCGGTTGAATCAGAAAAAGGTTTCTTGGTAGTTCGCAGCCTAAGTAAAAAACAAGACTTGCGCGAAGCCGGAGCTAGATCAATTCGATCTCGATCTTATCGTTGCGGAACGAGTTCCTGAGGTTGGACTCGGCGCTGCGATAATGGATCGGTTGCGACGCGCGGCGAGGCATCCGCTGGATGGGCAAGACACGCCTGAATAAATCCTCTAAAAAGCGGATGGGGTTTGTTCGGCTTGCTTTGAAACTCCGGATGATATTGGCAGGCGAGGAAGTACGGGTGATCCCGCAATTCAATCAACTCCGCGAGCGTACCGTCGGGAGATGTTCCCGAGATAGTAAATCCCTTTTCGGTCATGCGGTCGCGGTATTTCATATTGAATTCGTAGCGGTGCCGATGCCGCTCCATTACTTCGTTGCGTCCGTAGATTTTTTCCGCCAGCGTGCCGAGCACAATTTTCGTTGGCCACGTGCCGAGTCGCATGCTCCCGCCTTTATCACGTACGCCACGCTGTTCTTCGAGAAGTGAAATCACGGGTTCGTTCGCGTTCTTGTCAAACTCGGTGCTGCTGGCGTTTTTGATTCCGCAGACATTTCTCGCGAATTCAATCGTCGCCACTTGCATGCCGAGACAAAGGCCGAGATATGGAATTTTGTGTTCGCGAGCGAACCGCGCGGCTGTGATTTTTCCTTCCACGCCGCGCTCGCCAAAACCGCCCGGAATTAAAACGCCGGCGACATCTTCTAATTGGCTGTCCGTACCTTCTTGCAATGATTCGGCGTCGATGAGCTTGAGATCAATTCCGCAATCCTGGCTCGCGGCCGCGTGCGTGAGCGATTCGTAAATGCTTTTGTACGCGTCCTGCAGGTCGATGTATTTGCCGACCACGGCGATCTTGACGCGCTTTTTCGGACTGACGACGCGCTCGACAAACTTCCGCCAGTCTGCCAGGTCGGGTTGAGGAGTCTCGAGATGTAAAAGCTCACAGACGAGTGCGTCGAGTCCCTCGGCATGCAACATTAACGGATATTCGTAAACCGTGTGCTCGACATCGCGCGCTTCGATCACGGCCTTTTCCGAAACGCTGCAAAACATCGACAATTTCTGGCGCACATCGCGATCGAGCGGATTTTCTGCTCGGCAAATCAACACTTGCGGTTGCAAACCGATCTCGCGCAATTTTGCCACGCTTTGCTGGGTCGGTTTTGTTTTTAATTCGTGGGCGGCTTTGATGTAGGGAACGAGCGTGACATGCATGTTGACGACATTTTGCGCGCCGACTTCGAGGATGAATTGCCGGATCGCTTCGAGAAACGGCAGACCTTCGATGTCGCCGGTCGTTCCACCGATTTCTGTGATGACGACGTTGTATTTGCTCTCGTCGGAAAGTTCGCGAATGCGATCCTTGATGACATCAGTGACGTGGGGAATCACTTGCACGGTCTTGCCGAGATAGTCGCCGCGCCGCTCCTTTGAAATTACCGACTCGTAGACCTGGCCGCTCGTCAGATTGTTGTGCCGCGAAAGGACGCAGTTGGTGAACCGTTCGTAATGACCAAGATCAAGGTCGGTTTCCGCGCCGTCGTTCAGCACATAAACTTCGCCGTGTTGGAACGGGTTCATCGTTCCAGGATCAACGTTGAGATAGGGATCGAATTTTTGGAAAACAACACGCAAACCGCGGAGTTCAAGCAGCGTGCCGAGCGAAGCCGCGGCAAGGCCCTTCCCCAACGAACTGACTACGCCGCCAGTGATGAAGATGTATTTCACGAGAGAGCCCTCCGTTCTGCGCGAGCAAACTTTTGCTCGAGCGCGTTTGCGTCCTCGGGCGTGTCCACGCCGGGCGATCCTTTGGCAATGACGAGCACATGAACACTTACACCATTTTCAAGCGCGCGCAATTGCTCGAGTGATTCAGAACGCTCCAGTGGCGTCGGTTTCCATTTTACAAACTGCAACAGCGTGTCGCGGCGAAAACCGTAGATCCCTTGATGGCGAAGATATTTTATCCCTGAAAGATTGCGCGGGAAGGGGATCGCAGCGCGGGAAAAATAGAGCGCGCGACCGCTAAGGTCGAGAGCAACCTTCACCTGATGCGGCGAAGACGCTTCCGCAGGATTATCGAAAGGATGTGCTGCAGTAACCATCTCGATCTTGCGATTGGATCGGAGTCTTTCGACAAGCTTGTCGATCAAGCGAGGATCGACCAATGGCTCGTCGCCTTGGATATTGATTACGTACCCGAACTCCTTTGCCTTCCTTGCAACTTCGGCAACGCGATCGGTGCCACTGCGGTGCCGCCCCGAGGTCAACGAGACTTCCGCGCCCCAATCAAAAGCGGCGTGCGCGATCCGCATGTCGTCCGTTGCGATGATCAAGGAATCCAAGTTCTTAGCGCATCGGCAGCGTTCCAAAACGCGGAGCAGAAGTGGCTTACCTGCAACCAAATGCAATGGTTTACCTGGAAAACGCGTGGAATTCCATCGGGCAGGAATGATTCCAACGGCCTTATTCATTCACAAGATCCACAATGATCTTTGTGGCGTCAACGAGATTAGGTGCAACCCAATCTGCGATGCTGCCGGTCGTGTCGCGCTGAAATCCAGTCTGAACACGTATGGTGCGCACCCCGGCGTGGCGACCGCATTCGGCATCGATCTCTTTGTCACCGATAAGAAATGAGCGCGTAAGATCGACATGATGATCCCGTGCCGCTTCCAGAATCATTCCCGGCGCGGGCTTCCGGCAACTGGATGGTCGATCCGGGAGATCCGGACAAAAATAAGTTGCATCGATCAAGTTATCACCCAGTTGCCGTATTACTTCCGCTTCAACCGCGTGATATTGGTCAATCGAGAAAAAACCGCGTCCAATCCCGCTTTGATTCGTGATGATGATGAGTTTGAAGCCATTTGCTTTTAGACGGCGTAATGCTTCCGGAACGCCGGCGAAAATCTGTACCTGTTTGGGGTCGGAACAATAATCAGCATCGCGCATGACCGTGCCGTCGCGATCAAGGAAGACAGCAGGCGCGACCGTGTCAGCCACGCTCCGAGTCCCTCTGAAAACTGGAAACAAGTTCGTCTCGCGTCACGGTCGCTGTACCGAGTTTGCTGACAACAACGGCGCTGCCGTGGTTGGCGATTTCCGCCGCTTCACTCGGCGTTGCCTCGCAAGCGAGCGCAAGAGTGAAGAGCGCGATGGCGGTATCGCCTGCGCCCGAAACGTCGAATACTTGGCGTGACTTAGTCGGGATGTAATCCGGCGCTTTGTTCTCTTGAAAAAGCATCATGCCGTGTTCGCCGAGGGTGACGAGGAGATACTTGGTTTCCCATTTTGTCAGGAGCGCTTCGCCAGCCCGCCGAAGATCGACATCTTCTCTCGGAGCCTCATCCGGTTCGCGCCATGGAATCCCGGCTGCGAGAAAAGCTTCCGCACGGTTTGGTTTCACCACCGTCATCCCACGCCAGTCAACAGAATGTCGGGGATTAGGATCGGCCGCGATGAGTTTATCAGCTGAGCGGGCGTCACGCGCAATTTGCGAAACGAGCTCGGTCGCCAAGAACCCCTTGCCGTAATCTTCGAAGATGATCGCGTCGGTTTCCGGAAGATCTTTTCGGACCGCCGTTACGACCCTTGCAATTTGTCCTGGCGACGGGCTGGCAAATTGTTCGCGATCGACACGAACGACTTGTTGATGACGCGCGATGATGCGGGTTTTGACGATGGTTCGAAACGTCTCATCTTCGACCGCATTGGACATGTCGATCTTTTGGTCAGCCAATAATTCGAGTAACTGCTGGCCACTGCGATCTTTTCCGAGTAAGCCGATCACTGCGACGCGGTCGACAAACTCGCGGAGATTGCGAGCGACATTAGCGGCGCCTCCCGGATAAAATGATTCGCCAGTCACCTCGACAACTGGCACAGGCGCTTCCGGAGAAATGCGGCCAACTTTCCCCCAAACGAATTCATCCAGCATCAAGTCGCCGATCACCAGCAGTCGCTTGGATGATGCGCGGCTAAGAATTTGCTGAAGCCGGGTCAAGATCATAAAAAAAGTAAACGGTCATGGCGCCGGGTTGGAGAATTGGTTCGATTCAGTGGAGTCAAAATCTCTTACGCCGGTGATTTGTATATAGCAGGGGTTCTGCTTAAGGTTTGCTCCATTAATCCTGAATACGAAGCCGAAATCAACAATCGAAGCTCCCAATGATTCCGTTCACTAGATATTTGAAACTGAGTGCGATCGCCGTGAGTAGCCTGACATTGTGCGCGCATGGCGCCCAGGTCCCGCAGCATATCGATATTAAACAATTGTCGAAAAAGGTGGAAGACGTAGTCGTTCCTTTGCCGAATGAAATTTTTGGCGCACTGAACAAACTAGGCGTGGTTAACTGGAAAGAACATGTCCGAAGTGACAGGGGAACAAACTTTACCGAACGGCCACGTATCGCGCTTTTACTTGGGACAGTGATTGCCGATGGTTTCATCGCGGTGCAAGCGGAAGATGCACCAGCGGTAAAGGAAATCGGGCAGCGCGTTTTGGCGCTGTCTAAGGGAATTGGCGTGGGCAATTCAATCACGCCGCACGCAAAAGCCATCATCGAAGCCGCGGACAAGCGAGATTGGGACAGCGTGCGACAGGAACTCGATCGCACACAGAACAGCGTGCAACAGGCAATGAACGAGGTGCACGATGAAAAACTGTCGCAGCTTGTTAGTTTGGGCGGATGGCTGCGCGGCACCGAAGTGCTGACATCAGTGGTGACGAAACGTTTTTCCGTCGACGGCGCCGAACTGCTGCATCAGCCGGATCTGCTTTCTTACTTTCAGACGAGGCTGCAGGCGATGCCGGAGTTTAACGTGCCCATCATCCACGAAATTGAGGTCGGCCTTGTTAAAGTCAAACCTTTGATCGACGTGGGCAACGCGCGCATCCCACCGGAAGCGGTAAAAAAAATCAATGAGATTACGACACGGCTCGGCGACGGCATCGTAACCAGGGATTAAAACCTTTTGATGAACGCGTCGGTGAAAGCTCTCTTGCGCGGAAGCTGTTGGCTCGCACTCCTGGTCGTGTTGCGGCCTGCGGGTCTCGCTTCGGTCGACGACGCGCAGTCATTCGCTCTGCAGGCCGCGGAACCGTACGTGAAAGAAGGCTTTCAAGTGCGGGAAGATTACTGGGGCGGGGATCTGGGCGCCGGCGACAAAAAAGCGGTGCGGCAGCAATTATTTAAAGGCAACGAATACTGGTTCTGGCTGGGCACGGAGGTCGAACGCGCAAAGATTTCGGTGCACATTTATGATTCCGATGGAAAGCTTGCCGAACAGCCAGACAGCTGGGAGAAAGGTCACTTCGCGGCAGCACACGTTATTCCTAACACAACGGGTAGCTACTTTATCATAGTGAACATCGAGGAATCGCCAGAAGAACGCACCCATTGGGCGCTGGTCTATGGTTTCCGATAAGCGTAGAGGTCGATCTTGCAAAAACAACGAGGGGCGATTTCCAAATCGCCCTTCCTTGATCCTATGACTGAAACGCGCACATTGCAGTTTGAGAGTCCGCGCGCTTTGCAATCGCTCTACGCCAACGATCTCAAGCTCTTGAAAACTCTCGAGGATTCTCTCGGCGTGAAGGTGACGACTCGTGAAGGCTGGGTGAAACTCGAAGGCGAACCGGGCAGGATCGAAAAGGCGCAGCACGTCTTTGATCAACTTGAGAAAGTCCGACAAAAAGGGGTGGATATTCAAAAACACGAATTCAATTACGCTCTGAATTCGGTGACAGAAGCGCGCGAAGAGAATCTCAGTGAAGTCGTTTCTGCGAAGATCACAACATCGGCTCGCAAGCCGCCGATTGTCGCGCGCAGCTCGGGTCAGCGCAATTATGTTGAAGCCATTCAAGGTCACGATGTCGTTTTTGGAATTGGGCCAGCCGGAACGGGCAAGACTTATCTCGCGGTGGCGATGGCCGTGGCGGCGCTAAAAAAAGAGCAAGTTGCGCGAATCATTTTGACGAGGCCAGCCGTGGAAGCCGGCGAAGCACTGGGATTTCTGCCGGGCGACTTGCAGGAAAAGATAACGCCATATCTCCGTCCACTTTACGATGCCCTGCGCGACATGTTGGACGCAGAGGAACTGGAACGAGCTCTGGCGCGACAGACAATCGAGGTCGCGCCGCTTGCCTACATGCGAGGGCGCACCCTAAGCAACGCGTTCGTTATCCTCGACGAAGCTCAGAACACGACGACCGAACAGATGTTCATGTTGCTGACGCGAATCGGGCTGAATTCCAAATGCGTAGTCACCGGCGACGTAACGCAAGTCGATCTACCTGTGAACAAGCGTTCGGGGGTTGTGGAAGCGCTGCAGGCGCTGAAAAATGTTCCGGGAATCGCAACCGTCTATTTTACTGAGCGCGATGTTGTTCGACACGAGCTTGTCCGGGCTATCATCAATGCCTATCAGCAGCATCGTTCACCCGCGCCTGCTTCACGGAAATAAAGATCGATATGTTCGATTCTTTTAAACGCGGACGACTCATTAAGCGCGGCCTGGCTTCACGGAAAACTCGCCGCCGCCGGACACGGAGTGAATTCGGGCGGAACCTCGAGTACGCCCCGCATGCGAAGCTGGTGATCTTTGCAGCGTTCGCTGGCTGGTTGGCTTTTCTTGTTTTTAGCGGGCAACAGCCGGAACCGACCAAGAATTTTGTCATTGCGCTTCTGGTCTTGGCGACGGCAATAACGCAACTCTGGATCAATCAGCCAAAAAGCTTTTCGCGAAGCTCGCGGATCCTTCTCGTCTTTGGAATAATTCTCGTGCAACTCGCAGTCACGAAACTGTTGCTGGTGATTTGCAACAGCGGCAATTATCGATTTTTGAAACCAGAAATGGCCGGGCTGATCACGCCCTATGCCTTCGCCCCTCTTGTGCTGAGCGTCTTGTTGGGACGTCAGCACGGGCTTTTCGCCGCCTTTTTTGTGAGCCTTTGGAGTAGCGTCCTGTTTGGTCCAATCGACGCCCCCCTTCTCGTAACCAGTTTGATCAGCGGGTTCACCGCAGTTTCTCTCACATTACAGGTACGACGGCGCAGTAGATTGATCCGCGCGGGCCTTGGGGTTGGCCTCGCCATTTGGTTGTTGTCGCTCACGTTTGGCTTGATTGGACCGATTAATCTGTTTGGCTCGGTCGCCAACGATTGGGGGATGATCGGAGTGCAAAGCGCGCTGGCTGTCGGCAACGGAATCTTGACTGCTACTCTGGTTGGCGGTGCGTTGCCGATCCTCGAACATCTGTTTCAGATCACGACGGATATTTCCTGGCTGGAAGCGTCGGACCTTAATCATCCCTTGTTGCGCCGGATGACAATCGAGGCGCCGGGCACTTATCATCACAGTTTAGTTGTGGCCAATCTCGCCGAATCAGCCGCGGAAGCCATCGGCGCAAACGCGACGCTTTGCCGCGTCTGCTCTTATTTTCATGACGTCGGTAAATTGGTGAAGCCGGAATACTTCACCGAAAACATGAGTTTCGAGCGCAACCCGCACGATGATCTCGCCCCAACGATGAGCGCGTTAATCATCATCGCGCATGTCAAAGAAGGTGTTGATTTAGCCCTCAAGCACAAGCTCAATCAGCGTATCATCGACATCATTCAGCAGCATCACGGCACTTCACTCGTGCGTTACTTTTATCAACGCGCGCTTCAGCAACACGAGGACGCGCGCGCGGGCGGTAAAATTATGAAGCTGCGCGAGGATGACATTCCAGATGTGCGCCAGGAGAGTTTTCGCTATAGCGGACCCAAACCGCAGTCGAAAGAAAGCGCCATCGTTAGCCTCGCCGATACGGTTGAGAGCGCCTCGCGCAGCCTGGAGAAACCAACGCCGCAGAAAATTGAATCGCTCGTGAATGAGCTTATCGAAGAGCGCATCACCGACCGGCAATTGGACGACTGCGATCTAACGCTCGGTGAACTGAAAATCATCGCGGAGCGCTTCCGGTTCACTCTGATGATGATGCTGCACAGTCGAATTGCCTACCCGAAACACGGACAGAAGATGCCCGGGCCGCGAGAAGAAACCTTGCGTCCAGATGTGATGGCAGCAACGCGAAAACCCGACACTGCTCCGCCGGTCTCGGCTGCCTAAAAGATAGGGGCCTGCCGCCAGGGACTGGCGAAACTCGCGAAGCACGGCTCGACGGAGTCTCGCCCAACCGAGTTCATAATTCGGGTGGATGGGCCCGCGGTTCTCGATCTTTTGCGGTCGCGGTACTTGGCCTGGTGACGAACGGGCCGCCTTCCATCGGTGTGGCCTTCGTGAATGCGACATCGGGCATTTCGCTCGGCAATCCTTCGAGCGGAAATTCTTTCCGCAAGGGAAAGAACGGATAGCCGTCCCACATCAGAATGCGGCGGAGATCGGGATGGCCGTGAAATTTGATCCCCATCATGTCGTAAATCTCGCGCTCGTGCCAATTCGCCGTTGGCCAAATATCGGAAACGGTATCAACCGTGCCAGTATCTTCCGAGATGCGCAGTTTCAAGCGCAAATGCGCAGCGAGCGGCATTGAATACAGCTCATAAACAATTTCGAAACGCGGCTCCTGGCCGAAATTGTCGATGCTCGTAATGTCGATCAAATAATCGAACGAGAGTTCGTCGCGGCAGAATTTTGCGATTTCACGCAAATCGCTGGCCACGATCGTGTAAGTTGTTTCGCCACGAAATTCGGTCTTGTCCCGAATCTTCTCGCCGAATGACTTCTCGGGCGAAGCGAGTAATTCTTCCGTCGTCATGGGATCAGATTAGGCTGGCGACAAGCCTAGTCCATTCAGAAGGAAACAGGCAAGATGCCGGTTTGCCGTACAGGCTGGAAGCCTATGTCTCGAGGTCATGAGAACGCGCCCTCGAATTTTTCGACCAGCTCAGGTTTCTGGTTCCTGAACGAACGTTCGCGAGAAATTTTCTCCTGCAATTTCATCAAGCCGGCAAGCAACGCTTCCGGACGCGGCGGGCAACCGGAGATGTAAACATCAACAGGCAAAAGCTGATCGATCCCCTGAAGGACGGCGTAGGAGCGGTACATGCCGCCGGTCGACGCGCATGCGCCCATGGCGATCACCCATTTTGGTTCCGGCATCTGCTCATAGATTCTTTTCACCGCCAACGCCATTTTGTAGGTGACAGTGCCGGCAACGATCATCACGTCACATTGTCGCGGCGAAAAGCGCATCACCTCGGCACCGAATCGCGCGATATCGAAGCGCGATGCAGCCGCCGCCATCAACTCGATCGCGCAGCATGCCAGACCCATCGGCATCGGCCAAAGCGAGTTTTTCCGGACCCAATTGAGCGCCGCGTCGAAGCGCGTAAAAATTACGTTACCTTCGATTTTCGAATCGTAAGCGGTAGCGTGTGCTTCGGGCATAAGTAACGTTAGAACGACGGCACACGCGCGCAAGATCGATCCGCCTTAGCCAAAGGCCGCCGTTGCGGCAATAGCCTCTCAATAGTATAGAAGCGCTCTTCATCATGAATATAGACAATATAGACGACGCACAATCTCACGGCCACCTTATCGCCCCGCACGGCGGCGAACTGGTCGACCTTAAGCTCGACCCGGAAAACGCCGCCGAACTCAAAGCGCGCTCCAGAGATTTTCCCTCCTGGGACCTGACCAGTCGGCAGATTCGCGATCTCGAGCTTCTGCTGAGCGGCGGGTTCTCACCGCTGCGCGGTTTCATGAATCGCGACGATTACGAGCGCGTCTGCCATGAGATGAAATTGAGCAACGACCTCGTTTGGCCGATCCCGATTACGCTCGATGTGCCGGAGGCGTTTGCGAAATCGCTCAAACCTGGGAGCAGCAAGGTCGCGCTGCGGGATTCCGAGGGCGTGATGCTCGCGGTATTGTATGTGGAGGATGTCTGGCAGCCTGATCGCAAGGCCGAAGCGCAAGCTGTTCTGGGAAGCACCAGCACAGTGCATCCCGGTGTCGATTATCTTCTGAACAGGGGACACGACTGGTACGTGGGTGGACGCGTGGAAGGTTTGCAACTGCCCACCCATTACGATTTCCGGACCCTTCGGCTCACACCGTCGGATCTGCGCGCGGAGTTCGTCCGCCTGGGCTGGCGCCGGATCGTCGGGTTCCAGACGCGCAACCCGATGCATCGCGCGCACGTGGAATTGACGTTTCGCGCCGCGAGCCAGGTCGAAGCCAGCCTTCTGATTCATCCGTCCGTCGGCATGACCCGGCCCGGCGATGTCGACTACTTCACGCGTGTCCGATGCTACCAGCTGCTTGCCTCCAAGTATCCGCGTGGCACGGCCAAGCTGGCCTTATTGCCGTTAGCCATGCGCATGGGCGGACCGCGGGAAGCGATCTGGCACGCGATCATTCGAAAAAATCACGGCTGCTCGCATTTTATTGTCGGCCGCGATCACGCGGGGCCAGGCAACGATGCCGATGGCAATCCATTCTACGGACCGTACGAGGCGCAGGAGTTGTTCCGCAGACACGAAGCCGAGATCGGTGTCGAGATGGTGCCCTTCCAGATGATGGTCTATGTAGAAGACCGGGATAAATATTTCCCCGAAAACGAAGTGCCGCCGGACTCGCGCGTGCTCAATCTCTCGGGCACACAATTGCGGCGACGGCTAAACGACGGCCGCGAGATTCCGGCCTGGTTCACCTTTCCCGAAATCGCGCGCGAACTGCGGCGTACCTTCCCGCCGCGGCACAAACAAGGGTTGACTGTGTTTTTTACCGGTCTTTCCGGCGCAGGTAAATCGACGATCGCCAACGTGCTCATGATTAAGTTCCTCGAAATGGGCGGCCGGCCGGTGACATTGCTCGACGGCGATCTCGTGCGCAAACATCTCTCTTCAGAGCTCGGTTTTTCGAAAGAACACCGCGATATCAACATTCGCCGCATCGGCTACGTTGCCTCCGAAATCACGAAAAACGGCGGTATTGCCATCTGCGCGCCGATTGCGCCCTACGATTCCACGCGCAAGGACGTGCGGGCAATGATCGATCCATTTGGCGGCTTCATCCTAGTGCACCTTTCCACGCCGGTAGAAGTTTGCGAGCAGCGCGACCGAAAAGGCCTCTACGCGAAAGCCCGTGCCGGGATCTTGAAGGAATTTACCGGAATATCGGATCCCTACGAAGAGCCGACTGACGCCGAAGTGACGGTGGACACAGGGGAGCTGTCACCCGAGGAAGCTGCCCAAGAGATCATTTTGCATTTGGAACGGGAAGGCTTCGTCGGAATTAATGGCGCCACCGGCTAATTCAATGTCCACATAGCCGCCGGCGGGGTGGTGGAAGGCGCTGTCCTCGGCGCGTTGGTAAAGAATGGCGGCGCCGCCGCATTATTTTAACATCGTCTTGGGCCCGCCTGCATCACTATGCGAAGCGTTTGCGGACAGGAGAGGCCGATCCACCAATGCCGCCAGAAGGAGATGTCGATCTGACAATTCGTCACGCGCAGCCTGGCGATGCCGCAGTGCTGGCGCAACTGATGTGCGAGCTCGGCTACGAAACCACCACCACCGAAATGAGTCAGCGTCTAAAATCGATCTTAAGCGATCCGCGCTATAGCACGATTGTTGCCGAGATTGACGATAAACTTTGCGGAATGATTGGCACACTGACGCACGTCAGCCACGAACATAACGATCGTTCCGGAAAAGTTATTGCGCTGGTAGTTTCAAACAAACAGCGACGAAGCGGTGTCGGCCGCGCTTTGATTTCCGCAGCCGAGAAGGATTTCGCTAAGAGGAATGTTACGCGAGTGACGTTAACGACGCGATTCGAACGCGAAGTTGCGCATCAGTTTTATGAGAAGCTGGGTTATTCGCGAACCGGCTTCCGGTTTGCAAAAGATCTCACGGCCATTTCCAGCTAGAATAATGGCTGGTTTGTTTTAGTAGCGCACGCGAACAAGCAATAGTCCCTCGGCGGGAGCAGCAAAACGTGCTGGACCCAACTGACCGGAAGCAAGTCGGGCAGTCACATCCTCGATACACAATTTGCCAAGCGCGCACTGCACAAGCGAACCGACGATTAATCGAACCATTTTGTAGAGGAAGCCCTCGCCGTCGAAGTCGATCGTTACACAAGGACCGTTGTGGCCGACGCGGACAGAATAAATCGTCCGAATCGTGCTCTTCTCGCGTTTGCCGCGGTTGGCCGCGAAACCGGCAAAGTCATGGGTGCCAACGAAGCGTTTGGCCGACGTTTTCAGAACTTCAAAATCGAGCGGGCGTGCAATATGCCAGGCCCGCCCATATTCCAACGGCGGCAGGACGGGGGCAGACCAAATTCTGTAACGATAAATTTTTCCTTTTGCGGAAAGACGCGCGTGAAATTGGTTTGACACATATCGGCAGCGAAGTACGCGGATCGCTGGGGGCAGCAATGCGTTGAGCGCTTCCGCCCAACGCCCGACTGAAAAACGCTCATCAGGGAGATCGACATGTGCGCACTGTGCAAGGGCGTGGACTCCAGCATCCGTTCGTCCAGCTCCGTGAACGCGCACAGACTTACCGCCGATGCGCTCGAACGCGCGCTCGAGATGATCCTGAATCGTGTTGCGATGTGTTTGGCTTTGCCAACCTGCAAACTGCGCCCCGTCGTAGGCGACAATCAATTTCAGCCGTCGGGACATCCCAGCTATCGTGGCGTTTCTTCAGCATGCGCCATGTGTTGCCGGCGATCGAGGTATCCCTGCAAAATCATTTGAGCGGCTACTTGATCCACATACCCACGGGTGGCGCGCGTCTTTTTGCCCGCTTCGCGTAATGCCCGGTGCGCCGCGACTGTTGTTAGCCGTTCGTCCCAAGTAACGACCGCGCATGGGAGGATCGCTCGCAGTTTGTCCACGAATTTCAGAACTTCGGTTGCGGCGGAGCCGACCTCGCCGGTCATGCGACGCGGGATTCCCATCACGACATGATCGATTTTCTTTTCGCGAACGATCTCCGCTAATCGCGCCGCAGCGTGCTCGTTCGCAGAAATTGTTTCCAGCGGATGCGCGAGCAACTGTAACTCATCAGAGATAGCTACGCCGACGCGCGCGTGACCGAAATCGACGGCCAAAATTGGACTCATCGGCGTTCAGCTCATTGCAGTTCGGGCGGAAGCTTACCGATCAAATTCTTGATTTTTTCCGCTTGGTGACGGTGACAGACCAAGACTGCGTCACCGGTTCGCACAACGATCAGGTTGTGGACTCCGAGCAAAGCGATCGTCGTCCCGTTCTCATCAAAAACAATGTTATTGGTGGAATCGACAGCCGTGATGCCGCAGTTCGCGGCGTTACCCTGGTCGTCGTTCTTGAAATAATTGGCTACTGCTCTCCAGCTCCCGATGTCATCCCAATCGAAGCTGGCTTCCACCACGAGGACGCGGTCCGCTTTCTCCATGATTGCATAATCGAATGAGATCCGCGGCAATTTGCTGAAGTGTTCCCGCAAGACTCTCTCGAAATTTCCAGGAGCGCGAAGCTGGGAAATGAAGTCCGCCAGTTCGGGCGCATGACGGTTGAATTCGCCGAGCACCGTGGGCACAGACCAGACGAACATTCCTGCGTTCCACCGAAAATTTCCTTTTCGCAAAAACGATTCGGCCAGATCGGGGTTAGGTTTCTCGCGAAAACGCAGCACTCGATGAATTGCATTGTTGTCGGGGCGATTCCGTAAATGGACAGGCTTGCCGTGCTCGATGTAACCGTAACCGGGACAAGCCCAGGTCGGTTTGATCCCGATGGTTACGAGCTCTCCGGTCTCCTCCGCGGTCTCCGCCGCCAACGTCAGGATTTCTTGAAAGGCTACGTGGTTCGCAATCACATGATCGGCTGGAAGGACAAGCATGGTTGCGGCATGATCGCGAGCGGCCACCCAACCTGCGCCGAGCGCAACCGCCGCAGCGGTATCGCGTTTGGCGGGTTCTGCCACGATATTCTCCTTGGGAAAATCGGTGAGCAATTTCCGAACCGTCTTTTCTTGCTCCGCGTTTGTGAGAATCAGGATACGTTCGGGCGGGACCAAACCCTCAAGTCGCGAGACGGTTTCCTCGAGGAGAGTCTTCTTGGAAACGAGATGAAGCAGTTGTTTCGGTCGGGCCCGACGACTCAACGGCCAAAAGCGCTCACCGCTGCCACCGGCGAGAATGAGCGCGTAAATCGGATTGACCATGTCGATGCAAAAAATCAGCGCTGACGGGATCTTCCAAGTCGCAAGATTTTCCCGTTTCTTTTTCCAAAACGCGACGTATATGGTAGGCGATGTCTCTCCCAATATCCATTTCAAAAACCTCCGAGCAGCTTCCGCTCGACACATTGCTTGTCTTGACGCGCACCGCTATTGGTCTTGGCTTGGGCATCTTGATGGCGGATAAAATCAAGCCGTCGATCCGACAGGCGGCTGCAATTGCGCTTGTTTCAATCGGCGCGCTGGCTGCAGCGCCATGGCTCGTCAGAATCGCGCTAGGGCAGATTAATCGACCGGAATCGGAGTGGGGGAGTCGTGCGCGGCTGCGTTCCATTCGCGGCGACTCTGGTTACCGGTCCGAGACGGATATCTATTAGCTGTAGAGGCGGCCATGTCGGCCGCAATCAGGAATAATGGGGGTGAGCTGCCTCGCGAGACTTCGGCGCGACGGGCACGCCCGCCACTACAGCTTGATTCAATCTGCTCTGCAGATTAAGCGTGCTTCGCGCCATGTCTCGTCCAGCGACATCTTCTAGCAGTGAATTGTTGCGCGCTCACTGCGCAGCAATTTCCAAGGAGGAAGCCGTCCTGCGCGAGGGCGGGGGCAAGGCCGGCCACGAACGTCAACGCAAGATGGGTCGCCTGCCGGCGCGTGAGCGCATCGGTCATTTGCTCGACAAAAATTCGGCATTTTTCGAGGTCGGCCTCTGGGCCGCTTACAAAATGTACGAAGAATGGGGGAAGATCCCTGCGGCGGGCGTTGTCGCCGGCATCGGAAATGTCGCGGGCATTCCGTGCATAATAATTGCCAATGACGCGACGGTGAAGGCTGGTGCCTTCTTTCCGCAGACGACCAAAAAACTGATTCGTGCTCAGCGCATCGCCTTTGAGTGCGCGTTGCCGATCGTTTACCTTGTCGATTCGGCCGGCGTGTTTCTGCCGATGCAGGATGAAATTTTTCCGGACGAAGATGATTTCGGCCGCATCTTTCGCAATAACTCCGTCATTTCCGCGGCCGGCATTCCTCAATTTGCTGCTATCATGGGCAATTGCGTCGCAGGCGGAGCTTATCTGCCGGTCTTGTGCGACAAAATCCTAATGACGAAAGGAAGCGGTTTATATCTCGCCGGCCCTTCGCTCGTTAAAGCGGCCATCGGACAAATTGTGGATGCGGAGGAGCTGGGTGGCGCGCAGATGCACGCGGAGATAAGCGGAACGGTCGACTTTTACGAAAAAGACGATCTGTCATGTCTTAAGCGCCTTCGTTCGCTGATCGCGTTGCTGCCGGAAGCAAAGGAATCTAAAACATCCGAGACGCCGAACGAAACGGCGAAGCCAGCGAAGAGCCCCGATTCGGTCTACGACTTGATCAGCTTTGATGGGCAGAAGCAGTACGATGTGCGCGATCTGCTTGCGTCGGTTGTCGATGCAAACTCAATCGATGAATACAAAGCCGACTACGGCAAAACAATTGTGACTACGTATGCGCGCATAGCCGGGCAGGCAGTCGGTATTGTCGCAAATCAGCGCTTGCAGGTCCGGACGAAAAAGGAAGGAATTCAAATGGGCGGCGTCATTTATTCCGATAGCGCGGATAAAGCGGCGCGTTTCGTGATGGACTGCAATCAAACGAGCTTGCCGATTATCTTTTTCCAGGACGTCACCGGTTTTATGGTCGGACGCGACGCGGAAGAGAGTGGGATCATCCGTAGTGGCGCAAAGTTGGTGAATGCGGTCAGCAATTCCGTGGTTCCAAAGATCACAGTCGTTGTCGGCGGATCATTCGGTGCCGGGAACTACGCGATGTGCGGCAAGGCTTATGATCCGCGTTTTATTGTCGCTTGGCCAACTGCTCGCTATGCCGTGATGGGCGCCGCCCAGGCATCCGACACCGTCTTCGCAGTTCTTGCTCGCGCGAGAGAGCGCGACAAAACATCTTCGCCGCAAGAACTGGAAGAACTTCGGGCGACCGTCAAAAAGAACTACGAAGAGCAAACCGATATTCGCTACGGCGCCGCGCGCGGCTGGGTGGATGCGATTATTCAGCCGCACGAGACACGGGATGTTCTCGTCCGTTTATTGCAATATGTCTCGCGTCCAATGCCGAAAGCGCATTTTCACACAGGTGTCATCCAAGTTTAAATCGACTTAAGGATTTAACGATTCCGTAAATCTCATGCCTGTTGTCCTGATTGAAAAACAAACGCCGCAAATCACGATTGTGACGCTCAATCGTCCCGAGCGGCGCAACGCGCTTACGATCGAATTACTGACCGAGCTTACGGCTGCAATTAAGGTCGCTTCAGACCAGCCCCACGAACGCATCCTGATTTTGCGCGGCGCGGGGGCCGCCTTTTGCACCGGTATGGACCTGAAAGTCGCCACGCCACAAAACGCGCACGCTATGGCGGAGATGGTCGCGAAGACCTTGCTGACCCTCAGTCAAACACGTTTGATTACAATCGCGGCGGTTCATGGCGCCGCCGTTGCCGGTGGAGCGGGAATTATGTCGGCGTGTGATTTTGTTGTCGCGGCCGAAGGAACGAAGATTGGATATCCGGAGGTGCGTCGCGGTTTGGTGGCTGGCCTGGTCATGACTTTTCTACGCCGCCAAGCAGGCGAACGAAACATGCGCGAGTTATTGCTCGGCGCCGAGTTGATTGATGCGGAACGAGCGAAAGAGATCGGTCTGGTTAATCGCGTCGTCGCGGAGGCTGATTTGATGAGTGAAGCGCAAAAGTTTGCCGATTCAGTTTTGCAAGGCGCGCCAGGCGCGCTTGCGCAAACGAAGCGGTTGATCGAAGAACTCTGGTGGCGCTCGGTAAAAGAAGATGTCGATCTCGCGCTGAAGTGTCACATGCAAGCTCGTGAATCGATGGAAGCGCGCGAAGGCATTGCTGCCTTCAACGAAAAACGGAAGCCAACCTGGGCCCAATGATCAAAGCGGCGCGCCTGGCGGCACGGGTGGTGGCGGTGGCAGCGGAGCGCCGGTCATAGTCGGAGTAGCGCCGCCTTGATATTGCGCGCTGCCGAAGCCGAGAATCGGGAAGAAAATAACCGGCAGCAAAATCAGCCCAATCCCGAAGCCGACGCCTTTGCCGAAACTCTTGGCTATATCGATGAACAGAATGATCGCGATGATGAAGTTGACGAACGGGATGAACATCAGGATTACCCACCAACCCGGCCGGCCCGCGACCTTGCACACGAAGTAAGTGTTCACGATTGGGATAATGGCGGCCCAGCCGGGTTGCCCGGCTCGGCTGAAAAACTTGGCGTAGCCGACTGCGTTGCTGACTGCATCCGGCTCGCCATACCACAGGCGACCAAATGGACAGCGCATCGGAAATTAGATCGACTCCGCGTTTATCTTTGCGCGGTCGAACTTGATAAACGGGTGGAGAAGTCGTTAATGACATAGAGGCTGAATGAATCAGTAAAGCTGGTCACAGCCAGGCGAGTCTGTGCCTTTTTGGGAACCGTGGGGAATCGATGAACGTGATCCGTATTGACTCGCGCGAGCGGTGTCTGCACGCGGCGAATTGGCCGACACTAATTATGAATGAAAGTTGCCGCCTCCGTGATGGGTCCGTCCATTGTAATTGAAGCCGGATTGTTCGTCCCAGAGTAAGAACCGGTGCCGCTCCCAGTCCAATTATTGAAATGGTAACCGCTAGCTGGCATGGCACTGATTGAAACAGTTGATCCGCTGCCTCTCCACCCACTGGTGGGACTTACCGTGCCACCGGTCCCGTGGGTCATCGTCAGGTAATATTGCGTCCCGAAATTCGCTGTGTAAGTCTTGTTAGTGGTGGGAGCAACGGTGTGAGAGATCGCTCCGCCATCACTCCAATTTGTCCAGACGTACCGAACCCCTGTGTCGCCATTCTGCGGGGAAGTTGTGGCAGTGGTGTGGCTTGAACCCGGCTGCCACGAAAAGCTTTGAGCCGCAGTATAGGGACTGCCATCCACTGTGAACGTACGGCCAGCCGAATTCGTTTGGACAGTTACCTGAACGGGATTCTGAGTGAAGGCAGCGCTCTCCGTAATAGGCCCGTTCATTGTGATTGAAGCTGGATTGTTCGTGCCAGAGTAAGAACCGGCGCCGCTGCCAGTCCAATCGGCGAAACTGTAACTCACCTGATTGTTGTTGGTTGGTGTCGCACTAATCGAGACAGTCGCTCCACTGTTTCTCCACCCGCTAGTGGGACTGACAGTGCCACCCGTTCCGTGGGTCATTGTCAGGTAATATTGCCTCCTGAATGTGGCTGTGTAAGTCGTGTTCGTGGTAGGAGCGACAGTGTGAGAGATAGCTCCGCCACCGCTCCAATTTGTCCATACGTAACGAACGCCTGTGCCACCGCTCTGCGGAGAAGTTGTGGCTATGGTGTGACTCGAACCGGACGCCCAGGAGAATGTCTGTGTGGAACTGTAACTAGTTCCGTCCACAATGAACGCGAGACCGGCAGGAGTTGTTTGAATGGTGACCTGAACGGTTGGAGTTGGGGTCGCTGTCGGAGTCGGCGTTGGTGTTGCGGTCGGCGTCGCAGTTGCAGTCGGGGTCGGGGTCGGGGATGGGATTGGAGTAGGCGTACCGCCTTGCGGCGTTGCACTCACTTGAACCGAATTGGCACTTTCCCCACCTGCGTCGGGGCCGCCGGTGTAGGCGGCCGACACCGTGTAGTAATAAGTGGTTCCGTTGACCAGTCCGCTATCCACAACGCTGGTCCCGCTAGGGCAGGCAAACGTCTCATACGGACCGCCGTCGACCCTCGCTCGCTTCACGTGGTAGCCGTTTGCTCCAACTGACGCCGGCCAAGAGAGCGAGACTTGTGCATCGCCGGCAATGGCAGTCAGGCCCGCAGGGGGCGCCAAATTGACAAGTAGGGTCGTTGATGCCGTGTGGCTGATCGTTCCGCTGGTACCTGTAATAGTTAGCGAAAGCGCGTAGGGCACGGTGGAAGTCGACGTTTGCATTGTGAGCGTGGAAGAGCCCCCGGTACTAATTGATGCAGGATTGAAACCACCGCTCGTAATACCGGTAGGAAAACCGGATTCGCTGCCGACGCTCAAATTTACCGTACCCGTAAAGCCACTCAGAGGCGTGACGGTAACGGTGTATCTAGCAAGTCCACCGGGGACTACTTCCTGTGCAGCCGGGCCAACCGTGATGGAAAAGTCAGGGCTGGTGGGAAGTACGGTGACTGTCCGCGTAGGTGGGTTTGGATCAGAGTTGCCCGTAGCATCGATCACCGTGAGCGAGATTGTGTACGTGCCGGGCACGCCGAATGTGACGTTCCCCGGGTTTTGCGCTGTCGATGTTGCCGGGGTCCCGCCGGGGAACACCCAGGAGTACCTCGAAGCAGTGGTGCTTGTGCCGAAGTTGATCACGCTTCCTGCGGTAATCGTCATATCGCCGGACGGTGTTGTAATCACCCCTATTGGCGGAACGAGAGAATAGGAATTGGGGATGAGCTGGACGAACCAAGCCTTAGATGGCACGCCGGCGCTATCCAGTAAGAACAGCATGTAATAGCCCGGAGGTGCGATGCTACCATTCGGCGGCGTGGTGAGACTCAGTGTGTTGTTAGAAGCGGTGCAAGGTGATGTAGCGCCGCAAAGGCCAATCAGACGTTGCTCCATGTCCGAAGCATGGGTGGCAGAGCCTGGACGTATCAGCACCGCTGAGCTGATTGGCGAGGTGCTGGTATAGCTCACGGAAAACGGCATGCCATAGTGGATAGGTCCGGAAAATGAAAGGGCAGTGATTTGCGGACGGTTGGTGATGATTAAATGATCGTTGCTATCGTATAAGTATGACGGCGTGTAAATCTCGATTGCCGGCTCATAGCTGCCCCGATTGCCCGGATTGCTGCCAGTGCTCAAAACAGTTGCATCCGGCAATAGCAGCGCAGTGGAATGATACAGGCGCGAATAAGCCGCTGTGCCTGCAGAGCCCATGGTATTACTTCCCGGATCGTAGAGGTCCGCCGTCTTACCCGGCGTGTCGGGAGCCTCGTTGTTGCGGGAACCACCCTCCGCCAAGACCTTGCCGTTGGGCAGGATAATGGCGTTCATCTGGATGCGGCCGGTGGACATATTCGGGCCGGCGGTGTAGCTCGGGATTGCAACGGAGAGGTCGATGATGTCGGTAGAAGAGGTCGCTGGACTTCCTCCCCCGAAATTCATCACGCGGGGAACGTAGCTGGGCGGCAGAAGAGGAAGCAGAACTGATGAGCCGTAGCTGCGGTTGACATTGGTTCTGGCTGATTGCGTCCAGCCTCCCGTAGGCGGGTCGAAGATCCACGCATTTGCACTCGACGTACCACTGCCGTGACCGGTATAAAATACTCTCCCATCGGGTAGCAGCTCAAGCCTTGGATAAAGCGGGGGGCTGAAGGGGACGCTGGTAGGTGGATTCCAACCCGCTCCAGCTCGTTGGAGATCGTAAATTTCGATCGTTCGACTTGTACCTCCGGTTTGCGTGAGCCCGGACATGGCCATAATGCGACCATCCGCAAGCGCGGTCGCTGTCGCATACCAACGCCCATCCACCATATTCTGAGACTGCACATACTGGCTAGTTGCTGGATTGAAGATCGAAGCCCGGTTTTCGCCCGTGAACGAGTAGTCCGACGTTCCACCCACAATCAACGATCGCCCATCGAACAGAGCGGCTGTCCCGCTGCAAAAGACGTCGTAGGTAAGATTCTGAACGCTAATGCTGCTCTCATTAGTGCCGCTTGGATCCCACACTGCCGCGCGATAGCTCTCCGCACCTCTTGAGTTGTTGCTTGCGTCATTCTCCGATCCGGCCACAATCAGCACCTTTCCATTAGGAAGCAAATTGGCCGAGATTGGATTGATCGGTATTTGATAGGGGAGCACGGTCCATGTCCCAGTGATATGTGGGACGTTGGTGGGACACGTTTGAGCGAGGGCGCTCAAATGAGTGAGCGCAGGAAGGGCCAATGCGATGAATACCGCAAGGTTTTTATACCGCATAACATTCTGCCGAGATTAGAACAATGCGCGTCATCTTTTTGCGTAGTTCCTTCTGCTAATCGGCAACTTTTTGCATAGAAGGTACTACGGACTCGGGGGCTACACGCGACCAGGGCAACGGCGGACAATGAGCTAACGAAAGATTTTGCGGCGGTGATCTTTGGGTAAAGATCTTCATGCCCGATCAGGCAGCATCGAACATGCCACTGTCTGGCAACATACTACATGTCCGCCGTCCCGTTAATCTTACAAAAAATCGGCTGCAATGTAAAAACTAGAAAAACTGTAAAAACGCGCCCGAAATGTTAGGAATCCCGACAGTTTAGTCCGACCAGAGTTCACCACTATTTGAACTCGCCTGCCTGTTCGTGTGTCTCGATGACCTTGCCACCCGCATCGTACAGCGAACCACGATATCATGGGACCGCGTGCTCGTGCGTTTCGATCACGTCGCCCGCTTCATTGTAAACGCGAATCACGGCATCATGTGACCGGCTGCGAAACTTGGCGTAGTCGATAGCGTCATCGGGTTTGACGTACCAGAGCCGACCGAATGGCAGCGGATGACCGTTTCGAGAGTGGATCATGTTCGCCTGAACATTTACGCTTATCTGGAGGAAAACGCAAAGCGTTAGTTGTCGTGACAATCATCGAAATCAGACCATTTAGAAACGGCTGGGAAGTGTACGAGAGCCCCGGGGTTCAGCCCGTATGCGAACGCTCAAATTTGTTGTTTCAAATGTGCAAATTTGTTCTTGCATGAAAATCACAGGTTCCTTACGGTCCGATCTTAACCTTAGTCATGATCGTAGCCGCAGGCTTTTTCGTTGCAGGAGTGGGTTGTTCTCTCGCGCTGATTATCCGAGAACTGCGCAAAGCGCCGGAAGTCTACGAGGATGAACACGGCTTCCACACTGTCCGCAACGGTGCGGTGAAATACGGCGTTCCCGACTCGATGAAGGCTCGCAGAACACGCAGCAGCCTGAATTGGGCCATGCACCGCACGCTGCGCATTAAAGCTTTTCGA
>WNGR01005543.1_pt1 | contig 29509 bp, 26 predicted proteins | sample 5407581 | NCBI WGS metagenome assembly WNGR01 (sample SAMN13153383, study PRJNA577476) | soil metagenome | isolation source: 80 cm soil or saprolite under Garry oak tree replicate 2 | place: USA:California | collected 2016-06-15
ATCGATTGGGTGACCGCAAATTCCAGGCGTTGCTGTATCTCATCAGGACCCATCCACCCCTGTTCCATCAGGATGGGCAGCACCAGTGATAGGTTGCCTCGTGTTGCTTCCCGAACCGCTTGTGCACGAGCAGCGTCCAGTTTACCAAGCAGGCAGAGCATGCTCAGCAGGTCTGGGTGAGGCACACCATCTTCGCGCAGGGCCACGATCTGGCCCTTGCGTAAGCAGATAGAGAGGGTTTCCGGGCCTGAGTGTACAAATAAGGTGCCTGTTTTTCCACTGAGCGCGAGCATTTTCAAAATGGACTGGAGACCAAGTGTTTGTAAATCTCCGTCCATGATACGGTCTTGCTGTTGCTGCTCCATTACTCCTTGTTCCTCTCACTTATTTCTTGGCGCAAGCGGTCTCGTTTCTTTCTGTTCGCTGCCTGGGCGGCTATTATCTGCGCTTCATCATCCCCCTATTACCTGCCCCCCAGGCAGGGTGGCGCGCCTCCAGACAGGGTAGAAGAAAAAAGTGTTTTCTGGGGACACCCCTATTACCTGCGCTTCATCATCCCCCTATTACCTGCCCCCCAGGCAGGGTGGCTTCGCCCCCTGCACCCCCTTCAGCCCACTTTTATAGGAGACACCCAAAACCCACCGAGAAGCGGGTTTTGAAAAGTCTCATATTTCCCCATTTAACAGTGTAAAACCTAACAAATTAGGTAGGTGTAAAAAAACACGTCAAACCTATTAAAATTGTATTAAATATTTTGCCCACCTACCCCGGCATTCGAGCGAAATACATAGCCAATACCAGGCTCGGTCAAAATATAGCGTGGATGTGATGGCTGTGCTTCGACTTTCAGCCGCAACTGCCGAACGTAAACGCGCAAGTAATCAGCCTCATCTCCATACTCCGGGCCCCAAACTGCACGCAACAATGAGCGGTGAGTGAGCACGCGGCCTTCGTAGAGCATTAACTGTCGCAACAGTTCAAACTCTGTAGGTGTCAAGCGCACCTCGTGATCTCCGACACATACTTGCCGCCGTGCGACGTTCAGCGAGATATAGCCATCTTCGCTTCGCAGTATCTGTTCGTTTGCTGCCTTCTGGGGGGTTGCCCGCCTTAGACAGGCCCGCACCCGTGCCAGGAGTTCTTCACAGCTAAAGGGTTTTGTTAAATAATCATCTGCCCCCAGGTCCAGCGCCTGGATTTTTTGCTTCTCTTCCGTTCTAGCGGATACGACGATGATAGGGATTTGTGTCCATTCACGAACATGTTCACAAAAATGCAGGCCATCTATCTGTCCTGGAAGACCAAGATCAAGCAGGATGAGATCGGGGTGATGGAGAGCAACCATCTCCATGGCCTGTGTCCCATTCTCTGCTACCAGGACATCGTACCCATCCATGAGGAGGTTCTTCCGTAAAACACGCTGAATAGGCAACTCATCATCAACTATGAGTATTCGTTTCCCTCTGGCTTTCATCAGTGCTCCTCCGGAATTGAGTCAATAGGCAGAGTGAAAATAAAACACATGCCTCCTGTGGGAATGGGTTCACCCCAGATACGTCCTCCGTGGGCCTCTACAATCCCGCGACAGATGACCAAACCCAGTACAGGAGCCGAAAGACTGCCAGGTTCTCTAAAAGGTGAGTTAAGATTGGACAACGCCTTAAGGATAGGCTTACGAGCTTCTTCGGAGACTCCATTCTGAGAGTCGATGACCCGGACACGCAGAGTGGAGGGCGAAGTTTGATCCAATACATCTACGATTACAGTAATACCTGCTATAGATGGATCGTGATCAGGCGAGGTGTTACCAGAGTAGCGGGCTGCATACTCCAACAGATTGTAGAAGACACGCTCCAACTGCACATAATCCACCCGTACGAGTGGCAGATATGACTGAAAGTGCGTGCTGACGTTACGATCAGCTAAGATGCGCTCAGTTCGCTTGAGAGCGGTATGAATAATTTCTTCGATGTCGCACCATTCTTTTTCCAAAACCAGGCTTCCCATCTCTATGCGCGACAGGTCCACTACGGCGTTAACGAGGTCAGTAAGATGGTCAGTTTCGGCATCGATCTCTGAGAGCATCTCCTGGCGTGCTTGTTCATCCCAGTTGATATCAGCTTGCATGAGACCTGTGACTGCAGCTTTGATAGTGGTGAGAGGAGTACGCAGGTCATGTGAGACGGATGAAAGGAGGGCAGATCTGTTTTTCTCGTCTCGCACTTGCTCGGTGATATCATGGATTTGCAAGGCGAAGGTATTGAGCTGCGCATTCTGCTCGTCGAGTGGATGGCATCTGAGCTGGTAGTGATGATCGGTTGGAGCACTTTCTCTATCTTTTGCTGTGCGCTCTGCCGGTCCTGTTGGTCTTGCCGGTCCGCCCAATTCCTGAGTAGAAGGTTGCGTAGAGGGATGCAGCTGAACAGGTTCGCTGGCAATCACCCACTGTAGTTCCCGTGTTTCACTGTTCTCTTCGGTGAAGTCTTGCAGATACGCACGGAGTTGATCAGCATTGCGGGTGCGTTCCAGGACTGCTGCACATACTTCCTGGAGGGGACGACCCGTTGCCGCAACTGCTGAGAGACCACAAAATTCTTCAGCAGCCGTGTTGAGATAGAGACAGTGACCTGTGGAGTTAACGACAATCCATGCATCTGCTTTCTGGCCAGGACGTTCATACTGTTGGGTCAATTGGCTCAGTTGACTCAGGAGTATGATACGCACCAGTGCTGCCTCTGCTGTTTGTGTAAGCAGAGCAACTCTTTCTTCTTCCGGCTGGCTCTCAAGAGGTGGGTGGAGACGCGGCAAGGTTTCTCCATCGCCGGACAAGTATTTCTGTTGAACGAGAGATTGCGTTTGCTGCTGGCGCACCATAGCCTGGACATCCTGTTCACTGCGTGTCAAAAGGTGATCGCTGATGAAGCGGAGGAGGCTACTCAGCCGTATGCCGAACGTCTGCTGGGTCTCATGACGAAGATGTTCGATCAGTTCCTGCTCATCTGTAAGGGTAGTGCGTTGAACCTCTTCGTCCAGTCGCTCGAACTGTTCAATGGCCTCCTGAAAACGTTTGCGCTGTTGCGTCGATTCAAGCATCATACCCGTCCGCATTGCGATGGTAGCTTGACTGGCAAAGAGCGAGAGGATATCAGTCTTGAGGGGAGTGAATCCTCCGGGATCAGGGGAGCAGAACAGGAGGACACCATAGACAGTAGTGCCGATTACCAGAGGGTAACTAAAGATCGAACGCTCTCCCAGATCGGTAGCAAAGGAACGACTTGCGGGAAAACGCGAGTCGATGGCAATATCATGGGAAACGCAAGGCTGACCACTGAGCAAGGTGTAGCCGATAATAGCCTGGTCGCTGAGTGCACTTTTTCTTTCGATGAAGCCACGTAGTGCTTCTAGCTCCAGCCCTGATTGTGCTTCCACCCGAAGTTTGTGAAGCCGCGGGTCAAAGGTGATGATGGCCGCGTGACCATTCAGAGCTTCGGCAATGCCGACGACGATGCGGTTGAGGATGGTGGCAAGGTCTGTAGTAGAGGTGAGAGCTGTGGAGATGTGCTTGAGAGCATGACGTTGCCGATCCTGTATAGCGGCACTGCCCCCCGTCTGAGCACTTTCTATAGCGGATGCCAGCACGCGTACAACGGCGGCTATAAGACGCTGAAGTGGCTGGTGATCGTAGATATTGAGTATAGTACTACCCAGTTCGAGCGTGCCAAGTGTCCGTTCTCCAACAATCAGTGGAGCGATGAGCGTAGCACGTAGATGCGGATAGCGACTGAGAGCATCGCCACTTGTGGCCGGGGTACCATCCAGTCCATGTGGATAGTTCGAGACCCGCATAACAGGGTCATGCAATACCTGCTCCACCATAGAATCTTGTAACGGGTGTTGATGGTGGTTTGCCCTCCATGCTCCTGGAGAATCGGCAGCGACTCTGGCAGCACGCGAGCAGACAGTAATACGCAGGGCTTTCTGGTCATGATGCAACAAGACGACCCCGAAGATATCAAAAGGAATAGCTGGCTCCAATTCAGCAGCCAGGCGTGTGTAGTCCGGGTTAGTCCCACGCACACTGGAGACAATGCGTGCAACACGCTCAACTATAGTAGATTCTTCGTAAGGGCTGAATGTCCTGTGCCCATGTTGTTGCATTTCTATGTATTCTCCCTGCACTCACGTTTCATGACACCTCCCAACGAATGCCAAGTTTTCCCCTGAACCACAATAGTATAACATATGAAGAATAAACACAACGACATATTAGTGCACAATGTAGGATATTTTGCGTTCTAAATGTTGTGACAAAAAAATTGTTGCCCGTATATGACCTGAAGGTACTTGTGCACCGCAAGAGAGTATATCATAAACAGGCAAGCGCTGGTCAACAGGTTACACCTACCTTCCCCAGGGGACCGCAAGCCAGACCCCACCGCCGCCCAGGAGTGGGCTTACACGGGTAGGTTTTGTGGAGGGATCATCAGTCCATAGGGGCGAGGGCGGCGGAGCTGGGTTGGGAGGGCCGAGATCGTCGCCCGCCGTGCCCCTTCCCACGCGCCTCCCCACAAAACCTCCCTGTGTAAGCCAGGAGCGGGACCCGCAAGGGATCCCCCTACCAAACCACGGATCGCCCGCTATCAAGCTTAGGTATAGGGGCGGTTCCACCTAAAATTGGGGCCAAATGATGTGGAGACCCTCAATAAAGTCAAGGACTTTATTCTGCGACTGGCCGATCAATTGGCGGTGGACGGCGAAGGATTTGAAAGGCGCTCCGCAAACTCCGCTCAGGCCTTTACTATACAACGGATCAGCTTGCCGAGTCCATTCTTAATATTCTATGCATCTGTTGCACAAGATGCCTTTCATTGTATAAACTCATTTCATAAGTATATTGTCCCCAGCTTCTCACACTCTCTTTTTATTCTTCGCAGGGTGGTTTTGGAGGGGTATCTCCTGTGAGTACGCTGCTGGCTTCAGCGCTTAAGATAATTTATGAGATATAATGATGTATCTTCTACATGTCTTGTAAGACTTTATTAGGAGCATTCCTGCACGTCAGCAGATAATCACGATGAAAGGACTTTTCTGGCTTATGGTGCAGCTGCGTGTTGGCCCACTTGTGCGTGCAACAAGTGCGACGAGTGCTCGATGCACCTTCACTTTCACCTGCAACACTTCAACCATTCAGGCTAGCCTATGGGTCATGTCGCAAGCTTGACGATCCACAGAAAGATGCACTGAGTGCCTTTGGTACCTGGCTCATGCATCATATGGTGGTGGGTATGAAATACGACAGGAGTATCTGGGGTTGGTGGATGGAGAGATGGGGGTGATAGCATACACAGATATAGGGAACAAACTTCACTAAGGCTGCCTGGCCTTTCGTTACCTGGCGTGGAAAGACGTGAGGATAAATGCCGCGCCAGAGCACTTCTTCACCGATAGCATTGACAATGGCAAGTGCTGCCGAACTTAGAAGTACCAGGGGCGTCGCCAGACGGAGACGGCGAGCAAAGATGGTCACGGCTGCCCCCAAGGCAGGAAACAGCAACAGGATCAGACCAAGCCAGGCCGGTTTCCCAAGAGGGTGAGAGGGACGACGAAAGAGGCGAGAGAACGGGGTACCCCTCATGATCCAGAGCGGAAAGGCCAGACACCAGACGAGCCAGTAGCAGACAAAGGCAGTAAAATAGCCCACTTTTGGCCCCAACACTGCACGCAGGCATCGAAACGCTACCAGCATACTGCCGGTGAGGATAGGAGGAGCGACCAACAATGCCCACTGTCTGATGTTGTCCGCCCCGGTATCTCTGCTCTGATAAGAAGTGGACAGGGGATCAGTGGAGCGAGAGCGTTCCCGTAGCGAAGTGGCAGGTGATTCACCGGGAAAGGAAGATGAAGTCTTCATAGCATACCTCCTCTCCTCACGATCGTCATCTATGTCCTGTATGCACAAACCGGAGGAAGTGTATCGCCAACCACGATCCCGCAACTCGTCGGCCCGGCCATCGGCATTGGACTCTTCGCCAGCTTCTTCGAAGAGATGGGCTGGAGCGGGTTCATGTTGCCGAAGTCGCAACGTCGCTTCAATCCGCTCATCGCGGCGCTGCTGGTCGGGCTGTTCTGGGGAGGCGTGTGGCACCTGTACGCTGACTACATTGGCGCTTTTGGGAACCAGGGCTGGTGGGGCATCCCACTGGTTATTCTGCAAGCTCCCATACTGCTGACGGCTCAGAGAATTCTGCTCGCCTGGGTGTACAACCGTACGAAGGGGAGCCTGCTACTCACTGTACTGTTCCATTTTTGCATCTCGTCAAGCGCATTCCTCCTCAGCGTGACCTACCCATCGAATGCGGTGTTCCTGGTATGGGCGGTCATCATTGATCTGTTCTGGTGGGCTGCGGCTGGTGCCGTTATCCTGCTGGATCGAGGCTGGTGGGCCGCAAAGAAACCGGAATCCGGTCGGGTGGAGAGTTCGCCACAACTGGTGCAGGTGCAGGGATAACCCCATCCTGCTTGGTCCGCAAGGCCCGGAGGTTCCGGTGAGCGCTGTCGAGCCAGAACATTTCCTGGTGCTCGGTGGCTCTGATCCCAACATTGGAGGTGCAAGCTGGGTGTTCTTGCTCAAGCCCTTAGATGAGGGACACACGCACCTGGTGGTACGGATGCGGGCAGACTTCAAGATGCCCGGGATCATCACACCCGTGTTCCATTTCTTGCTCGAGCCGGTTCACTTTATCATGGAGCGCAAGATGCTGCTAAACATCAAGCGGCTGGCTGAGCAGACGGTTGTCGGTCAAGAGGAATCGAAAGCTGTTCATGGATAGAGGCCATGATGAGGGAGAGGATATATATGCTATAGGGGCGGGAGCGTTGGGAAACGGAACGGCGATACAAGCGTTCCCGCCCCTGCAACTCATCCCAGGTCGCGGGCGATGCTCTCGGCCCAGGCATCGATGGCTTGCCAGTCGCGGAAGTCGCCTTCGGGAGCACGAACTGCCTTCACCACCATGCGTTCAGGGAAAGATAGTTTGTTGTGATCGAGGACTCCGAAGAAGATGCGCTGATCGCGGGGTCCGAGGGCCTGCTGGAACTCCGCCGACTCCTTGGGTTGCTGCTCGGCGTCCTTGACATCGGTGCCGAGTGGGCCACTGCTGAACAGCCAGACCGGACTCTGGGCTAAGATGGCCTGGTTGCGAAGCACCCACTCCGTGGCTTCCTTCAACCAGGATCCATAGTAGACAGCGCTGCCGATCACCAGGGCCTCATAGTTCCCTGGGTCCTCGACGGTGTCCACCGGTCGGGCCTCGGCTTCCTTCCCCAGCTGCCGGAGCTTCTCGGCGATGCGCTCGGCGATTCCCTGGGTAGATCCGTGCTTGCTTGCGTAAGCGACAAGTATAGTCATTTTTGTTTCCTCCTCTCGTTGAGAAGACTTCCTTCCCTCTGTTATTTCACCTCTCGTAAAAAGAGCACACTCAGGACAAGGCAACTAGAACTGATAACCAAAGAGAAGTCTTAGAGATTCTCATGCTTTTCATCCCCTCGCATACCCCGTCAACTCCACATACCCCTCCCCTGCCACACTCTTTCCTGCACTCTGCCCCTGGATGCTCACAGCGCCCTCCCAGTAACTATTGCCTGTTGATTGGTACACCACAAGTTCCTGATTCTTCAGTTCAGGGAGAAGAGTCAGGGAGACGTGCAATTGTGGGTCATTGATCTCAAGCTGCCAGCCAGAGGGATAGGTTGCACCGGTCGTGGGACTGACCCAGTGATTGAGTACCTTTACCTGTAATGCACTTGCAGGCAGTAGATGGTCATCGGCACCAGGTCCAATGTAGCCGATGTAGGTAGAGATTGTTTTGCCACTGGCATCGCGAATCAGGTAGAGCATCATCTCCGTATTGTTATTGAGTTGAATGCTGAACCAGTCCCAGCCGCTACCAGCGAGCGTGAGGAAGTTGCCCCATTGATGATCCATCCAGGCTTCACCAGTAACTTGTAGTGGCTGGTTATGATCATTGAGAGTGCCAGAAACAGCCATGCGAGTGCGCGAGTAGTAGTAGGAGAAGCCTGCCAGACCGTAGGTGATGAGGCCACTCCCGTTGTGCAGAACAGGTGGCTTGAGAGCCTGCAGATTAACGTGCAGTCCATAGTTCGCCATCGTTGCTGCCAGGTGATCCAGTCCATTTACACCCTGTATAGACCAGTCACCAATATGCACATCGATACCCCTGGTTGATCTGCCATTGGGTATTACAGCACCTGGCTCGGATTGCCGACGCTGATCAAAATGAAACTCGCCACGAGTGATATCACTGATGGCGAAGTGGGCGGCGTAGACTGGCGGGAGGTCACTGCGTATGGCCTGGAAGAAGACCAGTTCAAATCCATAGTGATGTAGCGTGCCACCGGAAGTCACAGCATTCAGATGCCCGGTATAGTACCACCATTCCGTCAGGTCGTTGTGTGCAGCCTCGTCCTGTGGGAAACGTATCGATGGTAACGAAACTGTCTGGGGTGTTCTCTTCACCGCTGGCAATTGCCCTGTAGTGGAGACGATGCCTGGAGCGGCACAGGATGAAAGGATGAGTATGAGCAAGAGAAGGAGCATGGCACCCACAAGGGGTGCCACTACTATGGACGACACATTACCCCCAATCGTAGCATAGTAGTGGCACCCCTTGTGGGTGCCATGTTTGTGGGTGCCACGACAACCACTTGCAATCAGTCTCTTTTTCATCTCTTTCCTCCTACACCTGCATCGCTGGTGGACGTATCGGTTCCCGATTCAATAATTTGAGCCTCTGCATCTTCGCCCTTCAAGTATTCTGAGAGGGCGGGTGGATGTTTCTGGACACCGACGATTGGGAGCCACCAGTTCAAATTTCCGAGGAGGCGCATGGTTGCAGGGACGAGCAACCCACGTACCAGGGTAGCGTCTATCATAACGGCCAGGCCCATGCCCTCCACTTCGCTGTAAGCCAAGGGCCACAGAGCGAGTGTTATCTCCAGTCTGCCAGAAGGCTTCCTGCACCCGCGATAGCAGAAAGACCTCGTAGTCCATGGACAGACCGAATAGTGAGCAGAACAGGACGATGGGGGTTGAAGCCTCGACGAACCCAAGCGGGGTAAAGCCGAGGACTTGATGCAGGAAGCCGTTCTGGAAGACGACGACCAGTGCACCATAGCTTGCCAGGATGGAGAGTGTGTTCATCACGATGGCCTTGAGTGGCAGTACCAGGGAGCGGAACAAGAGTAACAAGACGATATAGGTAGTAACTGCTACTATCATCATGGCTATAGGAAAATCTGTGTAGAGGGTGTTCACGTAGTCGATATTGACTGCCGTACTGCCATCAACCAGCACCGTGATACCACCGCCGGGTGGTGTGTTACGAATGGTCTGCACCAGAGCTTCGGAACGCACGTCAAGCATAGTATATTTGCTAATGACCCAGATCATGGTGGTGTTACCTGAGACCCATGATTTGGCAAATGTCGCCAGGTAAGGATCGGTTATCAGTTGAGGATGGGTATAGAGCAGCTGGTATTGTTCCAGCGTAAAGCGTGGGTCAGCGCTCACGATGCTATCAACCCGCTCAACGCGAGGGTCGGCCTGGATGCGTTTCACATACCAGTAAAGATTATCAATGTTCTCGGGCGTGAGCACATTACCATGGGTTTGAACCGCCAGGAGTATCGGGGTAGTTTCACTTCTATTGAAGCGCTGGCCTAGCAGGTCAAATGCCGCACGCGATGGGACATCGGTTGGCAGAATGGAGGCATCAGGTGCAGAGAAGCGCACTTGCAGGAAGGGCAAGCCTAAAGCTACCAGGAGCAGCAGGACAGGCAGAAACACCCGCACCGGGTAGCGCATAACCAGGTGCGAGAGCCGGTACCAGAAACCGTGCTGGGGGGGGGTATCCCCTAAAGTGTTGCGTTGGGCCCTGGCACCCACAAGGGGTGCCACTACTATGCCACGGCGAGGCCGTTCCGTCCATAGTAGTGGCACCCCTTGTGGGTGCCAGGCTCTCCACAATTTTGGAAGGCGCACCGGAAAGGCGTTGATTCTGGTGCCAAGAATCGTGAGAACAGCGGGCAATAGAGTAATTGCAGCAAGCACTGCCAGCGCCACAACCAGGATACCACCGAGACCCACGGAATGCAGGAAGTTGATGCGGAAGAATGTCAGGCCCAGGAGACCAATCGAGACGGTGAGGCCGGAGAAGGTCACCGCACGCCCGGCAGTGGCTATCGAGACAACAACTGCATCTTCAATGCTGCGACCTCGGGCGAGTTCCTCACGGAAGCGACTGACGACGAATAGTGAGTAGTCCACGCCGAGGCCAAGGCCAAACAAGGTGATGATGTTGAGCACAAAGATGGAGAGTATAGTGATATGTCCCAGGCCAAAGATCAGTGCCAGGGATACGACGACGGCTCCTCCTCCAACCAGCGCGGGAAGGATAGCCGCAACCGCCGAGCGAAACACGAGTAGTAGAGCGATCACGGCAAAAGGAAAGGCTAGCAGTTCCGCACGGCGTAAATCTCGTTCGGTCACCGCCTGAATATCCTCGTAAAAGACAGGCCCACCCCCGATACTTGTCTTCAAATCGGGAACGGGTTGCAGGCGATGCTGCAGCTCAGGCAATAATTTGGGGGCGCTGTCAGGATCAGACTTGAGTTGTACATTTACATAGGCGGCATGGCGATCGGTCGAAATCTGGCGTGGATTATCGGTGAAACTGATGATGTTGGAGACTTGTGACCAGTTTCGCAGGTTCGCCAGGGCCTGCTCGGTTTCCTGTACAAATTCGGGGCTATCTGCGCTGTAACGTTGGCTCGTAAAGAGCACTTGAACGACGGTGAGATCGAGGTGCAGTTTTTGAACCAGCAGATCTACGGCGCGTTCCGATTCGATATCTGAGCTGAAAAAGCCGCCCGAATGCAGCACCGAGCTGGCCTGTGGAGCAAATGGCAATCCAATGGAGATGGCAACCATCCATATGCCCACGATCAACCAGCGATAGCGGGTGGCAAATTTGCCGAGATGGTAGAACATGGTAAAACCTTTCTTTTGCTTCTCGACAGCTATATACTAATGTAGTATCATGAAGCTACTTCTAAAGTCCAGATACAATATGCCTACTAATGCAGATTAACAAAATAATCCGACCAGACCGTAGGCGCCGATTATGAAATTTCCCAACCCACATCGGTAAAGTGTTGTCACCCTGAGCGAAGCGAAGGGTCTCTCTCGATGGGCAGACAGATGCTTCGCGAGGCGAGGCATGACAGGACCGACCTTGAATGTTAAAGTTCATTATCGGCCAGTAGAGTGCGGATTTATCCAGCACGTGGGCCCGATTTATCGCGCCCTGGGTGTCCGATTAATTTGTCAACACCCATTATTAGTAGTAGAACTCCAGAGGCTGAGGTGTCAAGAGGGATTTTCTGATATGGCAAAGCAAAGATCAGCAAAAAGCCAGCAGCAGAGCAAGGATTCTGCAAGCGAGGCACCTGTTAAGATGATTACGGTGAACCGCCAGGCTTATCATGACTACGAAGTGGAGCGGACGGTAGAGGCGGGTATTGCCTTGATGGGGACTGAGATCAAGTCGATCCGCGATGGTAAGGTGAATTTGCGCGGATCGTATGCCATAGGTCGGAACGGGGAGCTCTGGCTGGAGAATGCTCATATTGCCGTCTATGAACATGGCAACCGCTATAATCATGATCCGATGCGACCACGCAAGCTGCTCCTCCACCGGCGCGAGATCAATTTCCTGCTGAACAGAGTGGCAATGAAGGGTTTGACACTTATCCCGCTCAAACTCTACCTGAAAGGTGGGCGGGCAAAAATTGAGTTGGGTCTCTGTCGTGGTAAAAAGCTGTATGATAAGCGGGAGGCAATTGCTGAGCGAGATGTGAAGCGCGAGATAGAGCGGACGATACGGACACGGTAGGAACTACACTGTTTTCTTCTCCCACCTGAAGAGACTCAGTAACGAAACAAGTGCGACACTTGCCAGTAAGGCTGTCAGATAGATCAGGCCGTCGAAGCCCCAGCGCTGGGCGAAGACACCGCCAAGGCCATTGCCAAGTAGCTGACCCAATCCCAGGAAAATGGTGTAGAGGCCCATCAGGAGACCTCGGTCTTTGGCAAAATCCTCGGATATCTCGGCCAGATAGGACAAGGCAGAAGGGGCAAAACTGCTCTCTGCAAAGATACCAAGTAGGAATATAAGCAGACATATTACCAGCAATAGAGCGTTTCCAAGGCCACCATGGTTGAGAATAGCCAGGGCGATACAGACAAGGTAGACACCTGATACTGAGGCAAGCATCAGGAACAGGCGAGGGACATGGCGAAGGAAGAATGACCAGAAGAGCAGACACAGCCCGAAGAAAAGCACGTAGGCACCCAGAATAAGACTTAAACGGCTCCCACCACCAGGACCACTCAGACTACCCATCAGTAACTGATGTGGATCATGCCGGGGCGATGAGAGCAGGAACGTTAGTTGTGAACCGACCCAGACTCCCACCAGGGCGTTGATAGAAATCCAGGCCGGGATGAAGATGAACAGGCGTGGTGTGCGGACGATGCGCACGTAGCGGGTAACCAGCATATCCACTTTCCCACGATCAATCACCTGGTTCACTATGGGGGAAAGGAGCATGCAGACCGCCACAATGAAATAGAATAAGGCGAGCATGCCAAAAGCGAGGCGTCCGAAGTGGTCCCAGGCAAACCCGGCCAGCACAACGCCTGTTGCAATACCACCAGTGGTCACAAGCTCGTAGAGGCCCATAGTGCGGGTACGACGGGCCTGGTCCCGTGAGGTAAAATCGGCGAGGTAGCCCAGAACGGCTGGATTCATGATAGCAGAAGAAAGCCCTGACAGCACTTGTAAACTTAGTAGGTAGGGTAAAGGGTGTTCGATAGGAGTAAAAGGCAGAAGGGTTGTTATGAGCAACCCGAGTAGTGGGCCAGCAATTAAAAAAGTGCGGCGACCTAAGTGGTCACTAAGCGCACCCATGAAGGGAGCGAGCGTGAGTTCGGTGATGAAAAATGCTACGGCGAGTAGCCCGACCTGGAGACTGTTAACGGCGTGGTGTCCATGCTCCTGATGGGCAAGATGTGCGAGAAAAAGACCAAGTATAATTGCTCCTGCTCCGGTGTTTATTCGCAAAATGAATGTGCCAAGCAGGAGCGGCATCACCGAACGCCGAGACACGCCTATCCTTTCTCGCCTGCTAATTGTTTAGAGGCGAAGTTAGTAACAGCGGTTTTGCGCTGGTTGCGCAAGGTCATAAGAGCTATAATGCTCCCTGCCAGAAGCAGTCCAACGGCTACCATTAGCAACATGAACAACATCAAGCGCATTCCGCCTATATCTGTTGCACCTAATACGAGTATCCCCAGCATCATATATTTTACCCCTTTTCCTTGCATCCTGCCTGAGTGCGTAGGGGCCAGATTTATCGCGCCCCCGACCGGTCGCCCTGCACTAGCCGCGACCTCGTCCCTGGGTAGGGGCGACCCCTATAAGCGCGAACTTAGGATGAATTTCCAGGGCGGGGGCAAGCCCCGCCCCTACTATACACGGGCCTGGCGGGCTGATCCGTGCTCTGGTAGGGGCGACCCTTGCGGTCGCCCTGGGGGGCGGTGGGGTCTGGCTAAAGTTCGCGCCCATGGGGGCGACCCTTGCGGTTGCCCTTGGCGGGATGGATTGGTTCCGACTCTGCCTGCTCGATTGCAAGCATTCTCACTATGAGTTTCCCTACCTCATCATACGGCAGACATCTGGAGAAGGTAACATAAACCGTTCTTGTATAGCACAGAGGGTCTATTGAAGAATAGCAACCCATGATGGCTGCTATTCTTCAATAGACTGGGTGCTTAGTTCATTGCCGGCCCGAAGCTCCTTTTCGTAGGTATCGAACTGGCGGGTGACATGCATTCCGGCTCGCCCATAGAGGCGGGTTGCCCCTGTCAGGTTCTGGGAATCGACGCTCAAGCCGACGGTGCGTGTACCACGTCGATAGAACTCACTAAAGGAATGGAGCAGGAGAGCCATGCCTAATCCTTTGCGACGCCAGGGACGGCGGACTGCTAATGTATCTACCCAGCCAATATCCTCCTGTATGTAGCGGCACAATGAACAGCCAGCAATCTCAGTCCCCTCAAATGCCAGGAACCAGAGCGAAGGATCAAAGTTCTCTCGATTGAGACGCCAGTTCTGCCACTCCTCGAAATTGCCAGCCATGTGCCCCCAGTGATCCTGGAAGGCTTCATCCACTGCGTCGAATACCATGCGGTCATCTTGCCCAGGGATAAATGTACGCACTGTGATGCCCTCATGCCATTGGGGTCTGGGAGGAACATCTTCCAACTCGGTCTCCATCCGCCAGCTAGAACGTATATGGGCATAGCCGTGTTTTTCAAGAAGTTGTCGAGCAGCCTCGTTCCCATGGTAGACCCAGCTAAACAGAGCAACACGAGCGTCCGGAGCTGCCAGAGGGATGTGCTCGAGAGCATGTACTTCCACTAGCCGGAGCAGATGTGTTGCAATACCTTGCCCGCAGTATTCAGGATGAGTGCGAACGAAGGAATAGAGGCGAGCATGCTCCTGATGTTCTGTATCGGCATAGCCAACAATGCGTCCGTCGAGTTGGGTTACTATCCAGGCATCGGTTTCCAGGTTGAAACCAGGTGATTGCCAGAAGATACGGAACTCTTCCAGTGTAAACTCTGTGTCACCAAATTCTGCAAGGCTACAGATAGCAAGCAGGTCGTAGACGGCGCTCAGATTGTCCATTGTGGGGTGACGCACGAGCAAGTTTTTGGGAAGTGTGTCTATTGTTGTCATGATCTTTAGATTCCTCATCTATAAATTGTCTGATTGAGCATGCCCCGGGGCATGCTCAATCAGACAATTTACCCTATCCATTTCGCTTCAGCTTACCGGTTCGTTTCGCGTAGCGCTCAGCAAGGCTGAAGATGTAAATGCCGACGGGTACACTGACGATACCTGTGACGATCAGGGGCCAGGTATAACCCCATATTTCCGGTGACCAGATCACCTGGTTATGCAGGAGACCGGCACGCAGACCTTCCAGCACATAGGTTGCAGGCGAAATGCGTGCAAGTGGCTGCATCCAGCCTGGCAGAACCGCCACCGGATAGTAGACACCGGAGACCAGCAGCAAGACCGCACGCACGATGAAGGACATCTGCATACCCTTCTCTGTGTAGAGTAGCGGTAACACTGATGCTGCAATACCAAAGCCGATAAACGAAATGCTTCCCACCAGCAGCATGAAGACAGCCGTCAGGTAGTTCGCATGACTTAGATCGAGGTGGAAGAATGCTCCTACCACAATCAACTGGATAAAGGTAAAGAGCAATCCGTGCGCCACAGCATACCAACAGCTCCCGATCAGGTGCGTGAAACGCGAGATAGGAGCCATAAAGGTGTGCTCAATGGTGCCTTCCCAACGCTCTATATTGATCATGTCAGTTACACCCTCAAAGGTGACGCTGAGGTATGACCAGACTGCTGTTCCGATCAACAAGTAGAGGATCAGGTAACTGGTATCGATCTTGGCCCCGGTAATCAACGAGGCACTGGCCCCGATATACGTCACTGACATGGCGTTGACGATGGTGTATACAAGCCACACAAGCTCCCATGCCCAGTAGCGTTTGCTCAGGTTCCAGTTTCGTTCGAAAAAGGCGTAAGCAGCACGCCCTTGATGCATCATCGAAGACATTGGTGTTCTACTCCCTATTCTCCCTCATCCTCTTTTTCTGCCTCGAACGCATCAAACGCTTTTTCCCAGCTTCCGTAGCGTTCAATGTCGGCGTCAGTGATCAGATGAGCAACGGTATAATGTAAGAAGACTTCATGCATAGACACAGGCGTTGTACGCTCCATGCGCTCTGCCACAGCACGCTTGAGTTCATCCACTGTCCCCTGAGCCACGATGCGTCCCTGGTCGATAATGGCAACGCGGTCACATAGTGCTTCCGCTTCGTCCAGATCATGAGTGGTAATCAGAATGGTAGCATCATGCTGCTCGCGCAGTTCCTTCACAAAGCTCTGCACATCAACCTTCGAGCGCGGGTCAAGCCCGGTTGTGGGTTCGTCCAGTAGCAACACGATTGGTGCGGTCAGGAAGGCGCGGGCAATGGCAACTTTCTGTTGCATACCGCGTGACATGTTCTCCAAGGGTGCCCCAATACGGTCTCGTTTGATACCCAGGCGTGTCAGGATGCTGATGATCTTAGCGCGTGCTTCATTGCCCGGCATATTGTAGAGCCGTGCAGCATAGATGAGATTTTCCATCGGTGACAATTTCTTGAAGAACGAGGCTTCCACACTTACGCGGTTGATGAGCTGCTGTACCATGCGCTCGTCCTTCACGACATCGTACCCGAAAATGCTCACATGCCCGGTATCAGGGATCAGCAGCGTCGAGAGGATGCGAATCAAGGTCGATTTACCCGAACCGTTTGCACCGAGAATGCCTACAATCTCGCGGCGTTTGATCGTCATGGTTACATTATCGACGGCGCGCACCTCGCGCTTTTCATCCTTCTGCCCGGCTTTCTTACCCGGCCAGCGCAGCAGGGGACGCGATTTCTTAAAGACCTTTGAGACACCATCGATCACTACCGCATCCTTGGTTGTGTCGATGGCGATCGGGTCTGCTAGCGATGTATCTACCACTTCGCGAATAGCCATGAGTTTGTATCCTCCTTATGAAACAGCCAGAGAGGCATTTCCTGAACATTTCTCCGAGCATAATGTATACTGTTGACGGGTAAATCAGTCATTGGGACAGGCTTATACCTGTACGACCGGGTAGCGATGTTTTCGGGTATAGATTTCTTGCTCATCACATCCTTTCACCCCTGAACTCCGGCTCCGGAGCTTCCTATCAACTACAATGAAACAAAAGACTGATAGCATAGTCACTTCCACCACCAGACCCCAGCTGTAGGGAACTACTGTTATACTCTTCCGTCTGCACTGCTGAAAAAGAGCAATAAAAAACCGTGGGACTGAATTTTTGTTTGCTCTCAGTGCCCACGGGGAAGGGTGTCCTGGTTACCTACTCCTCACGAAGTCGAAATAGGTGGAGATCCCTTGGAGATGGGCACACTGAGGCCCTGGGCGAAGAGCTCGACGGGAACCTGAAGGATCCCAAAAGTGATGCAGAGCTTCACCAGGCCAGAGGGCACAGCACGGCCTTGTGCGACTGCGAAATCGCCGCGCAGTCGCACAATGTACATGCAGTGCTGCTGTGTAGCGCTAGCCATGTTTGCCATCTCCTTCCATGAGATTTCTTGAGTAGTGCTCTCTAATTGAGCTTTTTGAGACAAGTTTTCAGGGATTGCAGATGCAATCCCCACTAACACGAGTATACGGGATAAGTTGGTTCTTTGTCAAGGGCAAAAATCAGGCGACCGCAAGGATCGCCCCTACCCAGCTATGACGAACCTTTGCCGTAGGTTTGGTAGGGGCGATCCTTGCGGTCGCCCTGGGCGGCGGGGTGGGGCCAGGCGTCATGTAGCGAGACCCCTTGTGGGTCTCGTGGGGATGGGTATCAGGGCAGGGTGTCGTGGCGCGGTCGCCCTGGACCTTCCCTACCACATATTGGTTCAGCGCAAACTCTTCAAAAATTCGTTGAGTTTCCCCTGCTGAATTGCCTGAGCTAGAGCCATATGACGTTGCATGGCTTCTTCAGGCGTCGCACTACTGAATTCACCGATAACCAGGCGAACGAGTGTGAGGTAGCCGTTCTGTTGGGGATAGACTGCCGTAACATATCCACGACCAAGACGAGTATCATCGAAGGTAGCCACAACAAAACGCTTTTCATCAGGGGCAATGACAGTTTGACGAGCCAGGTCCAGGGCCTGTAAGCGCATTGGAAGCTCGTTGGGAATCTCAACTTCATGATTCTGTGTCTTTGTAAGCTCCTGGCTGTTGCTCTGAGAGGTTTTTTTCGCCATGTATCCTCCTGCGACCACTTATTTTTGCTTGCTTTACAACATATGTAGAAGCAAGCAGTTCCTGGCATCCGCATGCGGATGCCAGGAACTGCTTGCTTCTATACACTCTCCTCAACTTCTTCAACTTTGACTTCGCCTTCGTTGGGTCGGGCAGTGCTTACTCGCCTCCGTCGGCTACGCAGGAATCTTCCCAGACGTGCCGCCAACGAACGCAAGAAGTAGGGATGCCGCAGCACATACAGGAAAAGGGCGGGCTGGAGGCGCTTCCATAAACCCGGCAATTCGCGTGCTTCCCCGGTGCGGTCTGGATGCTCCGAACTTGTAGGATCTGCCCAAAGTTCGCGAACGTAGATATCCCCAAAGCGTTCTAGCGTTACTGTTTGCTCTGGAGTGACTGTAGACAGGGTATGGATAGACTCATACGGCGTCTGCGAACGCTCGATCGGTATACCGGCCCAATTCGCCAGGAGAGAGATGCGCCCGTAGATCTGCTTCGACAACTTATAGCCACGGAAGAGGCGTCGCCACCACAGGCTGAAGAATATCAGGCCGAACAGGATCAACAGAATAACGCTGCCGAGGGCAAGGCCAGCTGGCTGTCCCCAAGAAGTTTGCGTCTGTGTCGATTGTGCTCCGCCAGCATCAGCATTGTCTAACAGTTTGTTACGATTATTAACTGGCTTAGTTGTACCTGTACTTCCTCCGCCACCGGGGGTGATTGTACCTGTTGTACTTGAACCAGGCAGCGGGCGGCTAAAGGTTGGAAAGCCAGCAGAGGGTTCGAAATTGACCCAACCATAGCCAGCAAAGTAGATTTGCGTCCAACTATGTGCATCAGTACCATGAATAACCCATCGATGATGCGCAGTATCATATACACCATGCGTGTAACCAGCTACCACACGCGCAGGGATGCCTAGCTCACGTGCCATGATGGTCATGGCAGTAGCGAAGTAGTTGCAAAATCCGCGATTACCACTGCGGAAGAGGAACCATGAGACTCCTTCCTCATCAGAAGGTAATTGTATATGCACATCATAGGCATAGTTGATTCGCAGATAGGACTCCAGGGCTATTGCTTTGTCATACATTGTTGGGGCATCAGCCGTGATTCTCTGAGCCAGTCTAAGAATAGCGTGATCAAGGCTCTTTGGGAACTGCAAGTAGGAGCTGAGGATGGCCGGATCGTAGTACGTCACGGGAATCGGCCCGTCAAAGTTCGCCGGAAGCTGTGGAGAATCAGCGGGTAACGGCACGGAGCGCAGGGTCTTGATATCGGCAGCAGAGACATAGGAGAGAACAGTATAGTGATCTCCTGCCGCCAGCTTCCCAGCCTTCCTCAACCAGGTAACCACTGACCCATCTGTAGTGCTTGTTTGTACTACAGCAGATTGATCCACAGACACAATTTGTGGTGCTCCGAGCAGATAGGAATATTGCTCACCAGGGGGATTCACAACCGTAATCTCCTGCTGTATCGCTCGCTGGGCAGTGAAATCATTATAGACCGAATCGTTTGGATTCAAGGGTGTGCTAGAGGTCGGACTACTGGCCCAGCTGCGCCCGGTGTAGGTATCATAGCTGAGTGACTCAAGATACTGAGGTGCATTATCACTGGTCTTCACTGTGAAGACCACATCGTTATTCAGGTTGGGATTTCCCGCGAGCACGAGTGTGTTGGTGAAGTTACCACGGTTCGAAGGGCTGGAACCACCAGTAACGTAAAACACGCGGTTCCAGAGATTCTGGAGCTGCACCCATGGATTAGAGTCACTATTCCAGACCTGCGCAGCCTGGTCATTCGTGTAGCCCCAGGGCAGCAACCAGGAGAAGATCAGTATACCTATCGAGATCAACGCACCTGCCTGCATCACATCCCAGCCCAGATCATCCGCACAGCGCATTCCCTGCCGTCTCCAGCGCATCATTGACTCATAAAGGTTAAAGCGCAGCAGGAGTAGCAACGAGGCGATGAGGAAGACTACAAGAAAGACGATGTAGCCCGCCTCAATATTGCTTAGATTGATCAGGAGAACGACAGCGTTAGCAACAACCATAAGCCAGGGTGCGCGAGTGCGATAGACGAGCCAGGCACTTGTGTAGGCAAGTATAAAACCAAGAGCCGTGATAAAGAAGAGAAAGATCGAATCATCGGTACCTACTCCACCACCGATAGATATCAGCAGCCACTGGTGCATCCCATTTATCAGTGCACTGACGCTGCCATGATAATCGGCACCAGCAGTCTGCCAGAGGGCAATCAGTATGCCAAGGCCAGTGGCAACCAGGTGGACAAGCACTCGTGGAAATCGTTGTTGTTTGGCAGCGATTACACCAGCAATGAGACCGAAGAGTGTTGTCAGGGAGAGAATGCCCAGGTTATTGACCCACCCCGCCGCTTGCACACACCAGACAGTGCTATAGATCACTGTGGCGAGCAAGAAGAGCGAAAACCAGCCTTCCTCCAGTCCAATATGGATACGGAAAGTTGGTTTGCGTGGTCGCAAACCCTTATGTTCCCCATTGGAGCGCGGATCGGAGATGATCTTTGCTAACCGTTCGACACTTGCATTGTACATCGCTATTACCTCCGGTACCCATTGCCCAGCTCAGGCCCACGCTCAAGTACCTCAGTCAATGATACACCATTTTTGACACGCAATACAGCTATCCCGGCACCTTCTAACAAAGCTAAGGTATCCTCATCAGGAGGGCTGTTGTCAAAAGAGGCAGCATCCAGGCCTATCACAGCAACCTTCACACCCCGGCGCTGTAAGTGACGCAGGCCATCATGCCAGTCCCGCGAGGTAGAGGGTGTGATCACGATTGCGACAGTATTTCTGCCAAAATGCAGAGCATCTAGTGCTAAAGCCTCTTTCAAGTCGGGACCAGGCCCTGCCTTCACGACTGCCAGCAATTCAAGTACACGCTCCACCTGTCGATCGCCACGATCCAGAGACAGGAATTCTCGCTGCGCCGCATTGACAATCATACCAACGGACAGGTCTTGTCGCAACAGATATGTGGCAATCGTGGCAGCAATCGTAACTCCATATTCCTCAGTTGAATGCTCACCTTCACCTGCTTGCACACTATCATGGAGATCAAGGAAGATCCAGGCATCCACTGCCGGGTCCAGGTCAAATTCCTTCACCATTAGTTTATTATAATGTGCGCTGGAACGCCAATGGATTCGATTGAGCGCATCACCTGTCATGTAGTCTCGAATAGTCGTGGCATTGGTCGTTGTCTGCAGTGCTCGTTGCGAACTCCGCCCGCGGCCTGGTAATCCTCCTGTAAAGAGTACGAAACTGGTGATTGGTAGGACTCGTGGCAAGACGAGAAGTTCTCGCGGGGCTGTCAGAACAACCTGCCGACGGAACAGACCAAAGGGATCGCCACTGGCTGCAGTCACAGGCCCCAATTGAAAACGACCACGTTGTTTACACTCGGTACGTGCTCGCCACGCGGCCCGCTTCCGTCCTCCCATACTTGCTACGTAGCCAGCGCGATGTCTCGGCAACGTTGAGCCATCGGCAATCTGTACCCAGAGTTTGGGCATGACGCTCTCATTATCCAGCATCAGGCGCTCATCGAAGATATCTCCAACCTGGACACGAGTGCTTGAGGCAGTCCGGCGAAAGATTAGCTTACGCAGACTGTAACGTGCCCACAACCAGGAGAGGATAAACAAGGTGAGCAATACATAGGCGAGCTTGTAGAGGACATTCCAGCCGCTACTGATAGCAAAGAAGCCCAGTATAACGATGAGCAGAAGAGCCTGCCAGGGTCGCATAGGTTAGCGCCCCTTTCCCCCGCCAACCCATGCACCGGGTATGGCCACGCTCTGTAAAATCTCTTCCAGAATGGCGGTGGATGTTATTCCACGCACACGCGCTGCCGGGGTTACGATAAGGCGATGTGCCAGTGTCGGCTTTGCCAGCAGTTTCACATCGTCAGGAATGACGTAGCCCCGTCCACGGATCGCGGCCAGCGCCTGTGAAGCCCGGAACATCGCCAGCGAGCCACGTGGGCTTGCGCCAAGATAGATATTGTTATGGTTACGTGTGGCGTTCGCTATGGCTACAATATACTCGCGAATCGAAGGATCAACGTGAATAGCACGTATCTGCTGCTGAATGTTTACCAACTCTTCCGCCGTCATAATCTGTACGAGGTCCTCTAATGGGTGATGATGCTGCTGGCTATTTAAGATATTGACCTCGTCCGAGGCTTTGGGGTAGCCAAGGCTGATGTTCATCATAAAGCGGTCGAGCTGGGCTTCTGGCAAGGGAAAAGTTCCCTCGTACTCGATGGGATTCTGTGTCGCCATGACCATAAATGGTTCCGGCAAGCGATAGGCACAATTTGTGCCATGATAGGCCCGGGACGAAACTCAAAATTCTCTGTTTTCTGATTGTAGACCGAAGTTCCTGTGACATCACTGGGCAAGAGGTCAGGAGTGAACTGAATACGTTTGAAAGTACACCCAATAGAGCGGGCAATCGCCTTTGTCAGAACGGTTTTCCCAACGCCCGGCACGTCTTCGATCAACACATGTCCACGGCAGACGACGGCGATCAAGCTAAAAGCGACCGGTTCTGCTTTGCCAACAATGACTCGTTCCACATTTGTAATGACTCGCTGTACTGCGGCTGCTAAATCCTGTACTGACTGCATGTTTTGTTTTTCTCCCCAGTTTTGGAGTTTTCATTGACACATAGTGATGAATAGTTTACTTGTATCATATCACCCTGGAAAACGCTTGTGAAATAGGCACCATGACGACCGCACATATTACTACGTCATCAGGTACGCTTTTGTTGCATGATATACCCAGTTTAGTCGCCTTCCCTGAAATGGTGCTGAAAAGGAGCTAAAAGAAATGAAAAGTTATAGTGAGGGCAGCTGGATAAATCCAGCTCTTGTATCGCCCATGCTTTGTGTGATACAGTTTCTCTAACCAATGAGTAGAAGGAGTTCTTCATGAATCAAGGTATCAGAACTATCATCTATCCCGTCAAAGACATAGCTCAAGCAAAGACGCTCTACAGCAAGCTTTTGGGTGTCGAGCCCTATGCGGATGAGGCGTATTATGTCGGCTTTAGGGTTGGAGACCAAGAAATAGGTTTGGATCCCAATGGCCACAACGCAGGAATGACAGGACCCGTCGGCTACTATCACGTGAACGACATCAAGAAAAGTCTGCAATTGCTCCTAGACGCTGGCGCACAAGTACAGCAAGAGGTCAAAGATGTCGGTGGGGGTAAGCTGATTGCATCTGTAAGAGACGCAGACAGTAACATCATCGGGCTTCTTCAGTTCCCTTAATTGCACGAGAGACACATCTAGTTTTCCTCCAGAAAAATAGACAAGTGTACCCAAGATGGATGAAAGAGACAAGTTTCCGCCCCATATCTTTTCGTTCACGAACGATATCCAAGAACTACAGGCATATGTCCACGGATATGTCCAGGGAGTCGGTTTCCGCTATTTTGTAGTGCAAAAGGCTCAGGCCCTGGGCTTACGTGGCTATACACGAAACCGGCGCGATAGCAGCGTAGAAGTAGTGGCCCAGGGACCACGCCCTGCCCTTGAACGGCTGCTCATACTTCTGCGGCAAGGACCCTCTGCTGCCGAGGTGACTGAAGTTCAGACCACATGGAGGCAGCCAACGGAACACTTCAGCGGATTCCATGTGAGATGGTAAACGTCTATTGGGTCTGCACCAAGACAACTCAACGGGAACAGCTTCTGACACCCCCCTCAAGACGCTTTATACGTTACTAGATAAGGTATGCTCAGGACTTAATAATAGGCAACAATGATGTATATGCCATAAAGGGCATAGTAGAAATTGATATGCCAATTTAACCATGATCGTGCGTCTATCGAGTGATATGGATTGGTAAGCCTGTTGCTTAAGGGGAGAAGAGCCCTATGCCATTTTCGTTCAGCACATTTGGAACACTCTTATCCGAGTTTCAGAAGTACCTCTCGGATCGCATTCCAAAGGCAATCTACTACTCAGTTGGACTGGGCTTCGTAATCCTGGGAATCCTCATCGGCTATATTATAGGCTGGGGAACCATCGAGAACGACTGGAACAACACAGATGTCTTCTACAAGATTGTACTCGGCACCAGCATAACAATCCTCTTCTTCATTGTCGCCTACACCCTGGGGAGTCTTCAGGGCTTTGTTGAGCGCCTCTTCCAGGGAGAATGGCCTTTAGGATTAGGAAAACGGAATATCCAACGGCATCAAGCTATCTGGGACGAACGATACGCTGCCTGGAAGTCCATGGAGAATCTCCACCACGCTATCAAAAATACATACGATCAAGCCATCCAGTGGCGTGAGGTACGACCAGTCGTAGTCCAGACGAAACGTGCGCTCCCCCGCTACCACATAATTGAGAATGTTGATGAAGACCTCGTCACCATACCTGTTGATACTGTGCCTGCTGGTGCCCTTCAGGACCCTGACGATGCAAAAAAGTTAATGACCCAACGCCCGCTGGGCGTGGCTACGATAATAACAACTTCAGACCTTTTATCCCTTCCCTGCGACCACAACGACATGATGATGGTCCCCGTCACCTTGTTGGCAGAGGCGGTTCCTGCAGGACTCATACCAGGTGATACAGTGAGTATCTATGACCGCAGCAATGAAACACCTCTACGGCACAGCTTGAATGATGCTGTGATCATCGATATCGAACCGATGAGCCGCGTGGATTCCGAAGGCAACAAGTTAGACCTGGTTCACCTCACCCTGGCTCTGCCATCTCAACAAGTGAACGAGTTCATCGCCCTTTCAAACGACTCAACGGACAATCGCCTGTGCGCTGTTCGTTGTCCGCCAAAAACCCCCTCTGCTCGGAAATCTAAAACAAAATCGTCAATGACAGGCATCGATATTCCCGAGAGCATTAAGTATAGACTAGATGCCGATGAGCTGGCGGGCAAGGCAAAGATCCACCTCATTCGTCGTGAGGGCCAGTGGGAGAAGTCAGGAAATATATTTAACTGGCAGGCCGTCGACACAGGCGAGAAATTGCGTGTGGCATTTCACTGTTCGGTCGTGGTGGAGGGCGGAGTACCCAACAAACTGAGCGTACCAGAGGAGTTTGCCGATGAACTCATACCGGAAACCATTGAGAAGCTTGACATATCTGCTGATGACGTGCCGCTAGGCTGGGGATACTGGGAAGCTAAAAAAGTCACCAGCACCTGTGAGCCGAGATCAGGTGAGACATCCCACCTCAAAGATCTGGTGACCCCAGGGCACTACACGATAGCCGGGTTTGTCATGTCAAAGGAAGGCCTCCTGGATGAGTATAACCCGGAGAGCTATTTTGGCACCACCGGCTTAATATGCGAAATAGAACAAGCTCGACAAGCTGTCACATTTCTTATAGGGTTCGATGAAAATCGAGTCACTGAGGACGCGTCTATAAGTGAAATCCTCCTCTACAGGAAGCGGCAACAGGCCATTGAGTACCTGAAAAAGAGGATAAAAACCGAGCGCGAACTAACCGCCTATATTAGCCCAGATGAGGCGAACGAATATCGCGCCGATATGGCCAAGGCGCTTGTGCTCCTGGAACTCCTCCGTCATCCTGTAAACGTTTCATACGTACAGGACCCTCAACTAGAGGCATGGCGCGACGAGATCAACGAGTTGAAGAAGAAGCTCATAGGGTTCCTAAAAGACATCCTGGACAAGACAGAATACAAACTGGACCAGACCCACAAGTGGTTCCATATGTACTATCCTTCTAATAAGGCAGCCATCGCTCCTACTGCCATCGGCAATGCGATACACGCGGTGGATTCTTACTGCCAGAATGTCTATGGACTAGATACTGCCCTTATACTGCCCCGGCTCCAAACCTTGATGGGTTCCGATACTCGCAATCAATTAAGTACGGCGCATGACCAGCTTGCACTGATCGAATGGCTGCTGCTCGCGATCATCACCATTTGCAGCATCGGAACAATTATCGCCCTATCTACTCTCCACATTATTCTGGCCTCCATCCTGTGGCTGCTCATCCTGCCAGCCTCCTGGTGTATTCTCCAGCGCGCAGCCCTGGCGGCTGCGTTGGACTACGCCACAGCCCTGCGCCTGGCCTATGACCGCGAGCGCGGCAAAGTACTTAGTATGCTGGGTCTTTCACTTCCATCATCAATGGATCAGAGTCAGGAAAAGTCGCTCTGGGAGCAGGTAGAACAATGGCTGGAGTATGGAGAGCCACCCGGTAAATACCGGTTAAACCTGGGAGATAGCAGCAATGAAGCAAAAGAATAGGCATGTGAATAATTTAGCTAGAAGCGTTCCCTGGCGCTCAGCTTTCTTCTGGACCTGGTTAGCTATCTCAGTTATCCTGATTATCCCCGCCTATCTCTCCATTCAGTTCAAACAGAACTGGCCGACTCCTATCAATGCCATCAGATCCCTCATCAGAGGAGAACCCCAGTCGTCAATCACGTTCGTTGCTAAACGTAGTATTCACATTTTCACCGTACTCACACAAGACGACATAGAAGTCCGGCCAGCATCTTACTCTAATTTGTCGACAGAGCGGAAGCTTCTCGGTCGAATCACCTTGCGTGAGTACAAAGCTGGAGACGAGCTAAGTCCCAACAAACTTGGACCTCAACTCACTGCCGGAGTGAATTACCAGGTGCAGGAAATCACTGTCCCAGACTCCCTTAGCTGGCTGATACCAGGTGATACGGCTAGTTTTGTCCTCATTGACACATCCTGCCCATCCAGCACGCGCATCCCAACTACAGCCACCCCGGCTCCCTCCTCGACGACGTCTACCTGCTTACCTACGCAGACAACAGGAACAAAATCCCCTAACCTGCTGGATACAGTGATCTTAGAGAATGGCACTGTGGAGAAGGATGGACTAATATCGTTCCTGGTCGCTATTCCAACCAACGAAAATCAAGCCGTACTTTCTCTGCTTGATAAGGATACAGGAAATATCGTTGCCTACCTGCTGGTAGATGTGTCATCAGGCGCAACACCCACACCATAGAACCGCTGTGCTGATCATTATGAGTTTTACAGCGGCGCGCAGAAGTATTGAGCCATGTGACAGAAGTGACCGCAAGAAAAGCAGCTTGATCCATTTCTCGGTGAGCTCAATCTTTTTGAACACTGCTGTAGGCATAGTTCAAATGAACTTGACAGTTCCTCATCAACAGAAAGGTCCCGCCCTGTCATGCTTCGCTGCGCTCAGCATCTCACTGCCGATCGCGACAGACCCTTCGCTTCGCTCAGGCGTGACACTGTGCGACTATTCAAACTGTCAAGTACCATTCGTTCAAATTGAACCTTGCCTTAACGAAATAACCAGGAGATCGTGAACGGGGACGATACACCCGTAGGGGCCGATTTATCGCGCCCACCGCCGATTTATCGGCCTGTAGAGCACCCTCTCCGGGGGAGAGGTAAGAGATTTATCTGTAGAGAGCGGATTTATCCAGCACGTCACGTGGGCCACCCACAACATATCGAGTGGAATTTTTAAAACTCGTTATGATATCCGTTCGAAAAATCGGTGACTGATAAGAACAGTATCAGTTCCATCACAAATGGAGTCTCTTTCCTCTCTCGGCACACCGAGAACAAACAGCACAAGCGGCAGAACGGGCAGCTTGCAAATACTCTCATCCCCCCTCAGATTCTACTCCCAGAATACTTCCGACCCTCTAACGGGCTCCACAGGCCATTTAGCCCTGGTAAAGGAGGATGCCATGTTATTCCTTACCTTTTTGTTTCAAGCGTCATGACGCTGTGCGTCAGAGAGGAGCATGAAAATGGATTCAGACCCCTGGCTCTCTTCGTTCTTTGGTCGGCTCCAGACCCCCCAGGCACAGGTGGGGTAGAATAGAGCAGGCGGCAGCGAGACGAGATCGTCGGGATTTGGTGCTTCCAAGCCCGTGTTTCAAGCTGATCCGGGCGCGTCCAGCAGAGCTGAGTGTCACCACGGGCATGCCCGTGAGTACGAGTAGGAAACTTGTCGTTCTTACGCGCCTCTCGCCGCCGACCATTCTTCCTCCTCTGCTAGTATAGCAGAGCGGAAAGGAGTCCTGCAATGGGTCTGCGTGTGTTGTATGCGCGCTGCGCTGGATTGGATGTGCACAAGGCGATCATCGTCGCCTGTCTCCTGCTCACCGCTGCCAATGGCAAGGCGAGCCGCGAGGTGCGCACCTTCGCTAGCACCACCGCCGGTCTATCGGCCTTGGCCGACTGGTTAGCCAGCCAGGGGGTCACCCATGTGGCGATGGAAAGCACCGGCATCTTTTGGCGCCCCGTCTTCAACCTGCTGGAAGGCCGCTTCGAGGTCATCCTGGTCAACGCTCAACACATGAAAGCGGTGCCCGGCCACAAGACGGACGTCAAGGATAGCGAATGGATTGCCGACTTACTGCGCCATGGGCTGCTCACCGCCAGCTTCATTCCCCCCAAAGCCATCCGTGATCTACGCGACCTGGTGCGCGCGCGCAAGACCTTGGTCCAGCAACGCGCCCAGGCCATCACGCGCGTGCAGAAGGTGCTGGAGACCGCCAACATCAAACTGTCCTCGGTGGCCACCGATGTGCTGGGCACCAGCGGGCGGGCCATGATCGAGGCCATGCTTTCGGGTGTCAGCGATGCCGAGACCTTGGCTGACCTGGCACGCGGTCGCTTGCGCAAGAAGCTGCCCGCCCTGCGTGAAGCGCTGGAGGGCTGCGTCGAGGCCACCCATCGCCTATTGTTGCGCCAGCTGCTGGCGCAGATCGATTTCCTGCAAGGCCAAATCGACAGCCTCTCGGCCGATATCGACCAGCTCCTCGGTCCCTACGAGCACCTGGTGGCCCGTCTCATGCAGATCACCGGCATTGGGCGCATCGCTGCGGCCGCTATCCTGGCGGAGATCGGCACCGACATGCGCCGCTTCCCTTCCGCCAAGCACCTGGCCTCCTGGGCAGGCCTCGCCCCCGGCAACAAGCGCAGTGCGGGCAAGCGGCGGCATGCCCCCACCACCAAGGGCAATACCCATCTGCGGGCCGTGCTGGCTGAGGTCGTCTGGGTCATCTCCCATACCCACGACACTTACCTCTCGGCCCAGTATCATCGCCTGGCTCGCCGTCTCGGCAAGAAGAAAGCCATTGTGGCCGTCAGCCACAGCGTGCTCGTGATCATCTATCACATGCTCAGCGACAATCAGGACTATCACGATCTGGGGCCGCATTTCTTTGCGACCCTGGACAGCACCCGCCAACGCGACACGGCGGTGCGCCGCTTGCAGGCGCTGGGCTATAAGGTGACCTTAGAAGAGGTGAAGGAGGTGAGCAACTAGTCGCACTTGTCCGTGAAGTATGCTTGCTTGTTCCCAGCGTAGGTGCTCTGGGCTACTTTCGTGCACCCTTTTCCCTCCCTACCCCCTTCCCCTGGATTTTCGTAGGAATC
>WNGR01003466.1_pt1 | contig 29494 bp, 27 predicted proteins | sample 5407581 | NCBI WGS metagenome assembly WNGR01 (sample SAMN13153383, study PRJNA577476) | soil metagenome | isolation source: 80 cm soil or saprolite under Garry oak tree replicate 2 | place: USA:California | collected 2016-06-15
TGGGCGCTATTTGTCCCGAACCGCTCACGATCATGAAATGGCCCCAGCGCGGCCCCGCGCCACGCACCAAACTGCATGCAGTTTCCGGTCGCACCCTCTTGAACCCGGCCACCAAACTGCATACAGTTTGAGGTACCAAGCCACCGCGGCGAGGAGGCAGCGATGGACCGAGTGGGCGTGATCGGCCTGGGCAAGATGGGGCTGCCGATCGCCAGGAACCTGATGGTGCGCGGCTTCCACGTCACCGGCTACCGCCGCAGCGGCTCGCCCGAGCTCCTCAAGGAGGGCGGCGAAGTCGCCGCCAGCGCGGCCGAGGTCGCCGCGGAAGCAGACGTCATCCTCTCGATCGTCCCCACCGCCGACGACGTGGAGGAGATCATCGCGGGCCCGGCCGGCACCCTGGTGAACCTGAAGCCGGGCACGGTCCACATCGAGATGAGCACCATCGACCTGGACCGCAAGGCCCGCCTGCGCGACCAGGTACGGGCCAAGGGCGGCGACCTGCTCGACTGCCCGATCTCCGGCAGCCCGGGCATGGTCGCACCGCGGAGGGCCACCACGTTCGCCTCCGGCGACAAGCACAGCGTTGACACCGTGACGCCGGTCCTCGACGCCATCTCGGGACCGTGGATCTATACCGGCGCGTTCGGCACCGGTGCCCGGATGAAGTACGTCGCCAACCTGCTGCTCGCCGTGCACACCGTCGCCGCCGCCGAGGCGATGGCCCTGGCCCGGCGCAGCGGCCTCGACCTGCAACTCGTCCAGAAGACCCTGGACGAGTCCATCGCCAGCTCGGCCATCTGGCGCCAGCGCGGCCCGCTGATGGCCGAACGCGCCTGGTCTCCCGCCCCCGGCCCGATCAGCACGCTGCACCCGATCCTGGAGCAGATCGAGGAGCACGCCGCCAGCATGGGCCTGTCCACCTCGGTGTTCACCGCGGCCAAGGAGGTCTTCGACAAGGCCCTGGCCGACGGCTGGGGCGACCTGGACATCGCCAGCGTCCACGATCAGGTGAACCGATGACCTGGTCGCTGGCCAGCTACACCGCCCGCGGCGGCCAGGGCTTCGGGGTGCTGCGCGAGGACGGCGCGCTCGTCAGGCCGGCCGGCCTCGAGCGCTGGCCGGACAGCATGGACCTGCTCGAGGACTGGCCCGCGGCCGAAGCCGTCCTGCGCGACCTGGACGTGGACAACGCGCCGGTCATCACCTGCGACGCGCTGCTCCCGCCGCTGCAGTGGCCGCGCAAGGTGATCTGCGCCGGGGTGAACTACCGCAAGCACATGCGGGAGATGGGCGGCGAGATCCCGGCGGCGGGCTGGCGCCCGTTCTTCTTCCTCAAGGCCCCCACCACCTCGGTCATCGGCCCCAGGGACCCGATCGTGATCAGCTCGGCGGCCCGGGCCAGGTACGACTGGGAAGCCGAGCTGGCCGTGGTCATCGGGGTTAAGGGCAAGAACATTGATCCCGAACGGGCTGGGTCTCATGCCGCCGCCTACAGCGTCTGCAACGACATCACGGCGCGCGGCTACCACCGGCGCGACGCCGTCCCGGCGGACGCGTTCCGCTACGACTGGTTCGCGGCCAAATCCGTCGAGGGCTCGCTGCCGCTCGGCCCGGGCCTGACCCCGGCCTTCCTCGTGCCGGACCCGCAGGACCTGCGGTTGCGGCTGTGGGTGAACGGCGAGCTGCAGCAGGACGAGTCGACCGCCGACATGGTCTGCCCGGTGGCCGAACTGATCGCGGCCGCCAGCGAGGTCGTCACGCTCGAGCCCGGCGACGTGATCGCCACCGGCACCCCGGCCGGCGTCGGCGCGGCCCGGGGGCTGTACCTGCGCGGCGGTGACGTCGTCCGGGTCACCATCGACGGGCTCGGCACCCTGGAGAACACCGTGAAGGAGGACTGATGATCTTCGTTTCGCACGCCCTGCCGGTCAACGTGGCCGGCGAGCCGCAGCTGGACCGGGCCGCCGTCTGGGACGGGCTGGTGCTCAAGGCCAACAACGCGCTGCCGTTCGTGCCCAGCATGACCTACTGCGAGGTCACCGAGCGGTACAGCGACACCATCTTCGACCGGGACATCGACTTCCGCGGTGTGCGCTTCACCGAGCGGATCACGCTGGAGCGACCGCACCGGGTCACGTTCACCCGCATCGCCGGGCCTGTGCTCGGCACGATCGCCAACGAGATCGAGGGCGACGGGGACGACCTGCGGCTCCGCTTCAGCTTCGCCTTGGTCGTCGAGGGCGTCGAGGGCGGCTCGGCTCGCGAGCAGGAGTACGCCGACTCGATGACCGGTGACTACCTCAAGGCCGTGGCCGCCACCCTGAACGCCATGCGCCGCATCGCCGAAGGCGCCAGCGCGGTCTCCGCGTAGGAAAGGAACTCCCCGATGTCATCAGCGACCCTCTCTTCGTCTCCTTCTGCCTCGTCGACAATTGACGAGCAGCTGCGACTGCGCATCACCGAGGAGCTCGCCGGCTCGTTCAAGGGCGAGATCATCGGCCCGGACCACGCCGGGTACGAGCGGGCCCGGCTGGTCTGGAACGCCATGGTCGACCGGCGGCCCGGCCTGATCCTGCGCTGCACCAGCACCCAGGACGTGGTGGCCGCGGTCAACGTGGCCCGCGAGCACGGCCTGCCGCCGTCGGTCCGCTGCGGGGGTCACAACGTGGCCGGTAAGGCCATGTCGGACGGCGGCCTGACCATTGACCTGTCCGGGCTGCGCGAGGTCACCGTCGATCCGGCGGCCAGGCTGGTGCACGCGGGTGGCGGGTGCCGGCTCGGCGACGTCGACGCCGCGACCGCGCCGCACCGGCTGATCGTCCCGGCCGGGATCATGTCCGAGACCGGGGTGGCCGGCCTGGCGCTCGGCGGCGGGATCGGCTGGTTCTCCCGCAAGCACGGTCTCACCTGCGACAACTTTGTCTCCCTTGAGCTCGTGCTGGCGACCGGCGAGGTGATCGAGGTTAGCGCGGGCGAGCACCCCGAGCTGTTCTGGGCGCTGCGCGGCGGCGGCGGCAACTTCGGCATCGTCACCCGCTTCACCTTCCGCGCCTACGACTTCGGCCCGATGATGCGCATCGGGGTCTCGGTCTACGAGCCGGAGCAGGCGGCCGCCGCGCTGCGCGAGTACGCCCGCGTCGTGCCCACCCTGCCCCGCACGGTCGGCTGGCACGCCGCGCTCAAGCACGACATGCCGGCCCTGCCGTTCGTCCCGCCCTCCTACGTCGGCAAGCGCCTGCTCATGCTGGTCTCGATGTGGCTGGACGACGCCGAGGACCCGGCGGGCGCCGAGACGATCGGCCGCCTGACCGAGACCGGCGAGCCGTGCATTAAGGCCAGCACCGTGCTGCCGTTCGCGGCCGGCGTGCAGCGGCTCATCGACGTCGAGTTCGAGGACGGTCACCGCTACTACACCAAGGAGGCGCACGTCGCCGACCTGGCCGACGAGGCCGTCGACGCGCTCGTCACCTTCTGGCAGGACATGCCGATGGAGGGCGAGGTCGAGATCATCGGCCTCGGCGGCGCAATCGGCGACGTGGCCGAGGCCGACACCGCGTTCTCCAACCGCGGCTACCTGCTCTGGCTGAACTTCGCCATGCGCTGGGACGACCCGGCCGACGACGAGGATCACATCGCCCGCACCCGCCAGGCCGTCGCCGGCCTGGCCCCGTGGACCGGCCGCGGCGTCTACGTCAACATGCTCAACTTCGACGAGCAGGACCGCGTGGTCGAGGCCCTCGGCGGCCCGGAGAAGTACGGCGAGCTGGCGCGCCTCAAGGCCCGGTACGACCCGGCGAACCTGTTCCGGATGAACGCCAACATCGCGCCCGCAGGACGAAGGGCCTGAAGGGGTCGAAGGGTCTAGGCCGGGCCGGGCGCGTACCGGCGCAGTTCGTGGAAGAAGTCGTCGATGACGTGCAACTCGCCGGAACGGGTCACCTCGTCGTAGACGTACTGCCTACCGCCAGGTCCAGCACCCCGAGGCCGAACGGGGAGAACACCGCCGGCCGGCCGGCACCGTCACCCGCCCGGCCATCACGTCGTCCAGCGTGCCGGCCAGGAAGTCCCGGCTGCCGGTCAGCTGCTCGGCCAGGTGCGGCGACCTATTGGCCTTCAGGCAGTGTTCCACGTCGTCGACCACGTTCGCCGAGCCGAGCAGGATCTCCGGCGCGAGGTCACGCAGCGACACGTGCAGCACCACCGGGTTGTGCCCGAACCACGACTCGTCGGTGACGTGCGGCTCGCCGGCAACGGTGGCGAAGACCACCAGGTCGCTGGACCGGATCAGCTGTTCCGCGTCCTCGTAGATGGTGATCCGGCCGGGACCCGCCTTCTCCAGGCAGCCGCGGAAGCCGGCCGTATGATCGGCGGACAGGTCGTGTACGCCGATCTCGTCCAACGTCCAGCCGGTCCCGGTCAGGAACGTGTGGATGTAGCGGGCGATCAGGCCGGTCCCGAAGAACCCGACGCGGGCCGGCCTCGGCCGGCCGCGCCCGTCCCGGCTGGCACAGAGCCAGTCCGCCGCCACCGCCGCCGACGCGGCGGTCCTGGTGGCGCTGATGATCGAGCTCTCCAGGCAGGCGAACGGGTAGCCGGTGTCGTGGTCGTTGAGGATCACCACGGCCGAGGCCCGCGGGATACCCGCCGCCACGTTCTCCGGGAAGCTGGAGATCCACTTCAGCCCTGTCATGTTTTCGTCATGAAGGTGCGGCCCGCCCGCGAGGGTGACCGGCAGGCCACCTCACCCGCTAGGCTCCTTCGATGAGGGGTGATCGGTCCAGATGAACGCCAGTACTCCGCCTTCGCCGCACGTGGCGGCGCCGGGGACCGAGAGGCCGCGCCGCTTCCGCCCGAAGCTGCGCTACGAGCTCATCGGCTGCGGGCTGCACGGCCACGAGATCCTGGGCATGGACGCGGCCGCACTGCGTCCCGAGGACGAGCTGTTCGCCCGGGACTCGGGCGGCCTGCGCTGGTACCGGTGCCTGCGCTGCGACTCCTGGCTGGCGCTCACCCCGCCGGAGCATCCCGCCAGGAAGTACCCGCCGGCCCGGGACGAGATCATGTTGCCGCTGCGGGGCAAGCCGCTGCGCGACCGCTACGTCCTGCGGCTGATCGCCCTGGATCGGCTGCTCCACTTCCTGGTCCTGAGCGCGCTTGCCGCCGCCGTGTTCCTGTTCGCCAGCGACCGCGCCTCGCTGAACGCGGAGTTCACCCGCATCCTCAACGACTTGCAAGGTGGGGCGGGCGGCCCGCTGACGACCAGCAAGCACGGCATCGTGCACGACCTGCAGTACCTGTTCGCCGTCAACATCAGGAACCTGTACCTGGTCGGTGCCGCCATCGCCGCGTACGCGCTGCTGGAGGGCATCGAGGCGATCGGGCTCTGGCTCGCCAAGCGGTGGGCGGAGTACCTGACGTTCGTGGCGACGATCGCCTTCATTCCCTACGAGGTCGACGAGCTGATCAAGAGCATCACCGCGCTAAAGGTTCTGGCCTTCATCATCAACGTGGCCGTCGCGGTCTACCTGCTGTACGCCAAGCGCCTGTTCGGCGTGCGCGGTGGCGGCCGGGCCGAGCAGGCCGAGCGCGAGGCGGACACCGGGTGGACCGCGATCGAGCGGGCCACGCCGAGAAGCACCCCGCAGCCCCTGTTACCGGACGCTGTTACCGAGTCCGCGTTTCAACCGCAGGGTGGCGGGCCCGGGAGCACCCAGTTCGACGTCGTGGCGGGTGGCGCCTTCCCAGCGGCCGTCCTGGTACCGGCGCACGAACTGCAGGCTGGCTCGCCCGGCGAGATCGGCCGGGGTGAGCGTGACCCCGAACAGGCCGAGGCCGAGGCCGCGGGCGTCCCGCTCGGTGATCGTGGCCGGATCCCAGTCGTCGAACCCGTAATGCAGGGTGAACGGGTCCAGGTCCGCGACCACCAGGGTCCGCCCGGCGGGCAGCGCCTTCACCGGGCTGGACTCCCGCCAGAACCAGGTCCGCGAGGCGGGCACGACCGCGCGGTACCGGTCGCTGACCAGGGCAAGGAGCTCAACCGGCTTGCCCGTCGCGGCCGCCACCGCGAGCTTGATCAGCTCGCTGTGCGCCCAGGCCAGCGGCATCGCGCTGCCGGTGGGCTGACCCGGCCGCAGGTTCTGCCGGGGGATCGGGTTCGCGTCCCAGATCTGCTCGGGCAGCAGGCCGCCCCGGCCGCGCATAGCCAGCATCGCCCGCAGCTGGGTGGTCGCGTCCCCGCCGGCCAGGATGTCCAGGTGCCCTCGCTCGCCGGCTAGCAGCGGCCACGGCCGGCCGATGCCGAACTTGTGAACCGGCCAGCCGCTGCCGTCCAGCCATTCCCCGTAACCGTCGACGTCATAGCGATGGTAGGCACGCCCGCTCGGGGTGTCGGCGCCGAGCATCGCTTCGGCGATGGCCAGCGTTTCGGTGACCCGCTTGTCGGCCGGGTCGCGCAGGCCGAGCCGCGGCAGGTAGGCGAACTCCAGGCCCACCAGGGCCGCGGCGTCGACGGGCTGGGTTCCCTGCGGCTGATTGCGCTCCTCGACACGTCCGCCGCCGGGCAGCCCGATCCTGACATAGTGCCCATCGGTGCCGAAGGCCTGGTCGATCTCGTCGCCGGACACGAACGTGAACTCCTCTATGCGCTCGTTCCAGTTGTCCGCCAGGGCCCGGGCGAGCGTCCGGTCCGGGCCGGTCAGCCTGGTGGCGGCGACGAGCATCGCGACGATCTCCAGGCCGATGGTGAAGGGGCTCGCGCCCGCGTTCTCCTCCCACCGGTCCAGGTCCCGGCTGGACACCGGGCCGTTGCGAGCCAGGTAGCCGGCCGCCGACGTGATCGCGTTGTCGGCGCCCTCGGGCATCGGCACGCCGAGTTCGTCGAGCTTGCCCGCGAGCAGCAGCGGGAACGCGACCTCATCCAGCTGTACCGCCGCCTGCGGGTCGAAGGCGGCGGGCACCCGGCTGACGAAGGAGCACCGGGGCCACGACCCGTCCTGACGCTGCCGCCCGGCCAGGTAACCGAGCGCGGTCGCGGCGTCGTCGGTGTGCCCGGCCGCCGCGAGCGCGAGCGCGGTCTCCCCGCCGTCCCGGCACCACACCGTGTGGTAGCCGCCGGGGTCGTTGCCGTAGTTCCCCCACGGGATCGTGAGCCCGGCCACGTAGGCGCCGGACACGGTGTGGTCGGCGTGGGTCCGCAGCACCACCGCCGACTCCCGCAGCGCGTCGGCCAGCCCGGGTGGCGCGGCTGACCCCGCCGCGGCCAGCTGGGCCGGCCCGGGCAGGGTGAGGCCCGCCGTCCAGGCTCGCCAGCCCCGGGCGAACGCCGCGGCCGTCGCGTCGTAGCCGGCGTCCAGGCTCGCCTGCGCTGTGGCCCGGGCCGTGTCCTGGTGGTCGCCGAACCCCAGGGCGAGCAGTCCGGAGCCCGCCGCCAGCTCCCCGGTCAGGGTGACGACCCCGGGCCCGGCCTGACCGTAGGTCAGGGTCATCGACTGATGGCGGCTGAAGTCGGTCCAGCCGTCCGTGTCGCCCGCATAGCCGGCTCCGGCGCGGGTGAACCCGGGCCGGGCGAGCAGGCACAGGAAGCCGCTGCTGCCGCTGGCGAACATGGCCAGGTCCGCCGGGTCGGTCCACCCAAGGTTGTCCGCCCCGAGCGCCGCCCACTGCGACTCCGGGGTGATCTGGCTGATGCCCAGGTGCGGGGCCAGCAACGGGTAGAGCCGCACGCCCTCACCTGTGAGTTCGTAGTCGATGAGCAGCGCGTCGTGGTCCGGGTCCACCACCGACCGCAAGGTCAGCTGGTAGGCCTGGTCCCTCCCGGCGTGCACGATGGTCGGCAGCATCAGCCCGGGCTCCGGAGTGGACAGGGTGTAGGTGCCCGCCCGCTTGACCTCCTGCCACCAGCCGGTGCCGCCGATGAGGAATCCGAGGTCCTTCACCTGGGGCTGGTCCACGGCGGGCCAGTAGATCTCGGTGAAGATTCCCTGGCCGGTCGTCGCCCACACGCGGCTGCTTCCCAGCGCGGTCATGACCAGGTCTTTCGCCCCGGACGTCCACGACTGGAGCGCCTGCGCCGACGGGAGCGGCGCCGGGCCACCGTCCATCAGGACCCCCTCAGAAGTAACGCCGATCAGGCGAGCTTAGAGGTTTTTTAGGGTTTCAGCCGTCCCAGAGGGCGCCAAGGGCCGCGTCGACCTTGGTGGCCAGGGATCCGACCGCGGGCAGCACCGGCGTCAGCGGCGCGGCGGTGACGCTCTCGCAGGCGGCCAGCGCCCCGTCGCCCAGGAACCGGGTGAGCTGACCGAACCCGTGCCGGTCGTCGCGACCGCGGCGGTGCACGTGCAGCCGCTGCGGCGCGTACAGGTACAGGTGATCGCGGGCGCGGGTGACGGCCACGTAGAACAGGCGGTGCTCCTCGGCCAGCCCGCCGGGGTCACCGAGCGCCATGTCGCTGGGGAGCGCGCCATCCACCAGGTGGGGCAGGTGCACGATCGGCCATTCGAGTCCCTTGGCGGCGTGGATGGTGGAGATGGTCAGGTAGTCCTCGTCCACGCGGGGCGGCCCGGCCAGGTCCGACGAGGAGACCGGCGGATCCAGGGTCAGCTCGGCCAGCACGTCGTGCAGCGACGGCTGCGCCGCGGCGGCGTCGGCGAGCCGCTGCAGATCGCTGATCCGGGCCGTGGCGTCGGGGTAGCGGGCCCGGATCAGCGGGTCGAGCAGCGCCAGCACCGCTGTCGCCTGCCCGCCGGCGGTCTGCCCGCCCGTGATTTGCCCGTCCCCGATTTGCTGGGCCGCGTCGGCGAGCCGGCCGAAGGTGACCGCCAGCGCCCGCCGGGACCGGGCCGGCGCTGCTTCGACGGCCTCGGCGGCCGGAGCCCAGGCGTCCGGCGGGGCTGCGTCGCCGCCCGGGTCGAGGGCGTCGAGGACGCGGCGGGCATGCGCCGGGCCGATGCCCTCGTGCAGCCGGAGCAGCCGGAACCAGGCCAGCTCGTCGGCCGGATTGACGATGATCCTGGCGGCGGCGAGGAAGTCCTTGACGTGGGCGGTGTCGGTGAACCGCAGCCCGCCGAACTTCACGTACGGGACCTTCCGCGCGCTCAGCTCGATCTCCAGCATGTCGCTGTGGTGAGCGGCACGGACCAGCACCGCCTGGTCGCGCAGCGCGGCGCCGTCCTCGTGCGCCTCGAGAATCCGGGCGCAGATCTCCCGCGCCTGGGTGGCCTCGTCGTGACAGCGGACGAGCAGCGGGGCCATTCCCGCGCCGCGGTCGCCGGACAGCGTGAGGTCCAGGGCTCTGCTCGCTCCGGGGGGGACGACCCCCCCGAGCCCCCCCGAACCACCCGGGGCGGAAGGGCGGATGACGTTGGCCAGGCCGAGAATGCCCTGCCGGGACCGGTAGTTGCGGTCCAGCCGCACGATGTCGAGCCCCGGGTAGTCGGCGGTGAGCTGCCGCAGGTGCGCCGGGTCGGCGCCGCGGAACCCGTAGATGGCCTGGGCGTCGTCGCCCACGCAGGTCAGCTGCTTGCCGTCCGGCTGCAGCAGCCGCACGATGCTGGCCTGGACGGCGTTGACGTCCTGGTACTCGTCCACCAGGACCGCGTCGAACATGCCGCGCAGCACCGGGCCGGAAGCCGGGTCGGCCAGCGCCGCCTGCCACAGCAGCAGCAGGTCGTCGAAGTCCAGCAGGTTCCTGGCCCGCTTGCGCGCGGTGTAGGCGCGGAACAGCGCGGCCAGCTGCGCGGTGAACGGCTTGCACCACGGGAAACCGGCCGTCACCACCTCGCTGACCGGCCGCCCGGTGTTGACGCAGCGGGTGTAGATGTCCGCGCACGCCGCCGCCCGTGGCGCCCGCAGTCCGGTGCCGTCAAACCCGTGGTCCGGCCGCAGCACGTCCAGCAGGTCGGTGGCGTCGCCCTGGTCCAGGATGGTGAACTGCGGCGGCAGCGAGAACGACTCCGCGTGCTGCCGGATGATCTTGTGCGCGATGGCGTGGAAGGTCCCGCCGCAGATCCGGCCGGGCCCTCCGCCCCCCTCCAGCGAGGCGTCGAACCACGCCGCGGCGCGGGCGAGCATGTCGCTGGCGGCGCGGCGGGTGAAGGTCAGCAGCAGGATCCGGTTGGCCGGCACCCCCTGGCTGCCGTGCAGCCACGCCGCCCGCGCGACCAGCGTCCTGGTCTTCCCGGTGCCTGCCCCGGCCAGCACCAGCAGCGGACCGCCGTGCTGCGTGGCCGCCCGCCGCTGCTGCTCGTTGAGTCCGTCCAGCACCGTGCTCTCATCGAACATGCATCTGAACATAACCAGGCGGACCGCCACAGACCCGTACGCCGCGCCGGCCACGTTTTGAGCCGCCGCGGCCCGGGCATCCGACGCTCGTGACGGACAGCGATAACGACCCGGGCCCGCAGCCGTCGCGCACCGACAAGCGCTGGTACTTCGGGCTGATGGCGACGTGCATCGGCTTGTTCGTGCTCTCCTGGGCGGTGATCGACCGGTACTCGACGCTCGCGGCCGTGATCGTCTCGGCGGTGGCCGTGGCCATCCCGCCGTTCGCGGTGATCGTCGCGAACGTGGCCAGCGCCACCGACCGCCGTAAGTAAACCCGCCAAATACGGTAGTTCTACGGTATCGGGCCGGCCCGTGCCCGCCCTACCGTCTCCTCATCAATGCACAGTGCTGATGAAATAGTGCTCATGCGAATGGGGAGGCAGCGATGGCCGGCAAGGCAGTGATCAGCCTGACCACGGGTCTGGAGGATCCGGAGAAGGTGACGGTGGCATTCCTGGTCGCGGTGGGAGCGGCCGAGGCGGGGCGCCCGACGTTGATGTTCCAGGCCAAGGAGGCGGTCCGGCTGGCCCTGACCGGGGTGGCGACCGGGGTGGCCTGCGACGGCTGCCCGCCGCTGCCGGACCTGCTGGCCCGGTACGAGAAGGCCGGGGGCACGTTCATGGTCTGCCCGGTGTGCTTCAATGCCAAGCACCTGGACAAGGGCGACCTGATCCCGAACGCCGAACTGGCCGGCACCGTCCAGCTGTGGGAGTGGATCGGCGACGAGGGCGCGACCACCTTCAGCTACTGACGGTCAGGACGAATTTCACGGACACACCCCCAGCGGCGCCGGCCAGCTGATCATGACCGGGACTTCATGCTAGCTGCCGGCGCCGCCGCAAACGAGGGGTCAGTGGCCGGTACCACCCTGCAGACCTGGGAGAACTCGGGTGTGCTCGATCTGAACGGCCTGCAGTTCGCCGGGGTCCAGGCCGAGCAGGCGCAGGATGGCGGGGGCGATCTGGGTGGTCTCGACCGGAGCGCCGGTGGTGCGGCCATTTTTCAGGTTGGGCAGTACGACGAGGATGGGCACGTCGCGGTCCTGCGGATCGTCCCCGCCGTGCTCGGCGATCTTGCTCTTCCCGCCGGTGTAGACCACGCCGTGCTGGGCGATGCCGAGAACGTCCGGGTGCCGGGGATCACTGACCGGGACGCCGAAGAAGGCTGCCGACGCAACGCCCGCGTAGACCGTCTTCAGCCCGGATGCCGAGACCGTGATCGGGTTTCCGCTGATGTTGTTGCCGGCCGCGGAGTGCGTCAGCAAGTAGGTCTTCACGAAGTTGGCGGCCGCCTGCGAACGGTCGCTCAGCCAGAGCAGCATCACGTCATCGTCGGTGGAGAAGACGACCAGGTCACCCGCACCCGGGTGGGCGGCTTTCCACGCCGCGTTGATCCCGCTGATGAGCGGGGAGTCGGGCACGCGGGCCAGGTCGTTCGGGTCGGTCGGGGACTGGCCGTGCTTGGCCGAGATGATGATGGCGGTGCTGCGGGCCAGGCCGTCGGCCTGGATCCGGGACACCATGCTGCCGATCTGGGCGTCGATGTAGTTGAGCGCCCGCACGAGCAGTGGGCCGGGAACCGTCCCGCCCGGGCAGGTAGCCGCCGGTCAGCCCGTCGGAGGCGGGCAGCTTCTGGGCGGTGGAGACGGTCTGGAAGTTCATCCCGAAGATGGCGGGCACGCCCACCTTGGACTTGCCGCTGTGGTCGAAGCCGTTGATCTCGTTCAGGATCGCCTGCACCTTGTCGGAGTCGTACTGCATGGTCAGGGCGTTGTCGGTGGTCCAGTCTCCGCCGCTGGAGGTCGCGACGCTGTTGATCTCGGGGGTGAAGTAATCCTCGACGCCATCACCCGACGGCCCGGAGAACATCTGGTACGCGGGGTGCTTGTCCGACCAGGCCGTCCGCAGCCCGTGCTCCCTGGCCACGTTGAAGATCGTGTTGACCTTCAGGTACTGGCTCGGGAGGATCGGCTTGCAGGTGGCCGGGTCGACCGGCAGGTTGGCGGGGTTGATCACCTGCAGCGGGTTGCCTGTCATCTGCAGGATGCTGCCCGGAAGCCCGGCCAGGCCCTGGCCCGCGTCGAGCGAGTCGGAGTCCTTGTCGATGGCCTCCTCATAGGCGGCCTCGCCGCCGGGTACGGGCCCGGTGCAATTCGTCGTCCCCGCCGGGAACACGTTGTGGTTCCAGGTGTCGTCGTAGTAGTAGCCGGTCGACCGCGGATTGCCGCCCGTCACCTGGGCCACCATTCCCGGGGAAGAGTCGGAGGGGAACGGCGTCTGGGCGTTGCTGTACTCCACGCCCTGGTGGTCCAGGATGGCCAGCACAGAGTGCGGGTAGTTCTTCACGTACCAGGTTGAGCCGCCGCGGCGGCGAGGGTGCTACCGCTGAGCACCATCGCCGCGCTCACGGCCACCGCCGCTGCTCGCCCTATCGGTCTCATCTGCATGTTGTCCTCCTGCCAGGTCAGGCCGCCGTGTTGCCGGCGGTCATATCGTTCCGGGTCAAAGCCATGCCAGGCTGACCGGAACCTGAACGGCAGATGACGCTTCCGGGCGAAAGCGCCAGGAAAGCCACGTACTAGATTCGCTAGATGTGCCGGACATGACTGGCCACCGGGGCCGCGGCTCGGTGTGAGCGCCGTTTCCGTCGCCGCGTACCGGGGGCTGCTCGCCGAACCTGCGTTGCGCAGGCTCGCGATCGCGGACGCCTGCGCTCGGCTGCCGCAGGGCATGGTCAGCATCACCGTGCTGCTGGTGGCGGCGGAGCACGCCTCGATGGCGGTGGCGGGCTTGGTGGTGGCGGGCTACACCCTGGGCCAGGCGGTGACCGGCCCGGTGCGGGGCCGGCTGGCGGACCGGCATGGTCTGGTCCCGGTCGCCGCCTGCTGCGCCGCGGGCTACGCGCTGGCCCTGCTGGCCTTGCTGGCGGGCGCCATGACCCGGGCGCCGGCCGGGCTGCTGATCGGGGCCGCCGCAACGGCGGGCCTGGCGAACCCGCCGCTCAGCCCGGGCATGCGCAGCCTGTGGTCCGCACTCGCGGGCGCCGGGTTCGCCCAGGCCGCGTTCGCGCTGGACGCCGCGATATTCGACCTGGCCTACATCACCGGCCCGGTGTTGGCCAGCACCCTCGCCCCCGCCGCGGCCCTGGGCCTGATGCTCGCGCTGACCGGCGCGGCGGTGGTCATCATCAGCAGGCATTCGGGCCGCCCGCCGGGGACGCCCGCAGAGGACCCGCCGCGGCAGCGCTCCCGGCGCCGGGTCCCGCTCCGCTCGGGCGCGCTGCGCCGCCTGCTGGTGACCGCGGCCCTGACCAACGCGGCGCTGACCGCCACCGAAGTCGCGCTGACCGCCTACGTCCGGCATCACCACGCGCTGTGGGCCGCGGGTCCGCTGCTGGCCGGGGTCTCGGCGGGCAGCATCCTGGGCAGCCTGCTGCTCGGCGCCCGGACCTCGGCGGGCCGCCTGCCCCGGCTGCTGGCCTGCTACGCCGGCGGCCTGGGGCTGCTCACCGCGGCCGGCCTGGCCGCCCCGCTGCTCGCCGTCGCTGCGCCGCTGGCCGGATTGTTCCTCGGGCCGACGCTGGCCACCCTGTTCAGCCAGGCGGCGGCAGCGGCGCCCGACGGCAGCGGCACGGAAATGCAGGCCTGGCTGAACTCGATCATGAACGGCGGAGCCGCGGCCGGCGCCGCGGCTACTGGTGCCGTGCTCGGCGGTGCCGCAGCCAGCCAGCCTGTCCTCGCCCTCGCCCTGGCCTTCGCCCTGGCCCTGGCCGCGGCGGCGACCGCCATCGCCGGAGCTCGCACGATACCGGGGCACGCGCCAGTCCCGTTCGGTAGAAAAGAACCTGAAGAGGAGGTCAGGCGTGAGCTCGTGGACACCGCGGCGCGTGCTCGACGCGGTGGTCGCCATGGAGTGGTCCCCGGACGGAGCCATCGAGGTGCGGACCGATGACTACCGGCTCGTCCGCTATCCGGACTGGGGGTGGCCTGGTGGGTCTCGTCCGCGACCTTGCCGCCGGACACCGAGGCGGTGCTGCGCGCCCGCGGCGGCAAGCGGATCGACGCGGTGCGGATCCTGGCCCGGGAGCTGGACGGCGACCAGGCCGACCTGGCCGTGCCCGCGGACGCGAGCGTCGAGCTGGTCGCCGACGAGCGCGCGTTCCGGGCCGCGTCGATGATCACCGTGCGCGGCTGGGGGAGGAAAGAACCCACCGGCGCCGCGCTCGCCCGTGAGTTCGCCGAGGCGGTCCGGGACCTCGAGACCTGGTCCAGCTTCCGCATGCTGGCATCGGTGGGGGGCGAGCCCGCCGCGTGCGGCGGATGCCCGCTGCGGGACGAGGTCGCCCACCTGTGGGGCGCGGTCACCCTGCGGGAGTACCGGCGGCGCGGCGCCTACCGGGCCGTGCTGGCCGAACGGTTGCGGCTGGCCCGCGCCCACGGCGCGACACTCGCCCTGGTGAAGGGGCGCGTCGAGACCTCGGGGCCGATCCTGCTCCGGGCCGGATTCGCCGAGAACGACGAGGAGCGCTGCTACTGGCTGCCGCTCCGCTAGAGGGCTAAAAAGGGAGGTACGTGCCTGATTTCTAGCGGATGGGAGGTCAGGCGATGAGCTCGTGGACAGCGCAGCGCGTGCTCGACGCGGCGGCCGCGATGGTGTTCGCGCCCGAGGGCACCATCGAGGTGCGGACCGGCGACTACCGGCTCGTCCGGCACCCGGACTGGGTGCTCGGGCCCAGCCTCGGCGCCGCGCAGGTCACCTGGTCGCGGACGACGCGACCGCTCAATGAGGTCATCGACGAGGTCGCCGCGCGCGTCCGCGGCTGGGGCCTGCCCGGGGTGGCCTGGTGGGTCTCGGCCGCGAGCCGGCCCGTCGGCACCAAAGAGGCGCTCCGCGCCCGCGGCGCCGGGCTCATCGACGCCGTGCAGGTGCTGGGCCGCGAACTGAGCGAGGACCTGCCATATCCCGGCCCTTCGGGCGACGTGGTCGTCGAGCTCGTCCGGGACGAGCGCACCTTCCGTGCGGCCCTGGCGGTCAGCGTCCAGGGATGGGGGACCGAGGAGCCGGACGAGGCCGAGATCGCCCGCCAGCTGAAGGAGACGCTCCAGGACCTCGCTAGCTGGTCCAGCTTCCGCGTGGTCGCCATCGCCGACCACGAGCCGGTCTCGGTCGGCGCCTGCACGCTGACCGGGGAGGTGGCGCTGTTGTGGGGCGCGATCACGCTGCAGGCTTCCCGCGGGCACGGCAGTTACCGCGCCGTGCTCACCGAACGGCTCCGGCTGGCCCGCGAGCACGGCGCCACCCTGGCCATGGCCAAGGGCCGCGCACTGGCTTCGCGGCCGATCCTGGTCCGGGCCGGGTTCACCGACTACGGAGAGGAACAGTGCTTCTGGCTTCCGGCGACGTGACACCAGTGCGGTGTTCAGTTTTGAGAGTTATGCCCTGGCTTCAGGTAAGCATGCTGTCATGCACCTTGACATCCTCGCCAACCCGCAGGCAGAGGATTCCAGCTGCTCACGTCCCGTAGGAGGCAAGCAGGTGAGGTTCGCGGTTCGCAGGCCGAGCAGCCCCGTCGCCTCCCTGCGCAGTCACGGCGTGCCCAGACATGCGAACACACTAGCGACTGCCACCGACATTCCTGGGGAGGTGAGGCGACGTTTCCTTCCCGGCCTGAAGGCCAGGATTTCTACGTCGCGATCCTTATGACCGAGCTTCAGCAGAAAGCCACCAGCCTGGACGCGCTGGCCGAGATCGAGCGCCAGGTGCTCTGGCTGTCCACGGCGATCGTCCACCACGCGAACCGGGTCCGGCCCAATCCCGGCGGGCTGAAGGTCGGGGGCCATCAGGCGTCCTCGGCGTCGATGGTCTCGATCATGACCTCGCTGTGGTTCCGGCACCTGCGCGCGGACGACCGGGTGTCGGTCAAGCCGCACGCCTCGCCCGTGCTGCACGCGATCAACTACCTGCTCGGTGAGCTCGATGAGTCATACCTGCCGACGCTGCGGGCGTTCGGCGGCCTGCAGAGCTATCCGAGCCGGGTCAAGGACCCCGATCCGGTCGACTACTCCACCGGGTCCGTCGGCATCGGCGCGACCGCTCCGGTCTGGGGCGCGGTGGCCCGCCGGTATCTGAACGGCAGGTTCATCGGCCCCGCGGCCGCAGGCCGCCAAGATGGCCCCGCGGCCGCAGGCCGCCAAGAGGGCCCCGACGCGCCGGGCCGCCAGTACTCGCTGCTCGGCGACGCCGAACTCGACGAGGGCGCGGTCTGGGAGGCCATCGTCGACCCCGGCGTGGCCGAACTCGGCGAGGTCGTCTGGGTCGTCGACGTGAACCGCCAGTCGCTCGACCGGGTGGTCCCGCAGATCGCCGCCGACCGGCTGCGCGGCATGTTCAGCGCGGCCGGCTGGCAGGTCATCACGCTGAAGTACGGGCGGCTGCTCGAGGACCTGTTCACCCGGCCGGGCGGCGAGGCGCTGCGGCACCGGATCGACGCCATGCCCAATCCCGAGTACCAGCGGCTGCTCCGCTGCCATCCGGACGAGCTGCGCCGGCGCCTGCCCGGCGGGGACGAGTCCCTGACCCGGCTGGCCGGCGACCTGGACGACGCCGAGCTCGCGCGCGCCGTCCGCAACCTGGGCGGCCACGACCTGAGCTCCCTGGAGGAGGCCTACGGGGCCATCGACGACAGCCGGCCCACGATCATCCTGGCCTACACGATCAAGGGCTACGGCCTGGCCGTCGAGGGTCACCCGCAAAACCACTCGGCGCTGCTGACCGAGGCCCAGCTCGGCGAGCTGGCGGCCCAGCTCGGCACCGATCCGGGGGAGCCGTGGCGCCGGCCCGCGCCGGACAGCGCCGCGGGTGAGCTGTGCGCGCAGACCGCCCGCCGACTGCCGCGCAGACCGCCCGCCGACTGCGCCGTCCGGCCCCGCCCCGGCCGGCGCCGCCGGCCGTGCCGGAGGACTTCGGCCGCACCCCGACCGGGGTGGCCACTACCCAGGCCGCGCTCGGCCGGGCCCTGCTCGACCTGACCCGCGAAGCCCCCGGGGCGGCCGCACGGGTCGTCACCGTCAGCCCCGACGTCAGCTCGAGCACCAACCTGGGCGGCTGGGTCAACAAGGTCGGCGTGTGGTCAGCCGCCGAACGGACCGACTGGTTTGCCGACGACGCCGAGACCATCTTGCACTGGCGGGAGAAGCCGACCGGGCAGCACATCGAGCTCGGCATCGCCGAGACCAACCTGGTCGGCCTGCTCGGTGAGCTCGGTGCGACCTGGAGCCGGTGGGGTGAGCCGCTGTTCCCGGTCGGGGTGCTGTACGACCCGTTCGTGGAGCGGGCGCTCGAACCATGGTCGTTCGGCATCTACGCGGGCGGCCAGTCGATCCTGGTCGGCACGCCGTCCGGGGTCACCCTGGCCCCCGAGGGCGGGGCACACCAGTCCATCACCACGCCGTCGATCGGGATCGAGCAGCCGGGCTGCGTTACCTACGAGCCCGCGTTCGCGGTCGACACCGAATGGTGCCTGCTGGCCAGCCTGGCCCGGCTGGGCCGGCCGGACGGCAGCTCAGCCTACCTGCGGCTGTCCACCCGGCCGGTCAGCCAGAAGCTGGCCGCGATCCCGGCCGACCCCGCGGCCAGGGAACGCCGCCGCCGCCAGGTGGTGGCCGGCGCGTACCCGCTGCGCCGGGCCGCTACCGGAGCCGGCTCAGGGGTGGGCCCAGGGGTTGGCTCAGGGGTCGGCGGCGCGCCCGCCGTGACGATCGCGGTGATGGGCGCGCTGGTGCCCGAGGCGCTGGCCGCGGCCGACCGGCTGGCCGAGATCGGCACGCCAGCCGATGTGGTGTGCGTGACCAGCCCCGGGCTGCTGTTCCGCGCGCTGCGCGCCCGCCAGGGTGTTCACGGCCAGGGCTTCGGCGGCGAGCCGTGGATCCTCGAGCAGGCGTTCCCCGCGGCCCGCGCCACCCCGCTGGTCACCGTCCTGGACGGGCACCCGCACACGCTGTCGTTCCTGGCCACCGTCAACAGGGTGCCGCACGCCGCGCTGGGCGTGGCCCAGTTCGGCCAGTCCGGGGCGATCGAGGACCTGTACCGTTACAACGGCATCGACACCGACAGCATCATCCGCGCCGCCCTGGATCTGGTCCCCTAACCACGCAGGTCGTTCCGGGGCCTGAATCCACAGGCAGCTACTTGCTCGTAGTATACGACAGTCGTATACTCGCGTAGGTGAGCGTTTCGCTGACCCTCCTCGGCCTGCTGGACCGCCAGCCCAGCTACGGGTACGACCTCAAGCGGGCCTACGACACCTACTTCGCCAGGGGCAAGCCGCTGTCGTTCGGGCAGGTGTACACGACCTTGGCCCGGCTGGCTCGCGACGGCAAGGCGATCGCCGGCCCGCCCGAGCACGGCGACGGCCCGGATCGCAAGCGCTACTCCATCACCAAGGCCGGGATGGCCGATGTCGACAGGTGGCTGACCACGCCGGCCGAGCCTGAGCCGCACCTGCAGCCGGTGCTGTTCGCCAAGGTGACGCTGGCGCTCATGCTCGGCCGCCCTGCTGGCAGCTACCTGGACGCGCAGCGCGTCGCGCACATCAGGCGGATGCGTGAGCTGACCCAGCTCAAGGGCGCCGGGTCCCTGGTGGACACGATGCTGGCCGACTACGGCCTGTTCCATCTGGAGGCGGACCTGCGCTGGATCGATCTTACCGCCGCCCGGCTCAGCGAACTTCGGGAAATGGTGCGCGATTGATGAATACTCCTGCTGGCATCCGCGGCGCGCTCCTCGAGACCCGCGACATCGCCAAGTCGTTCGGGCAGACCCCGGCGTTGCGCGGGGCCAGCGTGGCCGTGGCCCGCGGCGAGATCCTGGCTGTGATGGGCCCGAGCGGTTCCGGTAAATCCACCTTGCTGCACTGCCTGGCCGGGATCTTCCCGCCGGATTCCGGCGAGGTGTGGTTCGACGGCCGCCGCCTGGACACCCTCACGGAGTCCGCGCGGACCCGGCTTCGCCGGACCGCGTTCGGGTTCGTGTTTCAGTTCGGGAATCTTGTGCCGGAGCTGACCGCCGCGGACAACGTGGCGCTGCCGCTGGTGCTGAAGCGGGCCGGCCGCAAGGAGGCATACCGTCAGGCTGCCCGGTGGCTGGACAGGCTGGGCCTGGGTGACAAGGGCGCCCGGCGTACTGGGGAGTTGTCCGGCGGCGAGGCGCAGCGGGTTGCGGTCGCGCGGGCGCTGGCGCTCGGGCCGCGGGCACTGTTCGCCGACGAGCCGACCGGATCGCTGGACTCGCTGACCGGGGAGAAGGTGATGGACCTGCTCACCGGCCTGGCCCGGGAGCAGGGCGTCACCGTGGTGGTGGTTACCCATGACGTCAGGGTCGCCGCCTACGCCGACCGCCAGGTGCTGGTGCGCGACGGCGTGGTGACCGCGGATGTGGGGACGGTGCCGGCGTGATCCGGCTGGGCCTGCAGCTGGTGCTGGCCAGCGGCCGGGAGGCGCTGACCCGGCTGCTGGTGATCACGGTAGCGGCGGCCGCTGGCGTGGCGCTGCTGCTCGCGGTACTCGCCGAGTTCCACGCGTTCCAGGCCGGCAGCAGCCGGCCGTGCTGGGAGTGCACGCAGGCTCCCGCGCTCTCGCGCCCGCTGCCAGGTCACGGCCTGGCGGCGAACTACAGCGTGGACTTCTACCAGGGGCAGACGATCGAGCGGCTCGACGTGGCCGCCCTCGGGCCAGGTGCGCCGGTGCCGCCAGGCATCTCCCGGCTTCCCGGATCCGGCGAGTACTATGCCTCGCCGGCCCTGGCGCACCTGCTGCGTACTGTGCCGGCCGGCCAGCTCGGTGACAGATTCCCCGGCACGCTAGCCGGCGCGATCGGCGACGCGGCGCTGACCGGTCCGGACGAGCTGGTGATCTACGTCGGATATGAGCCCTCCGCCCTGGCGAAGGTGCCCGCCACGCGATGGGTGACCGCGATCGGCACCGCGCCCGGCCCGGAGGTGTTCACCCCGTTCTTCCGCTACGCGTTCGCGACCGGGGTGCTCGGTGTGCTGTTCCCGGTACTGATCTTGATCAGCACCGCCACCCGGCTGGCCGCGGCCCGCCGCGAGGAGCGGTTCGCGGCGCTGCGGCTGGTAGGTGCCACGTCCGGCGACATCAGCGTGATCGCCTCGGTGGACTCGGTGGTGAGCGCCCTGCTTGGCGCGGTGGCCGGTGCTGGCCTGTTCCTGGTGGTCCGGCCCGCGCTGGCCGCGGCCGCGCTGACCGGGACCCGGTACTTCGCCGGCACGGTTACCCCCACCATCTGGGGATACCTGGGATTGCTGGTCGCGGTGCCGCTGGCGTCGGCGATCGCGTCGCTGCTGGCGCTGCGCAGGGTGCGGATCTCCCCGCTCGGCGTGACCAGGCGAACCACCCCGCCGCCGCCCTCGGCCTGGCGGCTGGCACCGCTGGCGGCCGGCATCGCGCTGTTCATCGCCGGCGCGCTGGCCACCAGCAGCAAGGGCATCGGCGTCGCGATGTACCCCGGCTTGCTGGTGACGATGATCGGCCTGGTGATCGGCGGGCCGTGGCTGACCGCGGCGCTGGCCCGGCTGTGCGGCCGGGTGCTGAACGGAGCGTCGCCGCTGCTGGCCACCCGGCGGCTGGCCGACGACCCGAAGACCGCGTTCCGCGCGGTACGCGGCCTGGTGCTCGCGGTGTTCCTCGGCACGATCGTCGGCGCGCTTGTGCCGACACTGGACTCGCTCTCCGCCACGCCCAACTCCGCCGCGCTGTCCGACGTGCTGCTCGACACGTTCTCCCAGATGGTGCCTCCCGGTCCCGCCGCCACGGGGATCACCGCCTCCGGGCTCACCCCGCAGGCCGGCGCCGCGCTGGTCAGCGGGCTCCGCGGCATCGCCGGCACCGAGATCTTCCCGCTGTACTCGCTGCCGCAGGTGGCGAATCCGGACTACCAGGGACAGTACATCGGCGTGGTGAGCTGCTCAGCGGTCCGGGACCTGGCGGTGCTCGGGCACTGCGCCCGCGGCCTGGCGGCGGTGCAGGTCTTCGACGGGGACCTGGTCTACAGCGACAACCCGCACAACAGCACAAAGGCGTTCGTCAGCCACGCCAACCCGGCCTACACCGGGTCGCTGTCCGCGCTGCCGCTTCAGGCGGTGCTGGTCCGGGTCAATAGCGCCGCCACGCTGGAGCGGGCCCGCACCTACCTCGCCACCCACGCCCCGCCCCAGGTATCACCCGGCCGCGGCGCGGCGGCCACCCCGCCACGGACATTCACCGAGGCCGTCGCGATCAGGTTCAAGCGAGCCGCAGTGGCGCAGAAGCTGTTCGACTACGCGGTGGCCCTGACCGTCCTGGTGGCCGGCTGCAGCCTGGCAGTGTCAGTCGGCGGTGGCCTGGTGGACCGCAAGCGCCCGTTCACCCTGCTGCGAGTCGGCGGGACACCACTGGGCACGCTGTCCCGGGTAGTGCTACTGGAGGCGATCGTCCCGCTCGCCGCCGCCGTGGTGGCCGCCGCCGGCATCGCCTACGGCATGTCGGCCACGGCAGTGGTCCGGCTGGCACCCCCCGGCACGCCGATCCCGGGTCTGACCGGCACCTACTACGCGACGCTAGGCGCCGGCCTGGCGGTGGCGCTCGCGGTGATCACCGCGACGCTGCCGCTGCTCGGCCGCATGACCACCCCCGCCAGCGTCCGCTTCGAGTAACCGGCTGTTCCTCGGCGTCGGCTCCGAACACTCGCCCGAGCCGTATCAACGGCGTCCGTCGGCCCCTCCGGTCGGATAGGGGCCTGACCCGCGCACGACGGCAGAGATCGGGGAACGATGGACGATAGCCAGGGCCGGCTCCTGAACGTCAGCCTGCTGGCCGGCTCCGGGGCGCACCGCGCGTACTACGACCGTTCGGGATCGAGTGTGCCCGAGCTGACCGAGGACGAGCTCGCGGCGGGTTTCCCGCCCAGGCCCGCGCTGAACCTCCAGTTTTTCGGCGGCAGGACCATCGCGCACCTGGTCTTCGCCAACCGCTACCTGGGCGGGACCGCCGCCTGGGAACCGGCCGACATCGCCAGCATCGACGCGGCCCTGGCCAAGGCGATGAGCGACAACGACCTGCAGTCGGTGATCCAGCAGTACTACGACGCGCCCATCAGCTCGCGCATGCTGCCATCGGTGGTGCTGCCCGGTTCCGCCCCGGCCACGATCTACAGGGACCAGGTGGAAAAGGTGGTGGCGCGGATCTGCCGGCACGGCGCCCTCGACGGCGCCGACACCGGCAGCACGGTGATCAACATCCTGCTGCCCCGCGGCGTCGTCCTGGTGGACGGCTTCACGGCCGGGTTCCAGCCGCCGCCGGGCCAGGAAGCCGAGCACGAACGCCGTCGGCGCGCCATCGTCAAGGTCGGCGGCGACGACGCCGACTCCCGTCACGGCCTGGGCGGGTATCACGGATCGGCCCGCGTCACGCCGTGCGGCACCGCCTATTACGCCGTGGCCGTCTACTCCGAGTCAGGCAACGGCGTTCCAGTCTTCGACCAGCCCTGGAAGAACATCGCGGCGACCATCTACCACCAGCTCAACGAGGCCAGGACCGACCCCGACGTGGACGACGCCATCCGGACCGGCGACAGCGCCAGGCTCGGCTGGTACTCCCCCAAGGGCGGCGAGATCGGCGACATCCCGGTCAAGGAAGCCGGGACCAGGCTCACCCTCGTCTTCCGTGAAGTCGACCTGGCCGACGGCTCGGGCGCCGTGCCGGTCCAGCTCATGTGGTCCAACAAGCACGACGCCCCGGCCAGCCGCATTCCCTAGCCCTCGCCCAAGCGGCGCCCGCGCCGCCGGATGGCTTCCGCCGCAGGCACCGCGGGTAGCGTATGGTCGCAGCACCACTGATCACGCAATACTCAGAGCAAGGAGTGACAGCCATGCGGCTGAGCGCCCTGGCCACCGACTGACCGTCCGCCGTCCATGCGCCCGGCGTAACCTTATAATGCGTGCTCGCAGGCAATTGAAACTGGAGTACCGGGCATGGACAGTGACGCGGTCATCCGCCTGAGGCGTGTCGTCCTGAAGCTCGCGCGGCAGCTCAACGCCGCGTCCCGGGAGGAGGGGCTAACGCCGACCCAAGCCTCGGTATTGGGCATCACCACCATGCGCGGGCCGTTCAGCCTGGCCGAACTCACCGAAATCGAGGGCATCAACCCGACGATGCTCTCCCGCGTCATCGGCAAGCTCGATGAATATGGCCTGCTCAAGCGGCTGCGCGACCCCGATGATTTCCGCGCGGCCCGGGTCGAGGTCACGCCGAAGGGCCGCGGCGTCTACGAGCGGATCACGGCGCAGCGGAGCGCCGTGATCTCCGAATCCGTATCCGGCCTGCCCGACGGTCAGCAGGCCGCGCTGTTCACGGCGCTGCCGGCGCTGGAAAACCTGGCCGAGGACCTTCGGGACACGGTGCGGCGCGGCCGGGACCGGCTCCGGGACTCGCCGCGGCCCGGCTGAGCCCGATCCGCCGGTTCATAATCCCGAACGGTCCAGGTCACTGCCCCCGCGCCGCCAGGATGCCCCCATCGCGATGTCCGAAACCCGCCAGCCTGCGGTCGCGCCGGCTCATAGCGTGGGGATATGAACGTCTACACCACGATGGAAAGCCCGGTAGGTGAACTGCTCCTGGTCGGCCGCCCCTCGCCAGGCGGCGTGACGCTCACCTCGGTATCGATGGCCGGACAGCGCTTTGCGCCCGCGGTCCGCGACGGCTGGCGTCGTGACCCGGCGGCGTTCGCCGAGGTGACCCGCCAGCTCACCGAGTACTTCGCGGGTGAGCGACGCGTCTTCAGCCTCGATCTGGCCCCGCGCGGCACCGAATTCCAGCAGCGGGTCTGGCAGGGGCTGGATTCGGTCCCGTACGGCACGACGACCACCTATGGCCAGCTGGCCGCCCGGCTCGCCGTCCCGCGCGACCGGATCCAGGCGCTGGGCGCCGCGATCGGGGCCAACCCGCTGGCCATCATCCGCTCGTGTCACCGGGTCATCGGCTCGGACGGCGGTATGCGGGGCTACACCGGCGGCGTGGAACGCAAGCAGCAGTTGCTCGCGCACGAGGGCGCGCTCCTGGGGGCCTCATGGTGATCACCGCCGACTGGCAGGCTTGTTAGTCCTTGGCCAGCTGTCCCCTGCCCGCGGCCGCGGTCCTACACCCGGGTCAGGCGACGGGCCCGGAGATCGCCCACGCCTGCGCGCGGGTGTTGTTGCACCAGTAAATCTGCACGCCGAGCCCGGCCTGCGTGGAGTCTCCGGGAACGTCGAGGCAGAAACGGCTGGTGCCCGCGACCTGCGACCCGATCGGCCAGAGCCCGTCCGGGAAATCGTGCGGCCAGGACCAGCGCTCGTTGCTGATCGTGTTGCACGGCCACAGGTCGATGGGCGTGCCCGCGACCGCCCCGCCGCGGACGTCCAGGCACAAGCCGGTGGCCTGGTTCAGGAACCGGTAGGTGCTGCCGCCCCCGCTGATCGGCGCCCAGTGCTGGGCCTGGCTGCTGACGCAGGGCTGCTGGACGATGGCCGTTCCGGCCCCTCCGGCCGGATCGGCGGGCAGCAGGCACATGGTGGGCGCGAACGTGCTCGCCTGAACGAATATCTCGTAGTAGCCGGCCGCGCTGGCGCTGGCGGGCAGTGCGGCGGCCGTGGTCAGGCCGGCGGCCGCGACCGCCGCGAACATCAAGCCCGCTGTCCTGCGTCGAATGTACATGGTTGTCATCCCCCGATGAAAATCACGGATCTAGGCGTTGATCAGCGCGGCGACCGCCGGGTGGCGCCGCATCTTGTCCAGGTAGCGGCTGCGGTTCGGGCCGATGCTGCCGACCGGGATGCCCAGCCGGGCGCTGATGTCGGCGTAGGGCAGCGGCGGGTCGGCGATGAGCAGGGAGATCAGCTGCTTGCCGTTCGGCGGCAGCTGGTCGAACGCCTCGCGCAGTGCGGCGTGCCGCTCGGCCGCGAGCAGGCCCTGGTCGGCCCGGCCGGCCCGCTCGTCGGGCAGGCTCTCCACGTCCAGCGCGTACATGGTCGCGCGCGGTCCCTGCGTCGCGCACAGCACCCGCAGGCACTCCCGCCGGGCGGTAGTGGCCAGCCAGCCGGGCAGCGCGGCCGGGTCACGGACCCGGTCCAGCTGGTCCACCAGGCGCAGCCAGACGCTCTGGCCCACGTCGTCGGCATCGGCCCGGCCGAGCCGGTGCCTGCGGCAGATCGACCAGATGAGCGGGGCGTACCGCTCGACCAGCGCGTCCCACGCCTGCTTGTCACCATCTTTTGCGCGGGCCACCAGGTCACTGACCGTGGGGTCGGCCGGGGAATCCGTCAGTTGCGGCGGTATCAGGGTGCAGGCGGTCGCAGTGGTCATGATCCGGTTCTCCTCAAGCGTGCCGAGCCATTGAAGACAGACTCGGCGACCGGGCGTCCCGCCGTCATGGGGCACCCGTCACGACTTAGCCGGGAAATAAACGCACCGCCGGCAGGGAGAACTGCGCCGGATGTCCCTTAGACCCGGGACTGGTGTCCCAGGCCCGCGTCCCTAGCCTGGACGATGGCCTGGGCGCGGTCGGCGACCTGCAGCTTGGTCAAGATGTTGGAGACGTGGTTGCGTACCGTCTTCTGGCTCAGCCCCAGCCTGGTCGCGATGGCCATGTTGGCCCGGCCCTGGGCGACCAGGTCGAGCACCTCGCGCTCCCGGTCGGTCAGCTGCGGGAACACCGGCGGCGGGGCGCTGGCGGGGGTGGTGAAGTAGGCGAGCATGCGGGCGGCCAGCTGCGTCCCGAAGATGATCTCGCCGTTGGCGGCGGCCTGGACGGCGGCGCGGATCTGCTCCTGGTCGGCGCCCTTCAGCAGGTAGCCGCGGGCGCCGGCGCGCAGCGCGGAGAAGATCGAGTCGTCGTCGTCGAACATGGTCAGCACGAGCACCGTGATGTGCGGGCTGTCCGCCACGATGCGGCGGGTGGCCTCGATGCCGTTCAGCCCCGGCATGTGCAGGTCCATGATGACCACGTCCGGCTGGGTTTCCCTGGCCAGCTCGACGGCCTCGGTCCCGCTGGTGGCGGCCCCGGTCAGCTCGGTGTCCGGGCCGTCGGTCAGCAGGGCGGTCAGCCCGTCACGGAACAGCGGGTGATCGTCGGCGATCAGGACCCGGATCGGTTCTGTCATGGTTGCTCCCGGGCGGGAAGATAGGCATTGATCCTGGTTCCGTGCGGAAGGCTGGGCTCGATCACCAGGTCGCCGCCGAGTTCGGTGACGCGCTCGCGCATCGACGCGATGCCGACGCCGGCCCGCCAGCCTTCCGGCAGGCCCACGCCATCATCGCAGATATTCACGTCCAGGCCATGGTTGAGCCGCAGGCGCACGGAGCACTGCGTGGCATGCGCGTGCCTGGTGACGTTGGTCAGCGCTTCGGTCACGATCCGGTAGCAGGCCACCTCGACCGCCGCGGGCAGGTCGGCCAGGCCTTCGGCGGGAGCGTCCAGGGTGACGGTGAGCGAGGGCGCCTCGTACTGCAGCCGTCCGACCTCCTCGCGCAGCGACCCGACCAGGCCGAACTCATCGAGCGCGGGTGGCCGAAGCCCGTAGACGATGCGGCGGACGTCGGCCACCGCCCGCTGCGTCTCCGCCTTGAGCTTGCCCAGCAGTTCCTGCAGCTCAGGCAGGCTCGCCGACCGGGCCCTCGCGGTGTCCAGGCCGAGGGTGAGGCCGGCCAGCGTGGGGCCGAGGCCGTCGTGCAGGTCGCGCCGCAGCCGCCGCCGCTCCTCTTCCCGCGTGGTGACCAGGCCCGCCCGGGACGCGTCCAGCGCCCGTCGCAGCGCCACCGCGTGGGCGGCCGGCCCGGCTTGCCGGGCCAGGTCGGCCAGCAGCCGCTCGTCGTCGGGGCCGAGCTGCTCACCGCGTGACCGCGTGCCCACCAGGAGCCGCCCGACGGTCTCCCGCTGGAAGGTCAGCCCGAACGCGACCACCTGAGCCGGGGCTTCGCCGTACGCGGCGGCCGGGCTCCAGCCGTCGCCGAGCCGCAGCTCGAGGGCCGCGTACGGGAGCCGCAGGCTGTCCGCTATGGTCTTGACCACGGAGCTGAGCGCGGATTCGGGGTCGGCCGCTTCCTCGATCCGGCGGCCGAGCCGGGCCAGGGCCTCGTAGGGCACGCCCCGGTCGCCGTAGAACAGCCGGTCCACCCGCCGCTGCACCCGGTCGTGCAGTGGCCACAGCGCGCTAGCGGCGAGCACGGTCGCGATGACCTGCACGGCCAGGTTGCTGCCCTTCAGGCCGAAGACCGAACGCAACGACTGGGCGGCCACGACCACGGCCAGGTAGACCCCGGCCATCCCCGCGGTCAGCGTGCCGTACAGCACCGCCCGGTTCAGCAGGATGTCGATCTCGTAGAGCCGGTACCGCAGGACCGCGATCCCGATGGCGATGGGCATCAGGATGCCGGCCGGCAGCGCCAGGACCAGGCTCCACGTGCCCGGGAAGACCAGGGTGGCGATCAGCGAGGCGATCGTGAACGGCAGCACGGCCAGCAGCCACTTGAGCTGCTGACGTCCGACCCGGTCGGCCCGGCGCCAGCGCAGCGTCACGCTCGCCGCCGCGCCCGCCGCGGCGACGGCACCGCACCCGATGGCCAGGACCGCGCACGTTTCGAACAGCACGTTGAGCTGCGGGAAAACGTAGGGGTTGTGCCGGTGGCGGAACAGCGGTCCCAGGTCCTGCGGGGAGAAGGCGAAGGCAGCTATGGACAGCGGGATGTACGCCAGCGCGGCCCACAGCGCGGGCCGGAACCGCCGCGACAGCAGCCTCCCGTCCGGGAAGACCAGCAGCAGGACCATGCCGCCCAGGCTGGTGGCGGGCGCGGGGGCCCAGGTGTTGACCCACACCGCCGCGGTCGAGAACGGCAGCGAACCGGGCGAGTGCACCACGGTATACCGCATGTACAGGTAGGGCACCGTGGCGAACGCGTCGGCCAGCCCGATCAGGCAGAGCAGCGGGCCCATCGGATGACCGGGCCGCCGGGCCAGCAGCACGCACCCCATCCAGGCGTACGCGAGCGGAGCCGGCAGCAGGAAAACGGACACGTCGGGGCCGAGCACCGCCAGCACCACCCCGGCGAGCGCAAGGACCGCGGTGAGGGCAGCAGCCGCCCAGGACAGCCCGGCAACCGTCGGCCACCGGGCTGGCCTCACGTTCACCGGGACGTCCAGACCCACATACCTACGATGGTGCCTTACGGTCCCGCTGTCACGGGACATATGTCCCGGGCGGCCCGGGATCAATACGCCCAGGCCCGGTGCGGGACCGTCAGGCCGGGGTAACGGCCCGGAGCAGGAAGCTGACCAGCTGGGCCGCGTACGCCCCGGTGCTGCGGGCCAGATCGGCCCGGCGGTCGTCCGGGGTGACCATGGCGTGCATCATGGCCCCGCCGATGAGGGTGTCCAGCAGCAGCGTGACCGAGGTGTCCGGCGCGAGCTCGCCGCGGTCGATGCCGCGGCGCACGATGTCCCGCGCCGCCAGGACCTGCGCGTGCCGCATCTGCGCGTAGTGCTCGGCCACCCCGGGGATGGCGGCGGCCTCGAGCCCGAGCCTGAGTGCGACGCGGCTGACCTCGCCCGCGTAGATGTCGAGCATCTGGGTGGCCAGCTCGACCAGGTCGCCGCGCAGCGTGCCGGTGTCCACGTCGGCGACCCGGGCCAGCCGCCACGTCACCGCGTCGGTCAGCAGCGCCTCCTTGCTGGTCCAGCGCAGGTACAGCGAGGCCTTCCCGACGCCGGCCCGGCGGGCCACCGCCTCCATGGCGAATCCGGCCCAGCCCGCGTCGGCGAACAGGTCGAGCGCGGCCCGGGCGATGCGGCGGTCCACCCCGGGATCGCGCGGGCGCCCCGGCGTCACCTGCGTCGTGCTCATGGTGCTACCCCCGGGATCGATTACTGAACGTTTACCGTCTAGGATACGGTCATGGGTTACCAGATCGCCGGCGACCGGCTGACCAGCCTCTTCCGGCCGCGCAGCGTCGCGCTGGTGGGCGCGTCGGACAAGTCGGTGTTCTCCCAGATCGCCTACTACAACCTGGTCCAGTTCGGCTTCGCCGAGCACACCTACCTGGTCAGCCGGCGGGGTACGCCGACGCACGGCCAGCCCACCGTGACCTCGT
>WNGR01002079.1_pt1 | contig 29482 bp, 30 predicted proteins | sample 5407581 | NCBI WGS metagenome assembly WNGR01 (sample SAMN13153383, study PRJNA577476) | soil metagenome | isolation source: 80 cm soil or saprolite under Garry oak tree replicate 2 | place: USA:California | collected 2016-06-15
TGGATTTCCTGCCAGGGGGTCTGGCTCGCGGGATGGTGATAGCCGCCGTCGCGATCGAGGGCGGCGCGGCGCGCGATGAGCTCCGCCTCCGAGATGAGGATGTTGGCAGCGCCCTTGTTGAGGTCGACGCGCACGCGGTCGCCGGTCTTGAGCACCGCCAGCCCGCCGCCGGCCGCCGCCTCGGGCGAGGCATTGAGGATCGAGGGCGAGCCCGAGGTGCCCGATTGGCGCCCGTCGCCGATGCAAGGCAGCGCCGTGACGCCCTTTTTGATCAGCGCCGCGGGCGGCCGCATGTTCACCACCTCGGCCGAGCCCGGATAGCCGATCGGGCCGACGCCGCGGATGACCAGAATCGTGCTCTCGTCGATCTCGAGCGAGGGATCGTCGATGCGGCGGTGATAGTTCTCCGGTCCGTCGAATACGACCGCGCGGCCCTCGAAGGCATTCGGGTCCTTCGGATTGGAAAGATAGCGCTGGCGGAATTCGTCCGAGATCACGCTGATCTTCATGATCGCGGAGTCGAACAGGTTGCCCTTGAGCACCTTGAAGCCGGCCTGGGTCTTGAGCGGCTTGTCGTAGGGACGGATGACATCTGCGTCCTGCGCCTTCGCGCGGCCGAAATTCTCGCCGATGGTCTTGCCATTGATGGTGAGCGCATCGGCATGGATCCGGCCGGCCGCGAGCAGCTCGTGCATCACCGCCGGCAGCCCGCCGGCGCGGTAATACTCCTCGCCGAGATATTTTCCGGCCGGCTGCATGTTGACGAGGAGCGGCACGTCGTAGCCGATCGTCTCCCAGTCCTCGATCGAAAGCTCGAGGCCGGCGTGGCGCGCGATGGCGTTGATGTGGATCGGCGCATTGGTCGAGCCGCCGATCGCCGAACAGGCGACGATGGCGTTCTCGAACGCCGCGCGGGTGAGGATGTCGGAGGGCTTGAGGTCCTCCAGCACGATTTCGACCGCGCGCTTGCCGGTCTCGTAGGCGATCTGTCCGCGTTCGCGATAGGGTGCCGGGATCGCGGCGCAGCCGGGGAGGGAGAGGCCGAGCGCCTCGGCGAGCGCGTTCATGGTCGAGGCCGTGCCCATGGTGTTGCAATGACCGATCGAGGGCGCCGAGGCCGCGACCGAATCCAGGTATTCGCGATAGTCGATCTCGCCCGCGGCCAGCTTTTGGCTCGCCGCCCATTTGATCGTGCCGGAGCCGGCGCGCTCGCCCTTCCACCAGCCGTTGAGCATCGGGCCGCCCGACAGCACGATCGCCGGAATGTTCACGGTCGCCGCCGCCATGATCGCCGCCGGGGTGGTCTTGTCGCAGCCGGTGGTGAGCACGACGCCGTCAAGCGGATAGCCGTAGAGCACTTCGACCAGGCTGAGATAGGACAGATTGCGATCGAGTGCGGCGGTCGGGCGCTTGCCGGTCTCCTGGATCGGATGGCAGGGGAACTCGAGCGCAATGCCGCCTCCGTCGCGGATGCCCTCGCGCACCCGCTGGGCGAGTTGCAGGTGATGGCGGTTGCAGGGCGAGAGGTCGGAGCCGGTCTGGGCGATGCCGATGATCGGCCGGCCGCCCATGATTTCCTTCCTGGTGAGGCCGAAATTGAGATAGCGCTCGAAATAAAGCGCGGTCATGTCCGGATCGCCGGGATTGTCGAACCAGAATTGCGAGCGAAAGCGCCGCCCGCTCGGATGCGGCGTGTCGTTCCTGCCTGCCATGACATTCTCCTCGCGTCTCGTCGTTGGGCGTCCGCCCGCGCATTCGACCTGTAGGCAACCTACGCCTTTTCGTCCACGATCCGGCTGCGCAGGGTGCCGATGCCGGTGATTTCGACCTCGAGCACATCGCCCGGCTTCATCCACAGCGGCGGATTGCGGCGGTGGCCGACGCCTTCGGGCGTGCCGGTGGCGATGACATCGCCGGGTGCGAGCGTGGTGAAGTCGGAGCAGAAGGCGATGATGTGGGGGATCGAGTAGATCAGGAGCTCGGTGCCTGAGCGCTGCATTTCCTGGCCGTTGAGCCTGGTCGTCAGCGTGAGGCGGGTCGGGTCGGGGATTTCGTCGGTGGTGACCATCCAGGGGCCGAGGGGGCCCGTGCCGGGAAAATTCTTGCCCGAGGTGACCGAATATTTCTGATAGTCGCGCACGCTGCCGTCGACGAAGCAGGTATAGCCGGCGACATGGTCGAGCGCGCGCTCGACCGGGATGTGGCGTCCGCCGCGGCCGATCACGACTGCAAGCTCGCCCTCGAAGTCGAAATTCTGCGACACCTTCGGGCGGATCATCTCGCCCTCGTGGCCGACGAGCGTATTGGCGAGACGCAGGAACATGCTCGGCTGCTTCGGCACTTCGCGGCCGGTCTCGGTCGCATGCGAGCGGTAGTTGATGCCGGCGCAGGCGATCTTGTCAGGATTGGGGATGACCGGCAGGAACTTGATGTCTGTGAGCTTGTGATCCGGGCGGGCGTCGCTTGCGGCGTCCCGAATCTGGCCGAGCAAATCCGCGGCCAAGGCGTCCCGCAGGCGTGCCGGGCGTCCGCCGAGACGATCGTTCATGGTGATGACGCCTTCGCCGCTCACGACCCCGAAGGCCTCGATTCCGTCCACGATATAGCTTGCGAGTTTCATGCCTCTGCCCCCTAGAGCTCCATTTCCCGTTCGACCGGACGCCAGGAGAGCGCCCATCTTTCGATGCGGTTGACGATGGCGTTGATGATCAGCACCAGCGCGGTCGCGATCACGATGCCGGCGAACACGCCGGTCGTGTCCGAGACCTGCCGCGCGTGCTCGATATAGCGGCCGACGCCCTCGGTCGAGACCAGGAATTCCCCGACAATGGTCGCACTCACCGCGCGCGGAAACGCGATCTTGAGGCCGGTGAAGAAGAAGGGCAGCAGCGAGGTCCAGATGATCTCGCGCGAAATCACCTGCTCGCTGGCGCCGATGATGCGCGCCATCTTGATCAGGCGATGATCCACCCCGCGGATGCCGGCGAAGGTCGTGATGAACAGGATGTAGAACACGACCAGAGTGACGACTACCAGCTTGGGCAAATCGCCGATGCCGAACCAGAGGATCAGCCAGGGCGCCAATGCGTATTTCGGGATGCCCATCGAGGCCATGATGTAGGGCTCGACCGCTTCGGTCGCGCGCAGCGAACGCCGCAGCAGGAAGGGGATGAGCACGCCCGCCACGGCCGCGATCGCGAAGCCCGCCACCGAGACCCGCAGCGTCGCGAGAATGTCCACGAACATCTGGCCGCTCTGCGCCAGCTCGACGATCCGCTGCAGCACCTCGAGCGGAGGGGCAAAGAAGAGCCGCCCGAGCGTGCGCGCGCCGTGGTCCCACGCCACGATCAGCGCCACCACCAGCAGCAGGCGGCCGCCATGGACCAGCCATTTGCGCCGGGCGAGCGAGTCTTCGGGCGCGCTCGCGATTGCGGTTTGAGCTTCGGTCATCAGCGCGGGCTCTTCTCCCCCTCCCCCGAATTGGGAATTGGAGCGTTGGAGTTGCCGCGAACGCGGTGAGACTCCCTCTCCCCAACGGGGAGAGGGCGGGGGTGAGGGGGGCCGGATCTCTCGATAGTTCGTGACCCCCTCACTCCAACCCTCTCCCCTTCAGGGAGAGGGAGTTCACCTGCGCCGGCCGCGAGTCTGAGCCACAATTCCGCGACGATCATCATCATTGCACATCCGCCCGAATGCGTTCGTAGGCGGCGGCGAAGCCCTCGAGCGCGAAAATGTCCTTGACGTTGCGAGGCCGCGGAATCGGGATCGGGTGCTCGGCTGCGATGCGCGAGGGCTGGCGGCTGAGCACGAGCGCGCGGTCGCCGAGCGCGATCGCCTCGGTGATGTCGTGGGTGACGAAGATGATGGTCTTGCGGCCGAGATGCCAGAGCTTCATGAGGTCCGCCTGCAGCTGGGTGCGGGTCTGGGCGTCGACGGCGGCGAACGGCTCGTCCATGAGGATCACCGGCGGATCGTAGACCAGGGTGCGGATCAGCGCCGTGCGCTTGCGCATGCCGCCCGAGAGCTCATGCGGATAGTAGTGCTCGAAGCCGGCAAGGCCGACTGCGCGGATCAGCATCTCGGCGTGCGCCCGGGTCTCGTCGTTGAGCCGACGCTGCACTTCGAGCGCGAACAACACATTGTCCAGCGTGCTGCGCCAAGGGAGCAGGTTGTCGTCCTGGGTCACGTAGCCGATGCGGCGGTCGAAGCCCGGCCGCAAGGCCCTCGGGTCGCGGGGCGTGACCGGCGCGCCGTCGAACACGATCTCGCCCGCGCTCGCGGTGTCGATCTGGGCGATGATGTTGAGCAGCGTCGACTTGCCTGCGCCCGAAGGGCCGATGATGGTCAGGAACTCGCCCTCCTCGACCGAGAACGACAAATCCTGGATCACCCAGGGCGGCGGCTCGCGGCCATGGCGCGCGGCGAAGCGCTTGCCGAGCCTGCGGATTTCCAGCAGCGGCGCGGCAGCCATGCTCACGACCCCGTTTCCATCAGCGGCTCGATCGGCGGCCGCCAACGCAACAGCAGCGCTTCGATCAAGTTCATGAGCCAGTTGGCGGCGTGGACCACGAGGGTCGCGGCCACGATCGCGGCGAAGACGCTGGTGGTGTCGAAATTCATCGCCCCTGTCTGCACCAGATAACCGAGCCCGCGGTTCGACGAGATCAGCTCGGCGATCACCGCGGCGCCGATGGCATAGGGGACCGCGATACGCAGTCCGGCGAAGATCGAGGGCACGGCGCCGGGCATCACGATGTGGCGCGCGACCTGGCGCTCGCTGGCGCCGACGATCTGGGCCATCTGCACGAGCTTGGCGTCGAGCGCCCGCACGCCGCTCAGCGTCGCGAAATAGACGATGAAGAAGACCACGCTCGCGACCAGCGCGATCTTCGATTCGACCCCGATCCCGAACCACAGGATGAACAAAGGCGCGAAAGCGAGCTTGGGCGCGCCATAGCCGCCGACCATGAACGGATCGAGGATGGCGATGATGATCGGATGCCGCCGCAGCAGGAAGGGAAGCAGCACCGCCGGCAGGCCGCCGACCAAGGTTCCGGCGGCGGCTTCGCCGAGCGTATAGCCCGCATGCCAGATCAGCTCGCCGTTGATGATCTGCGCCACGAAGCGCGAGATCGTCGCCCAGGGAGAGCTGAGCCAGTAGGTCCCGACCAAGGCGCTGCCGATCTGCCACCCGGCCAAGATCAGGATCAGCACCAGCACCCGGTCCACGAAAGTGCGCCAGCGGATCGATCGCCATGCATTCGTGGTGCGAAGCCCGGGCGGGCGCGTCGCCGATGTCTCCGTCATCGCGAAACCCCCGGCATGCCAGCCCTTTCCCGAGCGCAAATCAGACCTCGGCCGATGGCCGGTTGCGGTCGCGGGCGCATTATTCGTTATCTATGCTTGGGCCTGCAACAGCGGCTATAAGCCGCCAAAGAGGAATCGATGACCGGCCGCTCCACCCGCCGCGATTTCCGCACCCTGCTCCTGCCGGGCGCCGCCGTGGTCCTGCCGGGGGTGAGCAATGCGCTGGCCGCGCGGGTGGTGGCTGATCTCGGCTTTCCCGCCGCCTACATCACCGGCGCGGGCATCGCCAATAGCTTCCTCGGCATTCCCGACAATGGGCTGGTCACGCTCACCGAGCTGGTCGAGCATGTCGCGGCGATCCGCGACGTTTTTCCCGGGCCCCTCATGGTCGACGCCGATACCGGCTTTGGCAATGCCATGAACATGATCCGCACGGTCAAGCTCCTCGAGCGCGCCGGCGCCGACGCGATCCAGATCGAGGATCAGGTGTTCCCGAAACGGTGCGGGCATTTCGACGGCAAGGAGTTGATCCCGGCGGCCGAGATGGTGGCGAAGGTCAAGGCGGCGGCGGATGCGCGCAGCGATCGCGATCTGATGATCGTCGCCCGCACCGACGCGATCGCGACCGACGGCTTCGAGGCGGCGCTCGCGCGCGCGCTTGCCTATCGCGAGGCAGGAGCCGACGTGACCTTCGTCGAGGCCCCGAAGACGCCCGGCGAGATCGCCGAAATCCCCCGGCGGCTCCCTTGGCCGCAGCTCATCAACATCGTGCTCGGCGGCCGCACCCCCGAATTGCCGAACGCAAAGCTCAAGGAGCTCGGCTTCGCCGGCGTCCTCTACGCCAATGTCGCGCTGCAGTCGGCGGTGCGCGGGATGCAGCTTGCGCTCGGCGCGCTGCGTCGGAACGGGCAAGTGGGCGATGCGGCCGCGCTTGCGGTCGATTTCGCCGAGCGCCAGCGGCTCGTCGACAAGGCGGAATTCGATGCGTTGGAAAGGAAATACGCCGTCAAGACCGGCGATAGATCATAGTGCGTAGGGTGGGCAACGGCGGCTTCGCCGTTGCCCACGCGGACCACGCACGGTGTCGGCGGGCACGGTGCCGCGGCAATCTTCGACCGCGTGGGCAAAGGCGCGGGACGCGTCAGGGCCCCGCGGTGGTTTGTTGCGCGCCTTTGCCCACCCTACGGCGCCGGCGCAAGATTTCCTGCCATGCGCAGGCCGTTCAGGTCAGCGTGAAATGCAGGTCGCCGAGCTTCTCGATCGAGGTGACGAGCTTGTCTCCGGGCTTGAGCCAGACCTGCTTCTCCTTCGGGTAGCCCGAGATCACGCCCTCGGGCGTGCCGGTGAAGATGATGTCGCCGGGCCGCAGCGTCATGTAGTCGGAAATGTAGCTCACCAGCTGCTTGCAGTTGAACACCATGTCGGACGTGTTCGAGGACTGGCGCCGCTCGCCGTTGACCGTGAGCTCGATCTTGAGGTTGTCGCCGTCGGCGAGGTCGGCGGTGACGAGCCAGGGGCCGATCACGCCGGACCCGTCGAGCGTCTTGCCGAGCATCCATTGGGTCGAGCGCGCCTGCAGGTCGCGCGCGGTGAAGTCGTTGCCGGTGCAATAGCCGAAAATATATTTCGGCGCGTCGGCCTCGCTGACATTGCGGGCAGTGCGGCCGATGACGATCACGAGCTCCGCCTCGTAGTCGAATTTCTCGGCCTTTTCCTTCGACACCGCGATGGTGCCGCCGTGCCAGTTCAGGGCGCTGTTGAACTTGTTGAACAGGATCGGCTGCTTCGGCACCGGGTTGCCGGTCTCGGCCGCGTGCTTGCGGTAGTTGAGGCCGATGCAGACGATTTTCTCGGGCTCGGTGACGCAGGGACCGAATTGGGCCTTGCCCTCGGCGACGAAATAGCGTTCCGCCGAGGCGCTCGCGCGGGCCTTGTCGAGAAGCCGGCGAAGCCCTGCGATGTCGCCTTGCCCCTTGAACACGGCGGTGATCGTCGTCGGTGCATTCTCGTGAAAATCCTTCTCTGCGGCGGCGACATCAAGGATGCCGCGGTCGCTGCGCACGCCGAGGCCGTATCCCTCCGGCCGCCGGAGCGTGGCGAAGACCATGCCTTTCGGCAGCTCCTTGGGCTCGCTGGCGCTTGCTGCGGTCTGCGCGACGCTTGGCGTCGCGACCGGCAGCGTGGCGGCGCCGGCAACGGCGGCAGCAAGGCCGGTGGTCTTCAAGACGGCAACAGTGCGATCATAATGTATGATGCGCGCAGCCCCCCCGAGCCCGCGGTCAACGGCCAGGACGAAACCAATGAGCACCAAAGGCCAGATGCGGCTCGGTGCATTCTTCAATCCCACCGGCCATCATGTCGCCTCCTGGCGCCATCCGCGCGCGCAGGCGGACGCCGGCATCAATTTCCAGCACTATGCCGAGATCACCCGCACTGCCGAGCGCGCCAAGTTCGACCTCGTTTTCCTCGCCGACAATATCTGCGTGCGCGAGGCGAACATGGAGGCGCTGAGCCGCTCGGCGCAATACATCGCGAATTTCGAGCCGCTGACGCTCCTCTCGGCGCTCTCCACGCTCACCTCGCATATCGGCCTCGTGTCGACCGCCTCGACGAGCTACAACGAGCCGTTCCACGTCGCGCGCAAATTTGCCTCGCTCGATCACCTCAGCGGCGGCCGCGCCGGCTGGAATCTCGTGACCTCCGGGATGGCGGCCGAGGCCTACAACTTCAACCGCGATGTTCATTACGAGCACGGGGAGCGCTACGACCGCGCCCGCGAGTTCGCGCAGGTCGTGGTCGGGCTGTGGGACAGCTGGGACGACGACGCCTTCCTGCGCGACAAGGAGGCCGGGCGTTTTTTCGACCCGGACAAGCTCCATCGCCTCAACCACAAGGGCCGGCATTTCTCGGTGCGCGGGCCCTTGAACGTGCCGCGCTCGCCCCAGGGGCGCCCGGTCATCGTGCAGGCCGGCGGCTCCGACGACATGATCGCGGTCGCCGCCGAATTCGCCGAGGTGATCTTCTGCGCCCCGCTCACGCTCGATCAGGCCCGGACCTTCTACGCCAATATCAAGGGCCGGCTCGCAAACCATGGCCGCTCCCCCGACGAGATGAAGATCATGCCGGGATTGAGCGCCATCATCGGACGCACCGAAGCCGAGGCGCAGGAACGATACGACTACCTGCAATCGCTGATCCATCCCATCGTGGCGCGCGAAATCCTCTCCACGGTGCTCGGAGGGGTGGACCTCGCGCCCTATCCGTTCGACGGGCCGCTGCCCGAGAACCTGCCGCTGTCGAATGCGAGCCGCAGCACCTTCGCCAACGTGATGGACATGGCGCGCAAGGAGAACCTCACGATGCGGCAGGTGGCGATGCGGGTCGCCGGCGCGCGGGCGAAAGCCGTGGTGCGCGGCTCGCCGCAGCAGGTCGCCGACCACATGGAGGAATGGTTCCGCAACGACGGCTGCGACGGGTTCAACATCATGCCGCCGTTCCTGCCCGGCGGGCTCGACGATTTCGTCGAGCTGGTCATCCCCGAATTGCGGCGGCGCGGGCTTTTCCGCACCGAATACGAGGGCCGCACCTTGCGCGACCATCTCGGCCTCCAACGACCGGCGAGCCGCTACGCCTCGGCGGCGGCGCCGGCCGCCAAATCCAGGTCGCCGTTGCCGGTCGGCTGATCATTCGCCCTTGATGTTCGCGGCCTTGATGATCGGCCACCACTTCTCGATCTCGGCCTTGTGGTAGGCGCCGAGCGCCTCCGGGGTCTGCTGGTCGCGCGGCGGGATGTCCTGGCCGAGGTCGGCTAATCTCGCCCGGACAGTAGCGTCCGCCAGGGCATCCACGATCGCGGCGTTGAGCTTGGCGATAACCTCCCTGGGCGTTGCCTTCGGCACCCAGAGCCCGTGCCAGATGGAGACGTAAAATCCCGGCAAGCCCGCCTCGTCCACAGTCGGGATGTCGGGCGCCGAGGCGAGGCGCGCCTTGGCCGTGACCGCATAGGCCTTGATGGCGCCGGCACGCACTTGGGGAAGCGCGCCGGTCGGCTGATCGAACGTCAGATCGATTTGTCCCGCCACCAAATTCTGCATCGCCGGAGCAGCTCCGCGATGCGGTACGAATACGAAGCGAGTGCCGGTGACGTTCTCGAATGCCAGTCCGCTGATATGCCCTGGAGCGGCCATGCCGCCGGTCCCGAATGTCACGCTGTCGCGTTGCGCCTTCAGCCAGGCGATCAGTTCCTTCAAGTCGTTCGCCGGAACGGCCTTCTTGGCGAGGATCAATTGCGGCCCGGACGCGATCAGCGAGACCGGCGCGAAATCGTTCAGCAGGTCGTACTGGAGCTGATAGGCGGCGCCATTCACGACATAGTGGTTCCACCCCCCGATGCCGATGGTGTAGCCGTCGGGTGCCGCCCGCACGACCCGAGCCGTGCCAAGCGTGCCCGAGGCGCCGCCCACATTTTCAATGATGACATTTTGTCCGAGCGTGACCTGCATGCGCTGGGCAAGAATGCGCGCGATGGTATCGGTCGGTCCGCCCGCGGCGGCCGGGACGATCATGGTGATCGGGCGCGACGGATAGACCTGGGCCGCCGCGCTGCCGATGCCTGCCGCGGTCGCGGCGAATGCGACGGCGAGAAAGAGCTTCCTCATGTTTCCCTCCGAGACTCTCGCCGCGCGCCGCACGCAGCGCGCGACCGAGCCAGGGTAGCTCGTGCCGACGACATCCGCGAGGCCAAAACGCGCGCCCCTTCGCACGCTGCTTTACCCACGCGAGAGACGCCGGCGCCCAATGCCATGACACCGCCCGCTGACCGCGTGGACGACGGCGAAGCCGCCGTTGCCCATCCTGCGATTGCTTGCCTATTGTGAACCTATGACGCGGCGCAGGTTCATCAGCCTGGTGGGAGGCGCGGCGGCTGCGTGGCCGCTCGCCGCCGGGGCGCAGCTCCTGTCGGCGCGGCCGATCACGATCGTCGTTCCGTTCACGCCCGGGGCGAGCGCCGATACCCTTCAGCGCCTGGTCGCCAGGAAAGTCAGTGACAATAGCGGCCAATTGTTCGTCATCGAGTCGCGCAGCGGCGGCGGTGGCGCGATCGGCGCAGCGGTCGTTCTCGACCGCGGTGCGCGACCGCGATGTGGTCAGACAGATGACCGATCAAGGCGCCGAGGCGGTGGCCAACACGCCGATGCAGTTCGCGGCGTTCATCGCCTCGGAAACCGAGCGGTTCGGCAAAATCGTGCGAGAGGTTGGAGCCAAGGGTGAGTGAAAAACTGACCGGTACCCGAGACTCGCGGTCATGCGCCGGTGTAACGTGATGGCCTCGAAACCGCGCAACCCGGCCAGCTGGCGAGTCAAACCCCTGGGGAATGCCCAAGACGGTCCCCGGCGGCCTTCGGGCGGGCACAGGAAGCGATCATGAACGCTCTCTCCAAGAGACCCATTATGCAGCAGAAGGCGGCCAACCCCATCGACAGGCATGTGGGCAATCGGGTTCGCATGCGTCGAAAGATGCTGAGCATGAGCCAGACCAAGCTCGGCGACGCGCTTGGGATCACCTTCCAGCAGGTCCAGAAATACGAGAACGGGACCAACCGCGTCAGCGCCAGCCGGCTGCAGCAGATGTGTCACATCCTGCAGGTGCCGGTGTCGTTTTTCTTCGAAGGCGCCCCCCACCTGCCGGGCCAGGCCCCGCGCAGCGGCGAGGTCCCGTCCCCGGCCTATGTCTCCGACTTCCTCGCCACCTCCGACGGACTTGCGCTGACCAAGGCGTTCATGCGCATCAAGGAGCCCAAGCTCCGGCGTCATATCGTGAACCTTGTGGAGGACATCGCTGGCAGCCGCGACCGCTAACGCAACCCTCCGGCAAGGACTTGCTCCGGTTGCGAGACCGGGTCTTGAACGGATGCGGTTTCCGGCAGGGTTGAGCCCACCACGGCCATGGTGATGAGCGCCGCGGCGACGATCGAGCCAAAGACAGCGTTTGCGTTTACCCAGCGATCGAATGCGCGCCTCTCGTCCGCCGACGAATGCTTGTACGTCTGAAGGAGTTGGCTTTTTGTCATGGCAGGCCCTCTCGATGTGGAGCCGATCGGACCACGAACGAGGGGTCACAGAAAATCATCCAGACGTATCGCAACGGGTCATCCAAAAGTCCTGCTCTCATTTTGCTCAAGGGGCCGCCGCGATCTTGGGCATCCTGCGTGCCGCCCCCTGATCGACCGCGCTCCCCGACCCCGCGGAGGGGTTGCCCGCTAAAAGGAGTATTGCCATGGCCGAACTCTCACGCGATGAGGTTGTCGAAATCCTTGGCCCGCTGAGCGACCCGGTCGTGGCGGAGATCATCGCCACTGGCATCACCAAGGACGAGCTGGTGGCGGCCCACGATCGAGTCGTAAGGGACCGCAAAACCCACGACCACGGTCCCCCGCTGGAGCCGGGGCGCTTCGGCCGAGTCGTCGCCATCCTGGAGCGATTGCGGTCGGGCGGAATCCTGGGCGAGGCCGGTTCCACATTGGAATGACGCGGCAGGCCGGCAACCGAGCACCTCGTCGCGTTGCTCGGCGCTGGAGCGATCACCGACCATGAACATTGGTGAAGTTCCCCGCCCTTGCCGACGCTCGCGCGATCGGTTTGACAGATCGATAGCATCGCGCATCATGACCCCATGCCCGAACAACAGCTCGATCTGTTCTCGGCTGCCGGCATCCCGGTTGAACAGCCTTTTCCGCTGAGCATCGGATGCTCCACGGCAGCTGCGGACCTCGACGACCAGGCGTTGATTGCGGCGATCCCTGATGCAAGCCTCGGCGACAGCACAGCGCTCGCGGCGGAGGCGGGGCGACGGCAACTCGCAGCGGCCGTTCCCGCCCTTGAGGCGCTTTGCCGACGCTTTGCCGGGTTTGGCCTTGACCGCATGGTGCCGGAGCAAGCCGCAGCGCTGCAGGCACTCGCCATGATCGGCGGCCGCGATGCGGCGCAGGCGGTATCCAAGATGATCGTGCGAGGGGTGGTGCAGGGACCGGCGCTGAATTTGGCGGTGAGTGAAGCCGCGCGGCTCGGTTCCACCCTGTCGGCCGATGTCTTGCGGCCTCTCCTCCAACACGCCGATCCAAGCATCCGCGCCAATGCTTGCCGCTGCGCCTGCCGACGGCCTGAGCTCATCTCGGTGATGATCGATCTCCTCGACGACCTCGACCGGGCTGTAGCAAGGTCGGCGGCGTGCGCGCTCGGACAGATGGGAAGGGTCGAAGCCCGTCCGCTGCTGGCCAGCCTGTTGCGAGCGGAGCCGTCGGAGGAAGTGATCGATGGCATTTCGTCGATCGCCGATGAGGAATGCATGGTTTTGCTTGGCCGGATTGCCCGATCTGCGCCGGCCTTGTCCGCTGCGGCACTCAACGCGCTTGAGGGCATCGACCACCCGCGCGCCAGCGCAATTGCAGGAGCGGTTCGGGAAGGGCTGCGTCCGTAGGCGCAAACCAGTAATATATGGCCATTCATTGTTGCATTGACCCTGAATGGTCACCCCCGTAACCTGTCGCAAGGATGTCGACTTCTGAAAATGAAAAGTGGATCCAGGGAAACTGGATCAAAGGAAAGTGGATCACAGGGAGGAGACTCAATTGTCAAAATCAGCGAGAGAGACCGGCCCTGAGAAGGACATTGAAGAGCGCGCCAATGCTCCGATGGACAGACGAAGCTTTCTGGCCTCGGGAGCAGCGGTCGGTGCCGTTGCCGTGGCGGCGATGCCCACGCAACCGGCCCGGGCGGCGGAGACCATCGGCTTCGACCGCGAAGTGGATGTCATCGTCATCGGCGCCGGCGCCGGCGGGCTGACCGCGGCCATTGCAGCGCGCGAGAAGGGCGCCTCGGTGCTGATCGTCGAGAAGAATTTCGACATCGGCGGGCGCGCGATGATGAGCTTTGGTGGTCTCTACATCGGCGGCGGGAACAGCATGCAGAAGGCGATCGGAGTGGAGGATTCGCCCGATATCGTGTTCGCGGACTGGGCCCGCCCCGAGAAGCCGATGGGCAGGTTCAGCGACCGCGCGCTTGTCCGCACCTATGCCGACCACAATCTCGAATTGTTCGATTGGCTGCAACAGCACGGGGTCAAGTGGGAATCGTACCGTCCCGTTCCGGATCGTCTCGATCGGGCTCGCACGCGGTTGAACGTCGTGCCATGGCCCAACGAACCTACGAACCCCGCGCGGGGTTCCGGGTTCGTCAGGCCGTTGGCGAAGACCGCCAGGCAGATGGGCGTCGAGATCCTGCTCCAGCATCAGATGACGAAAATTCACCGCGAGAACCCCTTGTCGGGACGGGTGACCGGCATCACCGCGATCGAAGTCGACGATTGGTACCGGCCGAAAACCCGGACCATGAACATCAGGGCGCGCAAGGGCATCATCGTCGCCACCGGCGGCAGCGCCGGCAACCCGATTTTTCGCACCATGTTCGATGTGCGGCTGACCGAGGAGTACCAGGCCGAAAACAGCGAATGGACGCAGCGCACTGCCGATGGCGAGATCGCGGCCATGGAGATCGGGGCAGCGCTCGGAGCGACCGCCTGCCAGACCACCCAGGATGACAACTTGATCACCAAAGGCCGGATGGGGAAGAAGAGCAACGGCACTGCCACGCAGCTTTACCCGACCAGCCCCCATTTCTTCCGCGCCGGCGCCCTCGGCCTGATCGTCAAGGACTACCAGGACCTGATCCTGGTGAAGGAGAATGGCCTTCGCTTCTACGACGAGACCGTCCCCAGCCGAGACTACGAGTACTATGCCGCGGCATTGGCGTGGACCGGCGATCCGAAGAAGCTCAACGGCGGCGGCCCGATCTGGGCCGTCTTCGATGCTGAGGCGGTGACGCGCGAAAACTGGCGGGTCAGCCCGCCCTACGTCGATCCGAATGGCTACTTCTTCAACGCCGATACGCTCGAGGAACTGGCTGCCAAGATCGTCAACGAGTACCAGTGGCGGCCGATGCCCGGCGCGACGCTGCGCAAGACGGTGGAACGGTATAATTCCTTCGTCGATTCCGGGGTCGATGCGGACTTCAAGAAGCCGAGACCGATGCACAAGATCGCCACGCCGCCATTCTACGCGGCGTGGCATACCCCCGCGCTCCACGATACGTACACGGGTATCAGGATCAACACTACGGCCCAGGTCATCGACCTTCATGGCAAGGTCATACCCTGCCTCTATGCGTGCGGCGATTCGGCAGGCGGCTTTGGTCAGCATGGCATCTGCAGAGCGGCAACCTTCGGCCGCATCGCCGGCTTCCACGCCGCCCAACAGGAGTAGAAGGCCATGAAACAGGTTGCAAAAATCGCCTGCGCCCTGACCATTGTGTGCGGGTCGTTGGCAGGTAGTCAAATGGTCGCAGCTCACCACTCCATGGCGATGTACGATAATTCAAGAACCGTGACGCTCGATGGCACGCTGGTCGAGTTTCGTTGGGGGAGTCCGCATGTCTTCCTGCGGATCGATGGCAAGACCAAGGACGGGGAGCAATCCTCCATTTGGCTGCTGGAGGCGAGCAGCCCGGCAAATCTGCTGCGTCTGGGCGGATGGTCGGAAACGGCCTTGAAACCTGGCGACCGCGTCAGAGTCGAAATAAATCCGCATCGGGAAGGCGAAAGGAAGGATGCGCGTCTGAACAAGCTCACCTTGATCGATACCGGCCAGCAATTCGTAACGTTGCATCGCGACGCTCAACCACCCCGTCCGCAGTGAACTTCAGGGTGAGGATGCGGACACTTTCTATGCGCCCTGGTCGGCGATTCGGCGTCACCGGCGCGTGCAGCAAGAGATGCTCGAAGAAGCCTGCGCCGAGAACAACGCTCACTTGTTCGACGACCACATCCCGGTAGCGAGCAAGCCGGATTTCTGAGCGTTGCCATCATCGATGCGGTAGGTTGGGAGGAAGGGTTCGTCTCCATCAGGGGGCACGCGGCCCCACGTCTGGCGTGCCATCCTGTCTCCGCATAGGATGCCCCAATGAGCGCAGAATACTTCGAACCCCAGCGTCAACAGATGCTCGCCGAAATCTCCGCCGGGGCCACCCATGTCAGTGATTCGATCGGCAAAACGGTCCTTGACGAGCGGGTTATGGCGGTGATGGGCAAAGTGCCACGGCACGAGTTTGTGCCCATCGAGCTTCAGCCTTACGCCTACGCCAATATTCCGCTCCCGATCGGCTTCGAAAAGACGATCTCGCAGCCGTTTATTGTCGCGTTGATGACCGACTTGCTTGATATTCAGCCCGATGACGCGGTCCTCGAGATCGGCACCGGCCTAGGCTATCAGGCTGCGATCCTCGCCGAACTGGCCCGGAAAGTGTACAGCATCGAAATCATTGAAGAGCTTGCGCGACAAGCGAAGGAACGCGTCAGCCGGCAAGGCTACACCAATGTCGAGTTCAGGATCTCCAATGGCTATCACGGCTGGTCCGAGCACGCTCCCTTCGACAAGGTGATCGTGACGGCGGCGCCCGACCTCATTCCTCCGCCCCTGCTCCATCAATTGAAAGCGGGTGGAAAAATGGTAGTCCCTGCTGGCTTGCCCGACGCGCAGCAGCTTGTCCTGGTCGAGAAAGACCTCAACGGGAGGATGTCGACCAGGGAGGTTCTGCGGGTGCGATTCTCGCTGCTCGAGGGAGCCGACCATCCCTGACACCTTCCTTCGGGTCGACGGCAAAAACGAAGGAGGGGGGGGCCGATCCGCGATTGGCTGCTCGGGACGAGCAGTCCCGGAAATCTGATGCGTGCCGGCGGATGGTCGGCGGCTGACGCGAAGAGGGTGTCCCCTCAGGCAACGGCGGTTGTCTTGCGTGGCTCGAGCGTCACCCGGATCCCGCTCTTGGAGCGCAGAGTGACCAGCCCAATCGGCGCAACGACGTGGCCCGGCACGAGGCGTAGCCGGCAGCGTTGCGCGATGGCTGCGATGATGACCTGCGCTTCCGCGATGGCAAAGCTGTTCCCGATGCAGATGCGCGGCCCGCCGCCGAAGGGCAAATACGCAAAGCGATGGCGGCGCGCGACCTCGGCTGGGGCGAACCGCTCGGGCTCGAAGCGCTCGGGCTCCGGCCACAGATTTGGATTGCGATGGGTCACATAGATGCTGATGGTCACGATTGCGCCCGCCGGTACGCGCACGCCGCCGATCCGGTCCTCGCCCAGGGCCGTGCGCACGATCGTATGCGCCGGCGGATATAGCCTCATGGCCTCTTCGATGACCATGCGGGTCCATTTCAGCTCGGCAAGGTCGGCATAGCTCGGCATGCGTCCGCCGAGCACCCGATCGAGCTCGTCGTGGAGTCGCGCCTCCGCTTCGGGGTGTCGGGCCAGGAGGTACCAGGTCCAACTCAGCGCGTTTGCGGTGGTCTCGTGACCGGCGAGGAAGATTGTGAGGATCTCGTCGCGCAGCTGCTTGTCGCTCATGCCCTGGCCGGTCTCGGGATCACGTGCTGCGAGCAGCATCGAGAGCAGGTCACCGCGATCGATCCGATCGGCCCGCCGCTCGGCCAGAAGCCGCGAGACCAGCGCTTCAAACTCGGCGATCGCGCGGCGATAGGCCCTCGGTTGACGCCGCGGAAGCCACTCAGGGAAGCCAAAGAGGTCGAACAGGCCGGGACGCAGTGTCACGACGATGTCCATCAGCCGCCGCACCGCCTCGACCTCGCCGCTGACATCCGTCGAGAACATGGTTCGGGCAATGATATTGAGCGTCAGCGCCATCATCTCGGCGGCAACGTCAAAGGGCTCGGTCATCGCGTGCCAGCGCGCCAGCGTCACCTCCGTGCAGGCCGTCATGGTGGCGACGAACTCGGCGATGCGCTTGTTGTGGAAGGCGGGCGCCGCGATGCGGCGCTGGCGCCGCCAGAGGTTGCCCTCGCTGATGAGCAGTCCGTCGCCGAGGAGCGGCCCCAGGATGCGACGCAGGAAATGGCTCTTGCTGTAGTTCGCGTGATTGGCGAGCAGCACGTGCTCGATGTATTCCGGCTTATTGATCACGAAGCTGCGTAGGAACAGGAGACGATCGTAGATCATGTTTCGGTCGAACATTTCCGGCACCAGGATCGAAAGTTGATCCTTGCGCATGCGCCGGAACAACTCGATCAGGCCGAATTGCCTGGCGAGATAAGTATCCTCCACGAAGGCGTCTGCCGCTGCTGGCGGGTCCATGCTTGCTTCCTCCGGCAAGGGATGCAGCCGGTGTGGCCGTCAAGCACGGCAACATCATAGGATGACAACGAACGGCTGCACATATCTTCGCTCGGTGGTCGCCCGGCACCTTCCAGCAGGCCCCGATCGCGCCTGGATTGCCGCTGGTGGAAAGGCCGAATCAAGAAGCGAGTCTCGCCGGGGTCATTGGGAGAGGCAGGTCAGGACAAGGTGAAAGGGGCCCGCAATAGCCCGAGCCTCTTTGCTCCGCCCCGGCGGCTAGCGCATCGGCGGATAGCGTATCGGAAATTTAGCGCCCGCGATGAAGCGCCGGCAATGACTCGCTAATGTATCACATGGACGAGCAGGTAGCCGCTGCCCAGCAAAACAACAGTACCGCCCACCCAAAAAATTGGAACCAGCATTGGAACCAGCTTCGGCGCCATGATCAATGCTCCTGTCTCATTTCGCTCTGACAAATAACGCTGAGAGCAAATCGGAGGTTCCCGCCAAGCCGATAGGACTATGGTATGATCGAGGTATGAAGAATTCGTGTCCGGCACCTGGTCGCGGTGGACCTCCCGCGAGCCACCTTCCCTGGAAAAGCCGGCCCATTCTTCGGCGGGAGGCGCGCTTCCAGCATGAGCGGCGGTATCGCGCCTCGCGTTGGTGGGGTCGGGCTCTTCGCGAGACCCCAGCATGGTCACGGGTTCGCGATTGTCTCGTGAAGAACTCGCGACCCAACTACGCACTGCTCATCCGGACGATGACCCCCGAAGGGATCGCCAAGGTTTCACGTTTGCGATTTTGCGTGCGATGCCGTCGCCAATCAGGAAGGTCGCGGACGTTGGTCCCCGCCGCGCCACCCCGTGCACGATCGTCTGGTAGGGTGGCGGACGAGGCCCTGCGTGTTTACATCGTATTCCGTGCCCCATGCGAGAAATGCAGTCAAGCGGGGCGGAGGATGCCATGTCTGCCATTTCCGTTTTGCTGAACCTGGCGTGGATCGTCTGCGGAGGGCTTTGGATGGCGATCGGCTGGGTGATTGCGGGCGTCATCATGGCAATCACCATCATCGGACTGCCCTGGGCGCGGGCGGCATTCAATATTGCCGCCTACACGCTGCTTCCTTTTGGCCAGAAGGCGGTGTCGCGCGCCGCCTATTCCGGCCAGGAGGACATCGGGACTGGCCCTCTCGGCGTTCTCGGGAATTTGATGTGGCTTGTGCTTGCGGGCTGGTGGTTGGCGCTTGGCCATCTCGCCACCGCCATTATCCTCGCCCTTACGATCATCGGGCTTCCCTTCGCCTGGGCGCATCTGAAGCTCGCCGGCCTCGCGCTATGGCCGATCGGCAAGATGATCGTGCCCGCCGACGACGCACCGTTGCAATACTCGCGCCGGCACTGAGCCGGCTGCATTTGTCCTGCTCGGAACGAAATTCGCTTGCCATTCTCTGCGATTGGGCCTTGCTTATGGCCACATCCTGATTGGCTCATACGAAAGAGATCAGCCCTCCCGCGGGCCCAGCTGGTTGAACCGCGCTTTCTGCTCGTCGCTCAGTGAATTGTAGAATCGCTCTAGCGCCGGCTGCACGGTCTTCAAGGCCTGCAGCATGGCTTCGAGCCGCAGCGCCATCGCCTCGAGCCGACCGGGGGGCGTCAGCGCTTGGTCCTCCCGGCAATTCGCCTTCAGGAACTCGGCTGCCGCGACGGACGCGGCATCGAGATCGTCGAGCGCGGTTCGCTGCTCCGGCGTGGGCCGCACCGCTTCCGCGATGCGCGCGGTCGGCGGCTCGGCCAGTCTCGCGACCTGTCCGCTGCACGCCTGTATCAGGTCGGAACCTTGCTGGCTCGCCGATCGAGCTGCGCGTTCCGCCTGCTGCTCTTCGGGACCAAGGGCATTGAAGCGCGCCTTCTGCTCGTCATTGAGCGACCGATAGAAATTGGCGAGCGCGGGCCGCACGATCTCGATCGCCTCCAGCATGATCTCGAGCCGAATGCGCATGGCTGCGAGCCGGCCGGTCGGCGTGCTGGGAAGCTCGGTCGGACAGGCGGAATGCAGGAGCTCGACCGCCTTGGCGGTCACATCTTTCAGGTCATCGAGGAGAGCGCGTTGAGCGTCGTCTGGCTCCACCACCTGCGCGATTCGCTCGATCGGCCAATCGGCCAAGCCGGACGCGCGTTCGGCGCAGATTTGCGCGAGGTCGCCTTCCCTCAGCCGGGGGTTCGGTCTCCCGCTCTCGGGCGATGGGGGCACATTGACGTAAGTTGGGGCGCCGACGGCATAGGGGCCGAAAATTCCTTCGTAGACGTCGTCATAGGCGCGCGGCCAGAACGAGTCATAGGCATGAGGCCAGAAGGTGTAGTCGATGAAATCGCCATAGGCGTAGGGCCAGAACAGCGGACCGATCCAGCCGATCACCAACGTACGATGAGGGAACCGCCGTGGGTGATCGGCGAACCGGCCACGGAACGTCGTGCGCGCCAAGGCCAGCGCGGCGTCGTTGCGCGCGGATGGCTGGGCGAAGGCTGGATTGCGCAGGAACGGACCGCGGACGACCGCCGCGCGATTGCCGGCCTGAGGCAGGCCGGTCGGAGCGCCGCTCCCCGGCACCGGTCGCGCGATGATGGGAACGGCTTGCCCCTGTTGACCAGCGAGGTTGGGCGGCGACCCGCCCATGAGCTCGCGCGGCACTGACGGAGGTGAAGCGGGATTTCCGCCCAGCTGGCGTTGAGCCGCCGCGGCCGCTGCCGCGCGAGCAGCATTGTCGCGTGCTCTCGCGATCTCCGCCGACGGCCCCGTGAAAGCGGGCGCGAAGCGCCGCGAGAGTCCGCTCGGTGCAGCAAGATGTGGTGCGGCGATATGCGAGGGCGGACCAAACGGCATCGGTCCTCGGGGCATGACAATATGGGGCATGAAACGTGGTGCTGGGGCCCCAAACCGAGCGAAGGGCGCCGCGGGATGGACCATCGGGCCGATGGCACGGGCTGCGGGCGCGGCGCGCCCCTGCGGGGGCCTGTTCTGAGCACCAGCACTCGTCGTCAGCGCTGGCAGCGCAGACACGAGCAAAAGCATCGCCCCGGTCCGAACGGCGAAGCGCAACATGACACTCACTCCCGCATCGCTCTCGAAGCCGTTCACACGCGAGACCGCAGCTTCGTTCGACATCGGAATGGACTTCCTTCGATGCCTCCAGAGCCCGACGGGAAGGATAGCAATTTTCTGCATCACTGGCCAACCGCTCGAATCCTGCACCATGCCGTGTCGGCAGCATATTGCCGACCGGGCAGAGCCAGTCCGCTCTGGGCATCCCAGCATCCGGCCCAGGCCAATCTATTGGCTTTCGGACGACCCGGCAGACTGCTATCATCCGTTCGGGTCATCGGAAATCGTTGGATTGGTCTGCCGTCTGCGGGAGTGCATTCGTCGGTCCGTCTGGGCGATTCCGGTTGAGACCCCATCGCTATGGAGGAAAGAATGCAAACGAGACTCATGCTGAGCTTGACCGCCGGAGCGGCCGTCTTGCTCGCTCAGGGGGCGCCCGATCCGGCCTGGGCGCAAGGCAAGGTCCCTTCAGCCATCACCGGGCATGTCACCTCCGAGGCAGAGGGCGCCATGGAGGGTGTGGTGGTCACCGCCAAGAAGGCGGGCGCCAAAGTCTCGATCAGCGTGATCTCCGACGCGCAAGGCCGCTACAGCTTCCCGGCCGATCGACTGGAGCCGGGTCAATATTCGCTGACGATCCGCGCCGTCGGCTACGACCTCAGTGGCAAACCGACAGCCAACGTCGCCGGGGACAAAACGGCCACGGTCGACCTCCAGCTCGGGAAGACGAAAAGGCTCATCTCTCAGCTCAGCAATGCGGAATGGATGGCGAGCATTCCCGGGACTGAGGAACAGAAGTCCTTTCTTTTGAATTGCGTCGGCTGCCATACCCTCGAACGCGTCGTGCGCTCGTCATACAACGCAGATGAATGGACGCAGGTCATCCATCGCATGATCGGCTATGCCGCGGTGAGCCAGCCGATCAAGCCGCAGCGTCTTGCGGACCCGGCCCGGGCCGGAACGCCGGAGCAATATCGCAAGCCAGCCGAATTCCTGGCCACCATCAATCTCAGCGCAACGCCCGCGTGGGAGTATTCGCTCAAGACATTGCCCCGTCCCAAGGGTGAGGGCACGCGTGTCATCGTGACCGAGTACGATCTGCCGCGGCCGACAACCGAGCCGCACGATGTGGTCGTCGATGCGCAGGGTATGGTTTGGTACACCGATTTTGGCGAGCCCTACATCTCCAAGTTCGACCCGAAGACGCTCAAGCTCACCGAGTACCCGGTGAAGCAGTTCAAGCCCGGTCATCCGGTCGGCAATCTCGACCTCGGGGTCGACAAGAAGGGTACCTTCTGGTTCGACACCATGTACCAGGCGGCACTCGGGAACCTCGATCCGAAGACCGGCGAGATCAAGTACTACCCCTTGGCCGAGGAGTTCAACAACTTCGGGGTGCAGATGAACTTCGTCGGCTTGCGCCATGACGTCGACGGCAAGGTGTGGACCAAGAACGTCCCCACCGGGGACGTCTTCCGCCTCGACCTCGCGACCCAGAAATGGGAGCGGTTCCAGCCGCTCAAGGAATTGGCCAACGGGGACCGGAATACGATCTACCAGGTCATTTCCGACTCGAAAAACAATCTCTGGATGGCCGAGTTCCAGAATGGCTACCTTGGCAAGATCGATGCCAAGACCACCAAGGTGACGTGGTATCCGATGCCAACGCAGAAGGCGCGGGCGCGGCGAATGCGGATCGATGATCAGGACCGCATCTGGGTGACCGAATACCGTGGCAACAAGGTTGCCCTGTTCGATACGAAAACGGAGAAGTTTACCGAATATCCGTTGCCGCCGCACACCTATCCGTACCGGTCCGCGGTCGACAAGAACGGCGAGATCTGGACCGGTGGCATGCACACCGACCACGTGGTGCGCTTCAATCCGAAGACCGGCCAAACCATCGAGTATCAGCTGCCGAACGAGACCAACATTCGGAGCGTTTGGGTCGACGATTCGACGACACCGGTCACTTTCTGGACCGGCAGCAATCACGGCGCTGCCCTCGTCAAAGTGGAGCCGCTCGACTAAGTCGGTTTCAAAGAACCTACCGGGCGCCCGCTCCATCAGGCCGATGGGGCGGGCGTGATTTTTGGCACCTGCGCATCAAGCCGCACTGCGAACAGCGATCTTGCGGTATGCTTTGGGAGAGACGCGGCCATGAAACCGGAAAAGGAAACTACTGCTGTTGTTGACGGTGAGCGCGCCCGGGGTGCTGCCAACGCCTTGACGCGGGAAGGCGGCGCTCGCAGAACGTTTCTTTTGCGAGCGGCCGGCGGGATGGCAACGCTCGCTGCCGGCGGTTTGATTCCTGTGCAGGATGCTGCTGCCGCGGAATCAACGGGAGCCGCCTTTCCTCTGCTTGCCTATATCGGATGTTTTACCAGCGCGAGACGCAATGCCAAAGGAAAAGGCATCAGCGTGTACCGGATCGATCGGGGCGGCGCTTGGACGCTGCTGCAGACGCTCGAGACCGTGCCCAACCCGCAGTTCATCACGTTCGATCGTCAGCAGAGATACCTCTATTCGGTTCACGGCGACGGCACCGAAGTCTGTGCCTATGCGATCGACAAGCCGAGCGGCGAGCTCAGGTTTCTGAACTAAATTTGTCTGGAATTCCGGACGCGGCGAGCTGAAGGCCTTTCAGGTGATACCGACGCTGCCCATGTCCTACATGGGCAACAATTCGCCCGCCGAGATCGAAGTCGCGCGTTCGGGAAATTTCGTCCATGTATCGAACCGCGGGCACAACAGCATCGTGACCTTCAGTGTCGATCCGGCGACCGGGATGCTCGCGCCCGTGGGCTGGGAGCCGACGCAAGGCCGTACCCCGCGCTTTTTCACCCTCGATCCGACCGGCGGCCTGCTCTACGCCGCCAACCTGGAGAGCCACAACATCGTCGCTTTCCGGGTCGATCAGAACACCGGCAAGCTGACGCCGACCGGCCAGGTGGTGGAAACAGGGAGCCCGTCCTGCATCATTTTCGCGCGCGCTTGATGCCGGGATCATTCCGTTCTTCGTTCGGTAGTGAGGCTTGAGGGCTTTCGGGTCGGGTCATCACGAGTTCGGCCTCAGCCTCTCATCTTCGAGAACGCGCAGCCGACGCACCGTCAGCTCGTCGACCTCCAGTGCATGGAAGCGCGCCTTCTTGATCGCCAGGCGACCGACTGCGAGCCGGCCGATCGCCAGTGCACCAATGGCCATCGCGCCGAACGCCGCCACTCCCAGCGCAAGCGCCAGCATGCTGGCTGCGGGAATGGCTTTGGACTGGCGGGCTACTTCACGCGGCATCGGCACCTCCGTCAGGCGGCTCGTTTCCTCGGATCGCACGGGTCGAGCGTACGCCAGTCTGCGCTGCGATCATCTTCTTGTCGGGTTCAGCCACCGCACTGTCCTTACGGCGCCTTCGGGCCGGTCTTGAAATACCAATCAGCGATTTGCTCGCCGGTCCAGAACAGCACGTCCTTTTTCTTTCGGATTTTCTCAAAAATCCTGCGGAAATATTTCGCCCGATGCGGCGCCCCCATGATGTAGGGATGGACCGAGATCGCCATCACGCGGGCCGAGCCCTCGGCGTCGGCATGGATCTGCTCGAACTGATCGATGGCGCGCTCATAGAATTCCGAGGCCTTGTGATGCTGGATCAGCATCATGGCCACATCGTTGCATTCCTGCGTGTAGGGAATGTTCAGGATCGGCCTGCCGCGGGTCTTGAGCCATGTCGGCTGATCGTCGAGCACCCAGTCGGCGACGTAATCGTAGCCTTCTTCGGCCAGGATATCGGGTGTCTCCCAGGTTTCGGTCAGGCCGGGCCCGAGCCAACCGCGCGGGCGCTTGCCGGTTGCTTTCGCGATGACCTCGGCGCTCTTGCGGATATCGGCGCGCTCGTTTTCGACCTTCTGCATGTTGCGCTGGGTATAGCCGTGGCCGACAAATTCCCATTTGCGCTCGACGCAGGCCTTCACGATATCGGGAAAAGCATCCACCGCGACGCCGTTGATGTTCATGACTCCGGGAATCTTGAACTCGTCATACACCTGCAACAAGCGCCAGAAGCCGACCCGGTTGCCGTATTCATGCCAGCACCAGTTGGGAATGTCCGGCGTCGGCGAGCCGCCGGCCGGGGGCGTCAGCACGGTGCGCGGCATCGTCTGCGTCGGATCCCATTCCTCCACATTGGTGATGGTCCAAACCACCATGCGCGCGCCTTTCGGCAGCTTGAGCGGCTTGCGATTGACGATGGCGGAATAGTCGAGGCGGTCGTTCGGCAGCATGCCGACGGGGGGCTTGGGAAAATTCATTCTGCGGCCTTGTCTTGGGCAGTGTCGATCGGTTGATCGCTTTAGCTGGATGACGACGGGACGCAAGCCCCTCGGGGGGGCTCGTCCATGACCAGGCGGTCCGCGACAATTGGAGTCGGATGGCGCTTTCCCGCAAGCGCCAGTCAGGATCCGAGCGCCGCGGGCATTGTGGTCACTTCCGCGGCTGCTTGAAATACCGCAAATCCGGAGGCGCCTGGTCTTTGCGGGCGGGCATCAGGTGTCCGTCCGCGCTCATGAAATAGTTCTCCTTGCCGATCACGATATGCGGGTTGTTCTCGCCACAAGGAAGGTCGATCCAGGGAACTCCGTGCTCGCGGCCATAGGTCTTGGTCACCGTCCATGGGCGCGTCAACGCGTGGTCGATCGTGGTGATCTCGTCATGCAGCGTGTCCGGCTTGACCTTGTCGAGATAAATCCGCTCCTTGACGACGGACTGGTTGTCCTCGTGGAAAGGAAGCCCGCTGTTGTCATAGGTACGGTGGCCTCTGATGTTGCGGGTCTCGGCTTCGAGCGTGTCGTAGCGGCCGTCACCGTCGGTATCGACCCAGCGGCCGATCGAGAAACCGGTGAAGGACGGCTCTTCGCCCTGTGGCCAATCGCGGCCGTCGGTGTGAATCCGGCGCGATGGATTATTGGCGAACAACAGGTAGGTGGTCTTTGGCGTGATCACGAATTCCAATTGAAAGAGCACCGTCATGGTCCGCGGCATCCCGCTCGGGACGCAGGTAAAGCGCACGTTGTTGCCCTGTCCGCCGGCGGCCTGGTCCTTGATGCTCGCTTCGAAGATCGCCTGATACTCGGGCGTCAGCGGGGGCTGCTGCGCGAGACCGGGCCGCTTGCTCGGATCCCATTGCGGGCCGTGGAGGCCTTTCCACTGGCCGCTCCAGTCCGGATATTTCGCCATGTCCTGCGCGTGGGCGCCGGCGACCGCCGTCAACAGCGCCGCCGCGAGCGCGACAGCACCGATCGAGCCCCGGTCGAGCATGTTGTCCTCCTCTGACCGACAGCATCGGCGCTGCCCACTGCAAAATCGGGATTTCGAAACCTCCCGCTTGCAGCTCTACGAACAGGCTACACCACTTGGCTGTGTGCGTGGAAGGGTTGGCGCGCGACGACTGTCGGTAGTCGCGGCGGCGGGGGCCACCTGCGACACCATGCAACACTGTTTATAAACGTGCCCTTGCCAATATGTAGGCTATGTAGGCGGTCTCCGGCTATAGACCCTGGGACCCCGAGAGGACATTCCATGTTCCGCATCCGACTTCGTCCACTGGTCGCATTTATGGCCGTCGCGGTCACGCTCGCTTTTGTGGCCATCGAGGCTGACGCCGCCCCGAGGCTGAACGCGGGAAGCCGCGGCAGCCGTACCTTCTCGGCGCCGCCCCCGACCGCGACCGCGCCCAACCCCGCCCGCCCGATCGAGCGCTCGATGACGCAACCCGCCCAGCCCGGCGCCGCACCGGTGGCGCGCCCGGCGACGCCCGCCGCGCCTGGCGGATTTTTCAACCGGCCCGGTCTGCTGGGCGGGCTCGCTGCCGGTTTCCTCGGCGCCGGCCTCCTTGGCATGCTGTTCGGCCACGGCCTGCTGGGGGGACTCGGCGGCATCGCCTCGTTCCTCGGCCTCATCCTGCAAATTGGCATCATCGCGATGATCGCCATGTTCGCATGGCGCTGGTGGCAGCGCCGCTCGCAGCCCGCCGCAGCCTTCGCAGGCGGCCCGGCATTGCGCGACGTGATGCCAAACCGTCCGCAGCCGCGCCCGAACTTCGGCGGCTTCGGCGGTTTCGGGGGATCGACTCCGGCGCCCGTCAGCGACGTTCCCCTCGAGGTTAAACCGGAGGACTTCGACGCCTTCGAGCGGATCCTGGGCGAGGTCCAGACTGCCTACGGAGCCGAGGATCTCGGCGCGTTGCGCGCGCGCATGACGCCAGAAATGCTGTCCTACTACGCCGAGGAGCTGGCGAAGAACTCCAGCCGCGGCGTTGTCAACCACATCTCCGACGTGAAGCTGCTGCAGGGCGATCTTGCCGAGGCCTGGCGGGAGGGCGACGACGACTACGCGACCGTCGCCATGCGCTACTCGATGGTCGACCGCACATTGGATCGCGCCAGCGGCCGCATGGTCGAGGGTGGCGCCAACCCGCAGGAGGCCACCGAGCTGTGGACCTTCCGCCGCACGCGCGGCGGCCACTGGGTGCTCTCGGCGGTCCAGCAGGCGCAGGCCTGACGCTGAGCGTTTAGCGGCAACGCCGGTCGCCAAGGCATTTTCCCGCAGTTGGGGAGCGGCCGTGTCGCCCGGCGCGCTCACGGCTCAGGAAGTCCACGAAGACATCGCAGAAGTGATCCGCCTGCGTGGAGGTTGAACGCTGACGGATTTGTGTGCATCTTCCGCCCGCTGACGATCGACCGAAACCCAATTCACCTAACCCAAGGACGCGTCCCATGTCGTTCTCAATGTCGCAGGCTTCGCTCCCGGCTCTCCAGATCGGCCTTGACGCCCTGTCGGCCGTTCTCGACAAGGCCGCGGCTTTTGCGGCCGCCAAGAAAATCGAGCCGGCGGTGCTGCTCAATTCGCGCCTGTCCCCCGACATGTTCGCGCTTGCCCGGCAGGTGCAGATCGCAACCGATCTGGCCAAAAACGGCTCGGCGCGCCTTGCCGGCGTCGAGCCGCCTCGCTACGAAGACAATGAGACGACGATCGATCAGCTCAAGGCGCGCCTCGCAAAGACGGCTGCCTATCTAAAAACGCTCGACCCGAAGCAGATCGATGCCTCGGGCGATCGGCAGATCACCTTCCCGCTTGGCCCGACCAACAAGGGCCACATGAAAGGCGACGATTACCTCAATCATTTCATGCTGCCAAACTTCTATTTCCATCTCACGGCCGCCTACGCGATCCTGCGTCATTGCGGCGTGGACATCGGCAAGACCGACTTCTTGGGCGCGATCCCGATGCAGATGACCTGAGGCCCGCGCAGAGTTCCGGCCTCACACCGCTGTCCGACCGAGGCGACACTCTCCGTCGCGGTTCACATCGAGATGATGAGCGGTGCCGCGCGGCCGCACTCGAAAAACCGCCGGGAGACCTCGGTCCCCGAGAGATCAGGCATCCGACGATCGAGAACGACGCAGTCGAACGACATTGACAAGAGCTTGTCGATCGCGTCCTGCCCCGACCTCGAGATCTCGATCTTGTTGCCTTTATTCGCGAACAGGTTGGCCGTGCTTTCCGCAAATTCCGCATCGGCGGCGACGATGAGCACGGGCCCGCAGTGCTCCGCTCTTTTCAGCGCCCGCAGCAGATCGTCCATGGAAAAAGGCTTGTGCAACGTCGCCACCGCCCCGCCGTGGTCGGCTCGCTCTATGAGCTCGTCCACGCTATGGGCGGTCATCATCACGACGCGGGCTGCCGGCCTTGCCTTGCGAAATTGGAGGAAGGTCTCAACGCCGTTCATTCCGGGAAGTTTTACGTCCATCAGCGTGACGTCGAAATCGGCCGCGCCGAAACGATCGATTGCCTGCTCGCCGCTGAAAGCGACCTCGACGTCGTAGCCGCGGAACGCAAGAAGATCGGCGATGCCTTCGGCGTGATCCCTGTCATCGTCGACGACCAAAACGCGGGGTTTCATGCTGCGATCCTTTGCTCCGAGGCGAGCGGGACGGCGATGTGGACCGTTGTTCCCCGGCTGACTTCGCTGTCGATCACGATCGTTCCCCCGTGCTGCTCGACGATCTGTTTGACGGTCGGGAGACCAAGTCCGGTGCCAAAGCTCTTGGTGCTGAAGAAGGGCTCGAAAACCCGCGCCAGAACCTCCTCGGCAATGCCCGGACCGGTATCGGAAATGACGATGATGAGCTGACCGGCGGCGCGCGTGGAGATCGTAATCTTGCGATCCGGCTCGGGCAGGGGAGTAAGCGCCTGGGCGGCGTTGTCGACGAGATTGATGATCACCCGCCTGAAGCGGTCCGGATCGAGATCCACAACGGCGTCAGGCGCTTGTAATTTGCGCTCGAGCGTGATGCCGTCGGCAAGCATCTGCTCGTCGAGGACCTCGCCGAGCCATTGGTCGAAGGGCATCGGGTGGCGGGACACTTGGCCGGCCCGGCTATAGTCGAGCAGACCGGAGACGAGGTCGTCGCATCGCGTAATGCTGCGCTCGATCCGCGCCATGGGACGGTCGACTTCCATTCCCTTGTCGGCGGTCATCTCCCGCAGGAGCGGGACGGTGGTGCTGATGACGCCTAACGGGTTGCGCAGCTCGTGGGCGACCGTCGCGGTAAGTTGTCCCAGCGCCGATAGATGCGTTTTCCGCAAAAGCTCGGCTTCCGCTAGCGCGCGTGCGGCTTCGGCTTCGGCTTTCTCGGTGCGAGCTGTCGCAAGAAGTTCGTTATGTCTGAACTGTCGCACGCAAATGAAGGTGATTGCGCCGAGGACGAGCATCAGCAGCACGGCTGCGCCGGTCAGGAATTTGGCCTCGCGTCGCCAATCGGCGAGGGCGTCGGCCACGGTCGTGGTCAGCATCACGACAAACGGGTAATGGGCGAGTCTATGCGCGACAATGACCCGTT
>WNGR01001483.1_pt1 | contig 29478 bp, 17 predicted proteins | sample 5407581 | NCBI WGS metagenome assembly WNGR01 (sample SAMN13153383, study PRJNA577476) | soil metagenome | isolation source: 80 cm soil or saprolite under Garry oak tree replicate 2 | place: USA:California | collected 2016-06-15
CGGCCTGAATTGTGCCCGGCACCTTTGCCAGATCCTTGTAGATCATGGGAACAAAAGCCGAGTGATGCTTGGCTGCCAACTCGCGAAACGTCGCCTCGAACGCCTGAATGTAATCCGGTCCGTAGTTGGGCGGCAGAGTAATGCCGGCGAGCAGCACCTTGATATGGGCGTTTTCAAGTGAGGCGAGCACGGTCTCAAGGTTGCGCCGCGTCTGGTCGGGAGGAAGTCCACGCAGTCCGTCATTGCCGCCAAACTCGACAATTACGATCTCAGGGTGCAACTGCAGGATGGTACGCAGATTGGCTACCGCATCTTTGGTCGTGGCCCCGCTGGTGCCTTGATTCTCAACCTTGTAGTGGTAGCCGAGGGTGTCCAGCTTCTTTTGCAGCGCGTCAGGGAACGATTGACCGCCCTGCAATCCGTAGCCCGCGGTAATGCTGTCACCAAAACAAACCAACAGGGGCCGACCGGCGGCAAGGGCCGGAGAGATTCCCAACAGCATCAAAAATGAAACGATGAGAGCGCGGCAAACGTCCACAACACTAGTGTATCTGCGTGGGCGGGGAACCGTACTCAGCGAGAAGCGTACTGGAATTGTGAGCCTTTCGAACGCGTCGTCTTCCATTCGACGGGTGAGCGAGTTCGGCAAGTGGTTGAATATTCAGGAGGCTGGCGGGTGATTGAGGTTCGTGACGCACGAAAGTGGATTCAGAATGGCGCGCGCCGCGTCGATATTCTAAAGGGAATTTCCTTGACTATTCCTGCCGGGCAGTTTGTGGCCATTGTGGGCGCCAGCGGCAGCGGAAAGAGCACGCTGCTTGGCCTGCTGGCCGGCCTCGACACCCCCAGTTTGGGCGAGATCTGGCTTGACGGCGTGCCCATCCACAACCTGGCCGAGACGCAGCTTGCCGCCGTTCGCGGACGGAAGATTGGATTCGTCTTTCAGTCCTACCAACTGATCGCCACGCTCACCGCGCTCGAGAATGTGCTGCTTCCCTTCGAATTGAATGTCGAGGGCAACGGTCTGAAACAGGCGCGGCGGCTCCTGCAGCAGGTCGGCCTCGGCGAGCGCATGGACCACTATCCAGTGCAGCTTTCCGGCGGTGAGCAGCAACGAGTGGCGTTGGCCCGGGCCTTTGTCGTGGAACCTCCCATCGTCATGGCCGACGAGCCGACTGGCAATCTCGATTCCGCCAACGGGCGACTGGTGCTAGACCTGCTGCTGGAGCGAAACAAGGCTGCAGGCACCACCCTCGTGCTGGTGACGCACGATGCTGAAGTGGCTGCCATGGCCGATCGCAAGATCGTTCTTCGCGATGGCCAGGTTGTCGAAGACACTCTGCCCTTAGAGCCGCAGACAGTCGCAGTCGAGCAGGCCCTCAATGGCTGATTCGACCCCATCGTATGAAAGGCGCTCCTTGAGTTGGAAGCGCGCCGCCGCGATCGGCTGGCGCGATCTGAAGTCCGCTCCTGGAAAATTCGGCTTCGTGGTATTGTCTGTTGCCGTTGGTGTTGCGGCGCTCGTGGGTGTGCGCGGCTTCAGTGATAGCTTCCGGCGCACTCTCAGTACCGAAGCGCGATCGCTGATGGCCGGCGACCTCAGCGCGCGCATCTTTCATCAGCCGACAGCCGCGGAGCAGGCCAAAATCGCGACCTTAGGCCAGCAGGGAATTCACTCAACCTGGGTCGTCGAAACCATCTCCATGGCCTCCGTACCGCCTGATCCGGTGCCCCTGCTGGTCACACTCAAAGCCGTCGATACCGCCGAGTATCCCTACTACGGCAAGGCCGAGTTGGAGCCTGCGATGAGCCTGCCCCAGGCTCTCGAAGGGAACTCGGCGGTCGTAGCACAGGAGTTTCTCATCCGCCTCAACGCGCATGTGGGACAGTCGCTTCGCCTCGGCGGCAGAAGCTTCCGCATCGCCGCTGTCCTCAGGCAGGAGCCGGACCGCATCTCCGCCGGCGCGGGCATGGGACCGCGAGTGATGATCTCGCGTGCGGCGCTGGATCGCACCGGGCTGCTCGGTCCGGGAAGCCGTGCCAGCCAGCGCCTGCTCATGAAGTTGCCGGCCACCTCAGACCCAGTGGCCATGCGCAAGCAGATCGAGGCCGCATTGCCTGACGCGCAGGTGATGGATTATCGCGAAGGCAATCCGGCGCTGACCGATGGCCTGGACCATGCCACAGCCGTTCTTAGTCTTATCTGTCTAGTTGCCATGGTGCTGGGCGCCATCGGCGTGGCGATGGCCATGCACGCGCACCTTGAGCAGCGCATGGACATGCTGGCCATCCTAAAGGCTGTGGGCGCTGGTTCTGCGGACTTGCTCCATATTTTTCTATTGCAGACCCTCGGCCTTGGCCTGGCCGGAGGACTGCTGGGCGTGGCGGTCGGTGTGGGTGTGATGGAGACGCTCCCTGCGGTCTTCGGCAGCCTGTTGCCGGTGCACACTGTCTTCGGTTTTCCTTGGAAATCGGTGGCCGCCGGCATGGGAACAGGCCTGCTGACCACCTTGCTGTTCTGCCTGCCGCCGCTGCTCGACGTGCGCAATGTGAGGCCGGTGCTTGTGCTGCGCAGGCTGGTCGAACAAGGACCAGAGGGCATCAAGGGATGGGTTGCGATGTGGTGGTCACGGCGCCTGCAACTGGCACTCGCTGCAATCGTGTTGGTAGCCCTGGGCGGAATCGCGTGGGCACTTTCAGATTCCGCTACGGTAGGCAAGTGGTTTGCGGCCGGTTTGGCGGGAGCTCTCTTTGTCCTCCTCATGCTCGCGTGGGCCGCTTTGCGTACACTTCGTTTTGCTCTCAATCGCGTACGCCTGCATCTGCCTTCATCGCTGCGCCATGGACTGGCCAATCTCTATCGTCCCGGAAACCAATCGGCAGCAGTGCTCGCCGCGCTGGGCACGGGAGTCATGTTGATACTCGCCGTATATCTCATGCAGGCTGCCCTGCTCCGCGAGATTCGCGAAACTGCCTCCCCCAAGCTGCCCAACATTTTCCTGATTGACGTCACCACGGATGAAGTCGCGGGCGTAAAGGCGTTTTTTCAGCACCAGCCCGGTGTTACCCAGCAAATCGACCTCATGCCAGTCGTCGTCGGCCGCTTTGTTTCGCTCAATGGGCAGCCGGTGGAGAAGCTGAAGGATCAGCACTTCCCGCGCCACCTGCTCGAAAGCGCCGAGTTGAGCTGGACCGATTCTCTGCCGGCGGGCGACAAAATAACGCAAGGCAAGTGGTGGGCTGACGGAAGCGCGCAGGAGATCGCCATAGGCGAAGGCGCGGCTAAGCGCCTGCACCTGGGCGTTGGCTCGAGCGTGGAACTGGAGACTCCCGGGGGCGGTGTACACAAGCTCAAGGTGGCTGCGATCTATCGTGCCGACGGCCTATCCCACGGTGACGGTAATCAATCTTGCCGACGTTCTTCTGCGCATCGAAACCGTCGTGGATCAGATCACTTTCGTGGTGCGCTTTCTTGCCGGGTTCTCAATCTTTGCCGGACTGACGATTCTAGCGTCGAGCATCGCCAGCACGCGCTTCCGCCGCATGCGCGAGGCAGTTGTGCTCAAGACGCTAGGCGCTACACGCATGCGCATTGTGCGCACTTTCAGCGTGGAATTCAGCGTGCTGGGTCTGCTCGCCGGAGCAGTGGGAGTGATCTTCGCTAACCTGCTCACGCGGGTGTTGCTGCACAAGCTCGAAGTGGGCTTTCACATCGAATGGCTGGCAACTGCCGTCGCTCTCGTAGGAACAGCTGTGCTCGCCACCGCCACCGGATGGATTGCCAGCTATCGCATCCTCGGACTTCGGCCTCTTGAAGTCCTTCGCGAAGAATAGAAGGGCAGAGAACAGAATGAAGGGAGTGAAACCAGGGAATGTGGGGCACTGTAATAGAAGTTCAGACCATTGACTCGGTTTGACCCCGCGGGCGAATCCTCTTATGATGAACAGGTTGGCATTTTTGCGCATGGCGCCTGCTGTGCTGCCGCCAGCCCGGCTCCGGGCCGCGATTTTCGCGCTTGTTGCCCCTTCGTTCAATGGTAGGACAGCTGCCTCTGGAGCAGCATATCGGGGTTCGAATCCCTGAGGGGCAACCATGAAAATCAGCTGCAGACCGGTCTAGCAGCCGCCTACTCAAACACAGAATCGTCCCACTCAACCAGACCAATCAGACCATTTTTAGCCCGCTTGATGTACTTTCCTTCGCCGGTCCCTTTCAGGTTGGTGCTAATCCCAAACCCTACGTGTGTAGCATTTCTGCCTTTGTGACCGCCCCGGAAGCCACCATTGAGCACGCCTTGAATGATCTCCTCTTTGGGCGCAGGGGATCGGCGCTCCTGCAGAAATGCCACAATTGCATCTATGGCGCCGATGAAGTTGGAAAACCGCTCGTCTCCCTTGTCAGCAACGCCGGCCAATGTTCGGTTCACCGTTTCTAGATCATCAAATAGCTTTCTTGCCTGTTCGCGGTACTTTGCTGCCTCGTGCATGGTCGCGCCTGCGCCAGCCAAGTCTATGATGTGCTTGATGATTGATGCTCTATGCTTGACTAAAACGACTTCAATGTTATGCGTCATCGGATATTTCCGTTCCTGGGGGAATGAGGTGCGCGCGTTTACGAAGAAAGCTTGCTTGATTTGTGACCTGGTCTTACACCATAACTTCCGATAAGTCATGACTTATCAAGATTAGTTCAGCAAAGCTTATGCAGGCGCTTGGCCAGATAGAACAATCGGAATCTTGATCTACGTGATCGCTTTTGAAGGGATCAAGCTTTGAGCGTCCTGTTTGTCCCGGTCTTTTTTTGAGTAGAGGCACGAACTACGATTTGCGGCTCGATGATGAACGACTTGCTGCGAGGGCGCGTCTTGGACTCCAGCAGCGAAAGCGTCAATCGCGCGGCTCGCTCGCCAATCAAATCGGTCCGTTGATCAACGCTTGATAGAGGAACGCGAAGCTCGGAATCGTAGTGGAGATTGCCCGATCCTATGACAGCGATATCCTGAGGCACGCGCAACCCGGCTTCATAAATCGAATGAAGAGCGCCAATTGCCATGGGATCATTGAAGCAGAACACCCCGTCTGGGCGCGGTTTGAGGGCAAGAAGCTCCCTCATCAAATAGGCGCCGCTTTCCTTGCTTTGAACATCCGCCGTCGGTGGCGTGGCGACATATCCCGGAAAGACCTGCATGTTATGCGCACCCATGGCGGCCAGGTAACCTTTCAAGCGCCCCGCACTCGTGCTGATGTTCCGACCACCCACGTGAGCGATTCTCTTGCAGCCAATCTCGATCAGGTGCTCAGTTGCGATTCGTCCAATCTTTTCGTCATCGACACCGATGAAGTTCGCGTTGAGATCGGGAAAGCTTCGATCGATCAAAACGAATGGTGGACCCTGCTGTTGAATGCGTTGAAAAAGGGTTGGAGTCGTGCAGGATGAAGCCACGACAAGAGCATCCAATCGGCGTCCAAGAAGCCGATTGATCTCCTGTTCTTCGAGTTCGGGGTCTTCTTCTGAAGTGGAAATTGTAAGGCAGTAGCCCTTCTTCAACAGCGCTCGCGAGAGCGCCTTTGCCACCTCTGCGAAAAACGGATGCAGCAAATCGGGAACGACCAGGCCAACGAGATATGTCTTTCCTGTAACCAGACCGCGAGCCGCAATATTTGGGGTGTAGTTAAGTTCTTTAACTCGATTCAGGACGCGCTTGCGAGTCTCGTCGCCGATATCTTCGTGGTTCCGAAGTACCTTTGAAACGGTAACAACCGAAACCCCAAGATCACGCGCGATATCCCTCATGGTCGTGGGCATAGCGGAATTGTAGCACGGTAAAACTCTGGCAATCGAAACATGTAACCCTCTTATCAGCAACAGATCCGCAAAATGTCGAGGGTAGCTCGGGGTCAACGGGCAAAAGTCTGATTAGCAGATTCGGTGCCGATGTAACTCGCCAATTTACTTCCTCGCTAAGTGGCAGTTGTTAGTCAGTGGCTCCCAAGTTATCTAAAGCCGTTTACTGGCGCTACTCTTCACTCTCGATTCAAGCTCCATTCCAAAGCGCCAAACTCGTATCGGCGGTCCATTCCTCTCATCCAGGCTATATTGAACACTTTCCGACAATCACTCATTCCGGCCGCGTCGCTAGTGTTCGTGTTGCTAAGCCGCGTCAGAGCGGTACAATTCGAGCGAGCTACTTCTGGTGGCAATTCATTCGTCGAATCTGACCTCCAGAATGTGAGCGTGGCACGTCACTCAATTCAGCTTCACTGTTGGGGAATAGCGCGGCGCACGACGGGCTGCGCTGCCGAAATCGCCTCGGAGAAAACTATGACTGATCTCTCTTCCAGTTCCAATTCAGGTTCGCAACTGACCCGGCGGCGCTTCCTCAAGGCAAGCGGTGCCGCCGCACTGATCCTGCCCGGCAGCGCCTGGGCACGTAGCGGCAGACTGCCCGCTTCCAATCGCATCACAATGGGAGTAATTGGCTGGGGCATGATGGGGCCCAGCAACACGAAGGCATTTCTCGCAGAGGATGATTGTCAGGTAGTGGCTGCTTGTGACCTCGACAAGAATCATCTTCAAAAAGCCGTGGATACAATCAACGCGCGTTACGGCAATCAGGACTGCAAGGCCTACAGCGACTATCGCGAATTGCTGTCGCGCGACGATATCGACGCGGTAATGATCGCAGTGCCAGATCATTGGCATGCTCTCGTCGCGACCGAAGCGGCTAACCGGAAGAAAGATATATATGGTGAGAAGCCGCTTGCCCGCACTGTCGAGGAGCAACAGGCCATCGTGAAAGCTGTTCAGCGGAACAACATTATGTGGCAGACCGGATCGTGGCAGCGTTCCGTTCCGAACTTCCACAAGGCGGCGGAGATTGTCCGCAACGGTCTCATCGGCAACATAACACGAGTGGAGGTAGGCTTGCCCGGCGGACATCACGATTTCCCCGGCACCGTTCCCGCCCTGCTGCAGAAGCTTTCTTCTCTTCCTGAAAAGATCACCAGTCCAGCTCAAATCGTTCCCGGCACCCCGGCCTGGGATCTCGCGGTCTCGCAGCCTCCTGAAGAGTTTGACTACGAGAAGTGGATCGGCCCATCGAAATCCGAACCGTACATTGAGGCTCGCGTCTACCAGAACTGGCGCTGGAACTACAACACCGGCGGTGGCCAGTTGCTTGACTGGATCGGTCACCATGGCGACATCGCCCATTGGGGCTTGGGCTTCGATCTCAGCGGACCCTCGGAGATTGAAGGCTACGGGGAGTTCCCCGCCGCAAATGCCGTGTGGAATACCGCTACCAAATACAACATCGAATGCAAGTACCGCAAGGAAGTTACCCATTATCCCGTCGATGTCGCCATGACTATCTCGGGCGGATCAGGTGCTATCGGGATGGGTGCAAAGTGGATTGGCACCGACGGATGGGTGTGGGTCGATCGCGGCGGATTCGACGCGTCAAATCCCGCATGGGCCAAGACCGAGTCGCTCCCTGAAGACGTGCGCAAGATCAAGCTCTACGAGTCCCACAGTCATCAGCGCAACTTTCTCGATTGCGTCAAGTCTCGCAAACCTACCATTACCCCCGTAGAGGTCGCGCATCACTCTACGCTTCCCGGACACCTCGGGCTCATCTCCATGATGGTGGGACGAAAGATCAAATGGGATGTGGCGCAGGAGAAGATCCTCAACGACAGCGCAGCCTCCGAACTCCTGTCGCGCCCTTATCGCGCGCCTTGGAAAGCGGTGTAACTTCGCAGCGGCGATCAACCCAGAGTTCGACTCTAAACTCATCGGGGAAGGAGCATCGCTCCTTCCCCGACGTCGTGATGCTCGTTTTAAGGCGCGCAATTAAGGGTGCTGGCTTGTTTCTGCGGCTTGTCCCGCTTGCGCTTGCTGCATCTGGTACCGCGCAATATTGCCGCGCAGTTCTTTGGTCAAATCATCGTTTTGCTGTTGAACCGCAATTTCCAGGGCATGCTGCGCCGTTGCCACCGCCTGCTGATACTTTCCGTTCTCTGAGTACATTGCCGCCAGCATCTGCAGAATCAAGGGCTGCTGATTTCCGCTGAAATTGTTCGCGGCCACCAGTTGCGGCAGCGCTTCAGGGAACCGGTTGCTCGCCGCGAAGGCCCGTCCCAGGTTGTAGCGGCAATCGGCGCACCGTGGCGCCAGTTCGATAGCCTTCTGCAACTCCGCGATAGCTTCATCCAGTTTCCCCTGGCGTGCCAGAATCACCCCGTACACGTTGTGTCCGTCAGATGACTTGGGCGCGAGTTCGATGCCCTTGAGCAGTTCTTCAATTGCTTCCTGGCGATGGCCACCCATCTGTTCCAGCATGTGTCCAAGGTTCACGTGCGCCGCACCGTTTTCCGGATTCAGCTCGATGGCCTTCTGAATGTGCGCCATCGCTTCGTCCATGCGGCCGGCTTCGGCGAGCGCGCTACCAAGGTTGTTGTGTGTCTGCGAACTATCAGCATTCAATGTGAGCGCTTTCTTGTACTGCTCGATCGCTTCTTCTGTGTTGCCGGTGGCGGCCAATGCCACTCCCATATTGTTGAAAGGCCGTGCGTCTGTCGGATCCTTCTCCGCGGCAATCTTCCACGCAGGCACGGCCTCGACGAACTTGTGTTCGTCCTGCAGTTGCTGGGCATTGTCGAATTCCCTGTAGAAATCGATAGCCGGAGTTTCAATGTGGTCAAGGCCGTCTGCGCCGATGTTCACGAATTCAGGAATGTTGACGGCCCGGTTCGCTGCTGTGGCATTCTCAACGACGATCGCCGGGCTCGCATGTCCCTGGTCGTCAATATGCGTCAGATAAAGGTGTGTATAAAACGAAGGACTCTTCGACGAAAATGCGAGCCAGTGTCCGTTGGGCGAGAAAGTATGCCACGAGTTCATCACCGGCAGATTCGATTCCAGTGGACGCGCCTCGCCGCCCTCAAACGGAACGATGTACAGCTTGCTATCAGGCCGCATCAGCAGACCATTCTTGCACTGCACAAACACGATCCACTTTCCGTCCGGCGAGACCTTCGGAAAGTTGTTGCTCATCCCGTTCTCCGATGCGCCGACGATTCTCTCCGGAGTTCCGCCCTTGCCGTTGTTGAACGGAATTTTGTAAAGGTCATACTGAATCTGCGTCTCATTGGGATCGTTGGCAAACACCGATTTCCTGTACCCTGCCGGATAAGGATCTTTGGCAGGCGCACGAGAGAAGATCAGGTACTTTCCGTCCGGGCTCCAGAAGGCCGAGGTCTGCACGAAGTTGGGATCGTCCGCGCCCGGCAGAGGCTGCAGCTTGTTCTTATCTTTGCTATACCAGGCCAGCACGCCGCGAGTGGGATAGAACACCTGGCCAAAACCGTAGAACCAGTAGAAGCCGTTGTAGAGCCGGTCCACCACGCGCTGCCCATGCGCGTGTGGCACGTCGATGGAGTTCACAACGTACTTTCCATCCGGCGAAACCTGGCTCATAAATCCGAACCGCTTCTGCGCGTGGTCTTCAGAAAAAGCGCTCCAGCGGACCAGGTACTGATTGCTGATGGAACTGACCTTCTTTACGGGAATCAGGGCGAAGAGTCCCTTATCGTTCGCTGGACCGTCCACGTCGATTCCCATTGTCTTTCCATCGCGCGAGAAGGAGTGGCAGTTTCCACAAGTCGGCAAGCCGGTCATCATGGTCTTGCTTTGCGTTTCGTTCACATAGCGCAACTGCCATTTGATTTTCGGCAGTACCGAATCGGGCAGCGGCTTGATTACTCCGCGCTGCTCGCTCTCTGGTGGCGGCGGAATCAGCGGAACATTACGAAAAAAGATCGGCGCGCCGACAGGATCTTTCGAGGTGCGAATGATGGCCTGTGCCCGTGACAGCGGCTCACGATCCTTCTGGCTCGCATATCCACTCACGATCACGGTCGTCGGCTGATCAACAGAGTGTTTCTTGATCTCTTCCCACATCTTTGGTTCCGGACGCCACGTGTGCGCGGCGGCCTGCTCCGGCGTCAGCGTGGGCGGCACATAACCAACCAGCGTAGTGTCCAGCTCTCCGAGCTCCATCTTCTCGCCATTCGACCAGACTTTGATCGGCTTGGAATGTTCGCCGAAAACGATCTCCACACGCCACACGGTGACGGCAGGGTTGTCGTCGCGCCATGCAAATTGTGGGGGGATAATGTCGAGAGGATAAATGGTGCCATTCACCGGCACGTCGAGGTTCAGTCCCGGATGGGTGGTGTACATCGTCGCCAGCTTGAGGAACTCCGGAACGACACTTGCCTGCGGGTCCAGAACTCCCGGGCTCTGTTGGCCGGATCCTGCTGCGGCGACATTGCCGGTAAGGCCGGCTCCTGCGGCCAGCAGAACTGCAGCGGCCAACCCCAACGCCCGTTTCATGAAATCTCCCCATTGAGCCACCTCGGACACGGGCTCCGAAGCCGTTCTCAGAGCTTGCGTTGAGGTTGGTCCGGGAAGAGGTTCGAGGAAGCAGATTGCTTTATTGATAGTAACAAAGCTAAGAACAACTTACGACTCTAAAATGCGGTTTCAACTGTCTTAGGACGCCTAAGTCGAGAGCCGAGCATAGTTTGTCCCTCACGGCTCTGGTAATGGATACCGGAGGTGCACCCTATCTGCAAAGGAGAAGCTTCCTCGACCGTGCTGAAGTTATGAGAATGATCTATCCTGATCTGGATGTTATATATCTGCATTCTGTTTCTGATGCCGTCCATGCTGGCGGCGGGTCAAGCGGCGCAGCGATCTTCCTCAGGCAGTGCGGATGAGTTGCTGCGAAAGGGGGTTGTGGCGCGCCAGAATGGAGACTTCTTGTCGGCTATTGAAGCGTTTCGTGCCGTGCTGGCGATTCAGCCGGACAGATCCGAAGCACATATCGATCTAGGCGAGGCGCTTTCCGCTGCAGGAAGGTTCGACGAGGCCATTGAGGAATCCGAGCGCGCACTGGCTAGTGCGCCTGTCAAAGAAACAGTACGCATGAATCTCGCGATGGCTTACTACAAGAACGGCGATCTCAATCATGCGCGAAGGGAGTTCGAGGCCGTTCACGCTGCGCGCCCGCTCGACCTGTCCGTTGCCTTGTTGCTCGGCTATACCTTGAACAAGCTTGACAGGCCATCAGAAGCGGCAGCGGTGTTGACTCCTCTTGAGCAAGGAAATGAGTCGAACATGCAACTTGAGTACGTTCTCGCCTACGCGCAAATTCAAAGCGGCAACGTTGCCGAAGGTCTTCCGCGCATGGAGAAGGTGGCACGGGCGACAAACTCTGCCGATGCATGGGTAATGGCCGGATCTGCACATCTGAACCGGGGTAAGATGCACGATGCTCAGGTCGATCTTGAAGCCGCCGCCAAGTTGAATCCAGCGCTCCCGCGGTTGAACACCATGATCGGACAAGCCTGCTATGCGCTGGGAGATATTCCGGCTGCGGTCACGGCTTTCCGAGCCGCTTTGCGAACTGATCCCAACGACTACGACGCGAATGTCGGTCTGGGAGTCTTGCAGATGAAACAAGGGGATTATGAAAGTGCGAAGCCACTTCTGGAACTGGCATTGCAACTTCAGCCCGGGATCCCTCTGGCTCGTCTAGAGATGGCCAAGTATTACAACATGACCGGCAAGTACACCGAGGCGGCATTGATTCTGGAAGCCCTGTCGAATGCCGAGCCTGGTTGGCTCGATCCGCATTGGGAACTGGCCACGGCCTACCTCAAACTGAACCGCCTCGAAGATGCAAAGCGGGAGCGGGCGAAAGCGCAGCAGATTAAACACACACAACAGGGAGAAGTTAAGTAGAACAATTCTGTCCAGAATCGTCCGTGGAAGACGGGAAGGTACGATCCTGCCAGGCAGGGTGCAAGAGAGTACCATCTTAGACAGAACTCCACACGGCTCAGATTGTCTGCGTCATTTTGTTTGATCATTCTGGCAGAACACTTCGGGAGAGCCATTGCACGCGTACACGTGCAGAAAATCGGGTCCGACACATGAGCAATTTTGGAACTGCCGTAGAAAGAAACCAGACATTCAAGAAGATAGCGGGCCGCTGGCCCGCTATGCTATTTTTGGTCCTGCTCGTTTCGGCAGTTCACTGCCAAACAGCACCGGCTTCTCCGCCCAAGTCACTTGAAACAATACCGGGAATCCAGTCCACACCTGAAGCGTCACAATTTCCCAATCTGAAAACGAATGCCAACGAGGTCACCCTCGACCTCGTCGTTCGTGACAAGAACCGCAAACCCATTCTTGACCTGAAACCCGAGGACATTGTCATTACTGACAACGATGTTCCGGTCAAATTGAACGGGCTCCGCCTTGTCACTGGCAATGCGAATTCCGACCACCTTGTTACGCTCGTCTTCGATCACTTTTACGGTCCGACGGCAAAGAACGCGCAGACCATCGCGATCAAGGTTCTCAAAATGCTTCCCGCGAAGGGATACTCGTTTGCCCTCCTCGATTTCGCCGGACGTCTGCGCTTGATACAGGGCTTCACAGACGACCGCAGCGCCATTACGCAAGCGGTCAAGATCATTACCGAAAAGGCCGCTGCGGATAAAACACAATTCGTTCAGCTGACGCACACTGATCTGCACGTGAACAGGGTTGAGCAAGCGGACCCCGAGGTCACAATGGCGGTGGATCAGGCCGAGAAATACCTGGTTGCTGTTACACGAACCGGCATCGACCCGGCCGGAAACCATGTGGACATCAAGGCACGAGCGCACTATCAAACGTTGTTAACTGCGCTTGAGAGTTCGCGCCAGATCAGGCAGGACCAGCACACTTTGCCGACCCTCGCAGGATTGTTGGCATTGGTACGATCGCAGCAAAAGGTCGCCGAGAGAAAATCGCTGATCTACTTTACCCAAAACATGCAGATGGATTCTGCCGCCAAGGAGATGGTGAAGACGGTTACCGGCGAAGCCAGCCGTGCTGGAGTCAGCGTCTATGTCGTGGACCTGGACGCGCTAAACATGGCGGGTCGATCGCAGATGGAGAATGCCCTTCTGAATGGACAGAAACCCTACAACCCCGGTCCGATCGCCACCTCTGCATATACGTCGGTGATGCCCTTGAGGCAACTCGGTGGAGAGGGAGTACAAGGTGCTCCTTCACTGCAAGGGCGAGATTGGGGCCCGGCCCAGGACATCGCGCAGATGACCGATTTCATGAGAAATGGCTGGGAAGGCAATGACCCGCTCGGCGAACACAAGAGCCCGCTGGCGGAGCTGGCGAAGAACACCGGCGGTGCTTATGTCGATGCGCAGGACAACGTAAAGAGGCCGCTGCAGCAGATGCTGCAGGACATGACGACATATTATGAAGCCTCCTATATCCCTCCTATCCAGGAATACGATGGCTCCTTCCGCACCATCTCCGCCAAGCCTGTGCGCGCCGGGCTGAACATCAAAACCAAGACCGGGTATTTCGCGGTCGCTCCCGGCGCCGACGGTGGAATTCGGCCGTTTGAAGTGCCCCTGCTGAAGCTGCTGAGCCAACCGCAGTTGCCGGCTGATTTGAAGTTTCATGCTTCAGTCATTCAGTTTGGTGAACTGCCTGACGGCAACACCAGTGCCGTGGCGGTCGAGGTGCCCATCGCGGAGCTGGAAACAAAGAAAGATACTCATACAGACCTGTTCTCCGCGCATGTTTCCATTGTGGCCGTAGTTAAAGACGAAAAAGGCATTGTGATCGAGCACTTCGCAGAGGATGTTGCCAATCGCGGAGCGGCGGAATCCATCGACAAAGACAAATCGGCAGCCATCGTCTTGCAGCGTCATTTTATGACTATTCCCGGCAAATACGTCTTGGAAGCCGCGGTCTACGACCAGTTCGGGTCAAAGGCTGGTGCGCAGCGTATCAACTTCGAGATACCTGCTGTCCAAAGCAGCCTGTCGATGAGTGATCTGGTCCTCGTGAGGAAGATTGACACATTCCATGAAGAGGATGATCCTGCCGAACCGATGCGCTATGAGAAAGGCAAGATTACCCCAAATCTGTCGCGCGATGTTCCGCCAAATGCCAAGTCCGTTTCCCTTTTCTTCATCCTCCATCCCGATCCAAAGTCTACGGAGCTGCCAACGCTCCAAATGATCGCAAGCCGAAATGGCCGGGCCGGAAAGCGCATGCCTCTCCCGTTGAGTCTTGATACCGCGGGCGCAACGGCGCCATACCTGGCGAGCTTCAAGTCAGGCCTTCCGCCGGGGGACTATGGAGTGAAGGCGATGTTGAGCCAGGATGGAAAGACGGCTGTGCAGGAGCTTTCTTTCACGGTCGAAGGCGATCAGGAAGCTGCTGTCTCCGGCACTCTTGCCAACGCGGGTCCCCAGGGGCATGGAGATGCTGCCGCCGCGGCTGACAGTATGTCTGCGGGCGAGGGGAAAGACAGTCCTTCAACCGGCTTGCTGGCCATCACGTCCATCACCAACCCCATCCCGCCTCCCTCGCCGGATGAGACGCGACAGCTGATTGCTGATGCGCGTGAACGGGCGCTGCACTACATCGACTCGCTACCGAACTTCATGTGTGTTGAAGTGACCAACCGGTCTGTCGATGCGGCGGGATCAGGAAAATGGAAGCTGCGCGACACGATTACTGAGCTGCTGCGTTATCGTGACAAAGCTGAGACGCGCACCATGCTGCAAGTGAACGGCAAGGCCAACGACATAGACCGTCAAGCCATGAAGGGTACATTCTCCTCGGGAGAATTGGGCGGTGTACTCAAAGCCGTATTCATCGAGTTCGCAAAGGCAGATTTCACGTGGAAGGAAACCGACAGACTGGGAAGTGGGACTCTTCAGGTCTTCAACTATCGCGTGGCGCAAGGCAACTCGGTATTTTCAGTCGTGGGAAAGAACGATAAGCAAGTGATGGTGGCTTTTCATGGGCAGGTCTTCATTGACATTGGCACTCGCAACGTACGCCGCATTACTCTCGTGGCGGACGACCTGCCTCGCGATTTCCCAACCCACTATACAAGCATCGCGGTGGACTATGACTACGTCTCTATCAACGCGCACGATTATCTGATGCCGGTAAGTGCCGAACTCCGATTGCGACAAGGCCGTCACGAAGTCATCCTGAACGCGATCGAGTTTCGGAACTATCGGCGCTTCGGGTCAAACATGAGAATCTTGGGAGGCTTCACTCCCGTCGGAAAACCATAGAAGGTGCTGCAGAGTGATCGGCATGTGAACAGACGCGTCGGATTGTGTGGGCCGCCGCCGCGCCGCTCAGATGCTCTGGTTGTTCTATTCTGATAATATATGCGATCCGGTATTTCTCTGTTTCTTGTGCTCACCCTTCAGGCAGCGGTGGGCCAGGCTCCCAGGCAAGCCTCTCCGGCCGACGCCGATGAGTTTATGCGCAAGGGAATTGCGGCCCAGCAGCGCGGCGATTTCAACTCTGCTATCGGGGACTACCGCAATGCTCTGGCGATCCGGCCGGAACTGGCGGAAGCGCGCGCCAATCTCGGCGCGGCTCTGGCAGCGGCTGGACAGTTTGACGCCGCCATCGAGGCAGACAAGAGCGCACTTACCGTGGCTCCTGATAAGACAGCCGTACGCATGAACCTGGCGCTCGCCTATTACAAAAAAGGCGATTTCAAGAATGCCCGTCCGGAGTTTGCGGCCGTACACGCAGCCAGGCCCCTCGATCTGTCAGCTGCCATGCTGCTCGGCTACACCGATCTGAAGCTGGGAAACGGCAGGGAAGCAGTGGAACTGCTCAAGCCCCTTGAGCGGGGCCACGAAAGCAACATGGATTTCAAATTCGTACTCGCCAGTGCGCTGATTCAGTCAGGGAAGGAAGAGGAAGGCCTCCCTCGCATGGAAGAGGTCGCGAAGGCAACTCGTTCCGCTGAGGCTTATGTTGTTGCCGGCTCGACCCGGCTGCAGAGGCAGGAGTTCCACGAAGCGCGCGCCGACCTTGACGCAGCCGTTGAATTGGATCCCAAGATTCCGGGGCTCTACACCATGACGGGTCAAGCTCGCGATGCGCTGGGGGATGTGGAAGCGGCGCTTCCCGCCTTTCAAGCCGCACTGCGCGCCGACCCGCGCGACTTCACCGCCAATCTCTACCTGGGAACCATGCGGATGAAGGAGAGGGACTTCGAGAGCGCAAGACCGCTGCTTGAATTTGCCCTTCAGCTTCAGCCACAAATGCCTCAGGCGCGCCTGCAGATGGCAAAGCTAAACGCAATGACAGGAAAAAATGCGGAGGCAGCCGCAGCCCTGGAAGAGTTGGAGAAGGCCGACCCCAACTGGCTCGATCCGCATATCGAGTTGGCGGCGATCTACTACAAGCTGCACCGCCCCGACGATGGCAAACGCGAGCGCGACATTGTGGCGCAGATCGAAGCCCGCCAGCAAACGGCCGGACCACCGAAATAGTAACGTGCGTTGTCGCAGCCCAGTTTTTTACGCTTGCGTAGCGATCGCGGAGATGGGTCGCGACGACCACTGGCCACGCGTAAAATCAGGAAACTGCACCGGCGCGCTGCCCCGGCTGACTGAAGTCTCGCTCAGCGGGGCAATCGAAGACCATGCGGCTGCATCGTACACGTCCATGTCAGGCGGCAGACCTTCGCGCACGCACTGCAGCAGGCGATAGAGCATGATGTAATCCATCCCGCCGTGACCGCCATTCTGCTTCGCGATCTCCCCTTCAGTCTTCCAAAGTGGATGTGCATAGTCCTTCCACTTGTCGATGCCTTCCCATGACTCATCCTTGTTCTGTCCATCGAGATAAATCCTCGCGGGATAGTCATAGAAGATTCCCTTGGTTCCGGCGATTGAATTGATTCGGTCGTAGGGATGTGGGGTTGAGACCGTGTGCTTCACGGTAATCGTAAGGCCCTTTGATGTTTTGATCAACGAGGTATTCATGTCGCCAGTGACATACTTCTCGGAGTTGCGCGGATCTCCCGCCTTCAGGTGAACCTTGCGATATGCATCAAGCCCGCGCTGGGGCGTGCTCATGGAGACAAGATGACTGAAGGTGTCTCCGCGCTGGATACGCATGTAGTTGGCCACTGGGCCCAGACCGTGAGTGGGGTAGAGATTTCCATCACGCTTGGTGTGTTCGGTTCGTCTCCACAGACCCTCGCCTGCATTCGAGAAAAGTTCTTCGCGAAGATCGTGCAGGTAGCCTCCTTCGCCGTAGAGCAGCTCGCCAAAAAGGCCCGCATGAATCATGCGCAGAATCAGCGTCTCGTTGTATCCATAGCAGCAGTTCTCGAGCATCATGCAGTGTTTGCCGGTGTGCTCGGAGGTTTCGACGATATCCCAGCACTCCTGAATGGTCGTAACTCCCGGCACCTCGACGGCGACGTCTTTGCCTTCTTTCATTGCAAAGATGGCCATGGGAGCATGCCACAGCCACGGAGTGGCGATGATTACGAGGTCAATGTCGCTCAGCTTGAGCATCCGCTCAAAGTCGTGAGGCCCCTTGGTAAATAACTCGGGCTGATTTTGCCCGGACTTGACCACCATCGCACCAGCAGCCCGTGCCTTCTCGGCAACAATGTCGCACAATGCCACAACCTGCGCTTTCGCCACCAGCAGATTGCCCAGCAGCGAAGTGCCGCGGCCGCCAGTGCCGATAATTGCGATGCGCGGATCACGCTTCGCGAACGCCACTCCCATCATCGATCGATGCGCAGACTGCGCCCGCGGAGCCGCATTCGCGTTCACCCACGGCCCCGCTGCAATCGCCGTTGCCGCGCCCAATTGCACAAACTTACGCCTGGTCAATGCTCCAGGCTTCAAATCGTCAAAGTCCACGTTGTCGCTCCATCCCGCACCATCGAAGGCAAATCGCTCGTTGCCCGTGGTGACAGCTTCACGATTCACAATTGTTGCTGCCTGGCTTGCGACGTTGATTATATTGGGCCGGGCTCTAGGCCTGCTCGACACGTATCATCTCGCGACAGCGGGTGCTGCGGCTTCCGTCACTTTCACGATCCGGTCGCCTGCCACATTTTCCAGTATCTGCACGATGCCGCTGGGCCAGGTAATCTCCACCTTGATCGCGGTCGATTCCGCTCCAAGACCGAAGTGCACCGGTCCCAGGCTCGAGGATGCGTAGCAAACGCTGGACGTCTGGTGGTTATATTGGTTCCCGGCCTTAGTCACAACCTTGATCCGGGCTCCGATGCCGTCGCGATTGCTCTTCACGCCCTGCAGCGCGATATCCAGCCAGTGCGCATCTCCGGGGCTGCGGTTCATCCACAACTCGGCGTCGTGGTCCAGGCTGGTGGCAACGATATCGATTCGTCCGTCTCCATCAAAATCGCCCAGCCCGCAGCCACGATGACGTGCCGCAGTAACGTCGGTGAAGCCCGCTTCGCTGGTGTACGCCGACCATTTTCCGGTGGGCCCAGGATTGCGAAACATCGAATTAGGCTCTGAGAACTTGAATCCTGCTGGGTACACCGAAGTCACGTTTCCTCGCGTCACGAAGAAGTCTTTCCATCCATCATTGTCGAAGTCGTAGAGCGCAGGGCCGAATCCCGACATGGGCAGTGTGAGCGCGCGCAGCCCGCTGGATGCAGTCGCCTCGGCGAAATCGCCCTTGCCGGTATTCAGATAGAGCGGGAATGTCTGGCTCTTCAACGCGACATAAACAATATCGGCATTACCGTCGTTGTTCACGTCGCGAAAATCGAGACCCATGCCGGAGATGAATGCGGCATCTTCGGCGAGAGCGACATTGGTCTGAAATGCGACTTCTTCAAATCTGTTTCCCAAGTTGTGAAATAGGAAAGCGTACTCTGAGTCATTGGTGACAAAAACATCGGGCTTGCCATCGAGATCGTAGTCGGCCATGCCCACGCCCATGCCTTTGCCGACGTGATCGCGAATACCCCACTGATTCGAAACATCCTTGAAAGTGCCGTCGCCCTGGTTAAGAAAGAGCTGGTTAGGCTGCCCCTTGTAATAGCGCGGATGACAATACTCTGCTACTTTCTCAACCACGCATTTGGGCTGATCGGAGTAAGTCCACTGCAAATAGTTAACGACAAACAAGTCCAGAAGTCCGTCGTTGTTTACGTCGATCCAAACGGCTGTGATTGCCCACAGCGGGCCGAACTCGGGGTCATTCCACTTGTCCAGGCCAGCCTTCTTCGATACGTCGATGAACGTCCCGTCCCCGTTGTTGTGGTAAAGCGTGCTGCCGTGTACGCCCGCAACGAATAGATCAGGATGGCCGTCATTGTCGTAGTCTCCAACTGCCACTCCATCATCAAATCCGGAGCCTGCCAGGCCGGCCTCGGCTGTCACGTCTGTAAACACACCGTTGCCGTTGTTCCTGAACAGGCGGTTGGAATATTTGGCTGAGGATTTCTTCAACGTGGCGATGTCGGCGCCGTTGGTGAAGAAGATGTCGGGACGCCCGTCACCGTTGTAGTCGAACACGGCAACACCGCCAGCCATTGTCTCCGGGACATTCTTTGCTGCCGTCTGACTGCTATCCAGGTGAAAGGGAATCTTCTTGAGGTCGAAGCGAATTGGCGAAGGCGGCTGCTGACCCCCTATGGGAACGGCCAGCACAAGGCCGGTAAGTAACATCGCCGAAAAAGGCAGACCATGAGTCAGTGGATTCCGCATGGAAGAGAAAAGGGGTGGCGGTAGCCACCCCTTTCAGGATTGTACTACCTGCGAATACTCGATACGTCCGCTTTGTAAGGATGTGAGTGCGCAATACCCGGAGATATCTGGCGGTTTGTCCGGGGCTACCTGCTTCGTCCGAGTACTGGGCTTTGCGTCTATGCCCCCGCCCACCCGTCATGCCGACTCAATCCGCTTCGTGTTCGTCGGGCCGGCGCTTTGAATACGGGTTCCTCCAGATTCGGCTACCCGATGGACACCCTTAAATTCAGCAAACACTTCCCTTGGCCGAGTGTGTAGAGGACTTCAAGTGCGCAGTGCCGGACGCACCAGTCTAAAAGAAAGGGGGTGGCGATTAGCCACCCCCTCAAGGTTCGTACTACCTGAACTGAATCAGAAGTAATACTTTGCTGCAAACTGCATCCAGCGATAGCCCACCTTGTTCTGGGGGATACCAGTGGTGTTGGAATTGGAGTTCATCGTGAGGCCTGCACCGCTGCTCAGACCGTTGAAAAGCAATTGGTTATCGGCATTGCCTGCCAAGCCAAACTGCGCGTTGGGGTGGTTAAGCCAGTTGGTTGCCGAGATACGAATTTCGATGCGCTGAGCGTCGGTTACGCGGAAGGCCTTGAACACTGCCATATCGCTGCCGAAATAATGCGGCGTCCGGATATAGGGCCAAATTGTCTGACCCATCTGACCAACGGACGTTGCAGTCGGCGGAAGCGGTGCTGCGAAGCAGTTGGGGTTGAAGTATTGACCCGACTTAAGTCCCTTTCTCGGATCGCAAATGACGAGGGGTTGAACTCCGTTCTGGTACTGGTTTGTGCCCAACCAGGTTGTTGTTGAGATCTGGTAGGTCGTGTTCCCATTGACGGTGCTTGCTGGTATGGGCATCGTGATCGCCGTGTTTTGGGTGTTGCCTTGGGCATCGTGATACTGCTGGTAATTCATGTTCATGTTCGGCGAAGTCGTCTGGTAAGGGGCTCCGTCTTCATAGGTTGTATACCCGGAGAGTTGCCATCCGTTGATGGCCTCACCGAGTGCCCAGTTGTTCTTGATTGGCTTGGGCAGTTTGTAGCTGAACGATAGGTTGAAGGTCTTGGTATGGTCATACTCCAAGGGACCGTAGTTAGCGTCGAGGTTGAACGGGTCGACCATAGGACCGTTGCCATTTCCATTGGAAGTAGAACCGTCGCGGGTACCGAGTACCTTGCCGAAGGTGAAGTTTGTGAACAGAAAGAGATTCCCGGATTGCTTCTGAGCAGCAACCTGCAACGAGTGATAATTGGCATAACCACCGTGGGTTTGAACCCAGACGTCTCCATAATTGCTCAATGGGCGGTAATCTTGTGAGTTAGCACCGTTCCCGCTGATTGGAGCCAGATTCTGATAGAGACCGTTCTTTGGATCGGGCTTGAAGAACGCGCCATAAGCAACTGGATTGGCATCCTCAATATGGCCATTGGCACCATTCAGGAGCTGGTTTCGACTCATGCTGCCCACATACGAGATTTCTGCAACGGTGTGACCGGGCAGAGCTTGCGCAACACCAAAGCTCCATGTATTAGCATATGGGACCTTGTTATCGCCCATCTTGTCAGCCTTGAGGCCTGAGGAGTGGTTCTGATTGGTGCTGACCGCCAATTTCGCGTAAGCGGAGCAAGTTGGTGAAGTGCTCGTTCCACTATAAGCGATGCTGGTGCACAGGTTACCATCCTGCACGTTATAGCCATAGAAGCCGTTGACGCCCTGGTTTCCGGTGTTGTAGTCAAACGAACCCAATGGTCCAGCCATAGCACCGCTGGCGTCATTCGACGATACCTGGTAGCGATAAGTGCCGAATCCTGTGCGAAGCACTGTCTTACCTGTGCCAAACACGTCATAGGCGGCGCCCAAGCGAGGATTGTAGAAAAACAGCTGACTAGCCCAGCCGGAACTGGGAATGCGTGAGTTGATTTTGTTCCATTGCAACCCCGTATTTGACGCAGCGTTATTACTATTGTCGTAGGTGGCAGGGTTCCACACTTGGACACCACCGAGTGTATCGTACCATTGACCGACGTGATCGGCACGAAGGCCGAGGTTAAGGGTCAGCTTGCGAGTGGTTTTCCAGGAATCTTGGGCCCAGAGGGACCACTGATGCTGTGTGATATCGGGCACAACATCGGTGCTTTGCTCATCGTAGTGCTGAACGCGGCCCATCAGGCGGTCGAGAGTCAGGTTGTACGTGGACGTTGAGCCCCAAGTTTCGAAATCGTAGTTGCCGTTGATGTCGCTGCCATTAGCCTGCAGGTTCTCCTGTGTATCCCAGTAGAAACCAGCTTTGATGGAGTGGGTAGAAACGATCTTGGTGAACGTATCGGCGATGGCTGGTGACTTCGACGTTTTGCCAAAGCTGTTCTTGCCATAGATGCCGCTGTTGAAATCGAATTCGTTGATTTCAGTCAAGCCGGAGTTCCATCCGCCCGTTGAATTGGGCAACTGATCGGTCTTGGCGGCGCCAAACAGGCTCATCACCGGAAAGCCCAATTTTGCTCGGCTGGCACCGGTTTCATTCGAAAAATGGTTATTGTTGACGAACTTTGCATAGGAGAAAACAAACTCGTTGGTGGTGGTGGCGCTAAATACGTGTGTGAAGTTCACCAGGTAAACGTTGGCGTTCACTTTGGCGGTCGGAGTCTGAGGATATGGGATGGTCCAAACAGGAGCCCACCAAATTGATAGCGGATGGACATCACCTTCCGCCTGGTACGCATACGAACCCCAGATCTTGTTGTTGTCGTTGAACGCGTAAGTAACCTTGCCCGTGCCTTCCCAGCGATCGACTGGTGTGACGGGCGAGTAGGCATAGTTGTTCCACCCGTTGGAAGCATTTGGAGTCTGATTTGGCAGCGGATTGAGGTCGCTAAGGATTACGCCGTGCGGATCGAAGTACGATTTTAGGTTTGGAACCGATCCTGCGGCATGTCCGCCCCAAGGAGATGTGGAGGAACCACAACCCTGCCATCCATCGTCTGTGTTACAAGGAACCGCGTAGACCGAACCCCAAGTACTGATCACCTGGGGATTTACGCCAGTATTGTTGAAGTCACCGTTTCGCTGGTCAACCGTCGGAACGTTCATTTCTGCTGGCGCGTTGTAGGGGTTCTGAATCATCTTCTCGTAGCCGGCCCAGAAGAACAATTTGTCCTTGTTCGTGTTGAAGCCTTTGAACGAGATTGGCCCGCCGATATTGCCGCCGACGTAGTAGAAGTGCTGATCGCCTACTTGGTTCTTGTATCCCTTTTGCAACTGCTGGTTCTTGTTGTACCAATCGTTGGCGTATCCCAGAGCCCCATTGCGAGCGTAAACATAGGCTTCGCCATGGAACTTCTGGCCGCCGCTCTTGCTGAAGGCCTGCAGAATCGCGGGTCCCTTGGCATATTCAGCGCCGTACGAAGCCGACAGATACTTGACGCTGTCGGTCATGTCCTGGTTGATGTTGGCAACCTGGGTTCCGGCATTGCCTGGATCAGTGAGGTTGGCACCGTCGAGAATGACGGCAGTCGAGCCGTAAGGCTGCGCACCGTTGGATGAGAAGCTTCCCGCGGGGCCGTTGTTGGTGCCGGTAGTCTGGCTGTTGTATCCGGAGCCCGCGTTGCCCGCGTTGTTAAAAGTCACACCGGGCATCATCTTGATGAGCTCGGCGGCGTTGCGGCCCGTCAGGGTAGCGGAGTCAACCAGCTCATTGTTGAGAGTGGCGCTGATCTCGGCGTTGTCTGTCGGGATTTCCGCGTCCGCACCGGAGATGACGGTGACGGCCGTGGCTTCAGAACCAATCTTCAAGTGAATGTTAGGAATCGTGCGGCTGTCGCCCTGGTTCAGGACGATACCGTTTATTTCCCACGAAGCGAAGCCCTTGGCTGAGATCGTGACAGTGTACGTGCCAGGCATCAAAGCCGTAACCGAGAAGAACCCTGAGTTATCCGCAGTCGTATCACGAATGTCGCCTGAGGCGTCGTTCTTGATGATCACGTGCGCAGATGGAATCCGAGCGTCAGTCTGGTCGGTTGCAATACCGCTTAGCGTTCCGGTGAGTTGTTGTGCATTGCTGATGGAAAAGGATAGAGCCAGGATTGGGATGAGCAACCAAGGAATCCGCCTTAACCAATTTGACATCAGGCAATTACCTGATGCCTTTATGTGTGTTGGAAACATGTTCCAAGCCTCCTGAATCGTGCGTGTTCTCACTTACTATCGTGACGTCTGGCAGACGCACTCCACCCCGATCTTTTGAAATAGGACGCGCCAGAATTTTTTATTGTGAACCACGGTATCGATACCATAAAAGTGACACGGTGGGCAAGTTCTTTTTTGGCCTAAAATCCGGTACTAAATCGTTTTGGTATATCCTGCACATTCCTTTTGAGTTAGTGTCGGCTCCATTACCGCGCTTTTTGGCCTCGCGCGCAGATTTGGGCAGATTATTTTGTGCGGAATAAGCGACCTTAATGGTCGGATTTATGGCTTGAACGCCGCAGCAAAATCGTTTGATCGATTCACTGCGGTTGACGCCACTCGATCATGATCGTGGAGGCAAACATTCCTGCGATGATTTGAAGTCAGGCGGCAGTGAAAGGGCGCCCGGGAACGATCCCTTTTCCTTCAAGGATGGTGACCAGGCGATTGGCGGCCTGCGAAGGGTATTTCTCCACGCTTCCCGATGGCCAGTGCACTTCGATATCGGCAGTTGTCTGTGCGCCGAGACCAAAGTGAAGACGCGGATCGTTCGATGACATGTAGCTGGCCTGGCTGAGCACCGACTGTGCCTGTATCTTCTCCCCATAGCGGACAAGCACGCGCGCTCCGATGGCGCTGCGATTACTCTTGGTGCCCTCGAGCCTTACTTTGAGCCAGTGATTCTCCTTTGGGCAGTCGTTGCGGAGCAGGGAAGGCGGCTCGTGCTGGTTCATGATCACAATGTCCATATCGCCGTCGTTATCAAAGTCGCCAAAAGCGCATCCACGGCTAACGTGGCGTTCGTTGATCGCTGCACCGGCCTCATCTCCCATTCGGGCAAAGGTTCCATCTCCGCGGTTCCGGTATACCAATCGCGGTCCCTTGTAAGGGAACTTCGGATTGATCTTCTCAACCTCCGCATAGACGTTTCCGGTAACCCAGAAGATGTCGGGATAGCCGTCGTTGTCGAGATCGACAATTGCCGTGCCCCAACTCACATACGTGCGTTCTCCAGCGAGCCCGGCACGATGAGCTTCGTCTTCAAACTCCCCTTTGCCGATATTGTGATAGAGCCCTGTGGCCTGGAGCTGAAAGTGCGTCTTCACGATGTCGAGATGTCCGTCCAGGTCGTAATCCCCGATGCCGATGCCCATCCCAGCCATCTCTTCGCCATCCGGACTGATCGCCACGCCGCGCATCAACCCCTCTTCGCGAAAAGTGCCGTCGTGATTGTTGAGCAGCAGAAGGCTTGAAGTCGTGTCGCAGGCCACATATATGTCCGGCCATCCGTCTTCATCGGCATCGAAGGAAACCGCGGTCAATCCATACGAGCCCCGAAATGACGCGACGCCCGACTCCTTCGAGACATCGGTGAACGTGCCATTTCCATTGTTGCGATACAGGAATTGCGGGGGCGCTTTCAGGCCCTTCGGGCCGCATGCGACAGCGACGCCCTCATAATTGCAGCTGGGAATATCGAGCGATGGCTTGAGCGCGTGCGCCATATCGATATCGACATAGTTCGACACAAAAAGATCCAGCAGCCCGTCACGGTTGTAGTCGACAAACGTGCAGCCCGCACCGAATCTTATCCCCTCATGCAGAAGTCCTGCTTTGGCTGTTACATCGGTGAAACTTCCGTTGCCATTGTTGTGGTAGAGCTTGTTTTGGCCGTAGTAGGTGATGAACAGGTCTTCGAATCCGTCATTGTCGTAGTCTCCCACGCAGACGCCAACCGCCCATCCCGCATCCCACAACCCGGCCTTTTTCGTCACGTCAGTAAACGTGCCGTCGCGATTGTTCTTGTAAAGCCGGTTTGAGGCGTCTTCCGGAATGTCCGCCAGCCGCCGCCCGCCGAGAATCAAGATGTCCATCCACCCGTCGTTGTCGTAATCGAAAAATGCGCAGCCTCCTCCCATCTCCTCAATGATGTAAGTAACAGCTTCCGGCACGCCGTAGTACATGGTCTGGGTCAACCCTGCGTTCCTTGCAACGTCGGTGAACCTTGAAAATGGATTGGGCGCGGCGGGGGGATGCGCAGGAGGCGCAGGCGCTTGGGACTGGCCGGAAAACACGCGCGAAAGCAGCACGGAAGCCAACAGCGCTGGTGCGGTACGAAGCAGATCCCGGCGGGTCCAGTGGGAAGTGACGAAGGGCTTCTTCATTGCGTGGATATCTTCATTCTGCCATCGCCAAGGTAACCGGAGCAATGTCCTAAATCCGAGAGTCCAACCGGCAAGCGGGTCACGGATGAGAGGGTTGAGCCGCAGGATCGCGAGCCAGTTGTTCGCTCAGCTCTTTGGCCTGAGCGTTGGCTGGGTCGAGAGCGAGGGCTTTCGCCACCGCCTCTCGCGCTTCAGCGAAGTGAGCGCCCACGGCTAGTTCCGCTGCAAGATTGATCCATGCTTCAGACCAGGCGGGAGCGGATTGAACCGCCAGCCGGAAATGTTCGATTGCGCCGGCTGCATCGCCTCCTCGAGAAAGCACGTAGCCGAGTTGATTTTGAGCGCCGGCCAACATGGGATCCACTTTGACTGCCTGTTCCAATTGCTCGCGCTCTGCCGTGAGGTCACCGGCCTGGTGCAGCGCGATGGAAAGCTTGTATTTGTAGCTGGGGTTGTCGGGTTCGCCCTCGACTGCCTCGCGATAATGACCGATGGCTTCAGTGAGCTTGCCGTCCGCCAGGTCAGTGTCGGCCTGGGCAGAGATAGCCGCGGCCTCGAGTCGGCTCTCCTCTGATTTTTTGATCTGCTGGTACTGCTTCATCTCTTCAAGAGCGCGGTCGTTCTCCCCCAGGGCCCGAAGAGCTTTTGCCATTTCAAAGTGCACCTGCGGCTCGGTCGCGCCCAGGTCGATGGCCTTTTGCAGTTGCTCCTTTGCTTCCCTCCATTCCTTCAGGAAGACAAGCACCATGCCCAGGTTGTAGCGGGAATTGAAGAAGTTGGGATCGATGGCGACCGCTTCGTCCAGGTGCTTCTTTGCAGTGGGATAATCACCCACGGCGCGTTCAACAATCCCGTTCAGGTAGAGCACTTCGGAGTCATGCGGTCGCTGAGCAAGCAGCTTCGGGCCCATCGGTCGGGCGAGGTTGATGTGATTCGTCAGCACCAGCAGCCGAAACAACTGCACCTCCGCATCCTGGTTGCCAGGGTTCTTCTCGACAATGTGCTGCAAGAGGATGATGGCATCCTGGAAGCGATGCTGCTTCACGAGCACCACGGTCATTGCGCTTGCAAGCTGAACAGAATTGGGAGACGCCTTCAGTGCCTCGGTGAGCACCGCGTTGGCCTCATCGATGTAGTTCAACAATCCCAGCGCCTGCGCGAGCGTGATGCTCAGCTTTTCATTGCGCGGGACGTCATGCAAAAGCTTGATAACTCCAATGTAGTCCTCTCGGGCCAACAAGTCCCCGCTCAACCCCTCGAGAGCCGGAACAGCCTTCGAATCGATCGCGAGAGCCACCTTCCACTGTTCTTCTGCGTCGGCTCGTTTTCCAGCCTCGTCGTAGAGCGAAGCTAGAATCAGGTGCGGCTTGATCACCTGGGGTTCAAGCCGAATAGCCTCCTTGATTTCAGGAAGCGCTTCCTCGCTGTGACCTGCTCCCGCGAGTGCGAGTCCCACTAGATAATGCAGTTGCGCCGATTTCGGATCGGTCTTGAGACCGGCACGAAATGCATCCACCGCACATGAAAACTGCTGGTGGCTGGCATACCAGCTTCCAAGCAGCACCGTATTGTCAGTGGTGGCATGAGCGCGCAGCTTAGCTACGAGGGCCTGCGGTCCAGTACAGGAGGCGTGAGCCGTCCCCACAACACCCAAACAGGCCGCTACCAAAATACCCGTCATGCCCGTTCGGCGCGGGATGCCCATGAAACAATCTCCGCCTCTCAGAATACAACAATGCAGTATTGCGGGTCGGTGGCGACCACGGCAAACCCCGTCGCGAGTTTCGCGATGCACACGCGCGTGAGTGCGCTTATTTCCTGCATCTCCCATTCGGGAAGGGCGACCCGCACGGAATAGATTGTCCCCCGCTCGTGCAAGTAAGTTATGCTTTCTTAACGTGAATCGGAGATCACTCCATGGCCACGCGCAATCCCCGAAAAGCGCCCACTTATACCGTTCGGTTTCCTTGGAAAAACCTGAATTCCTCCCCCTTTAAGCCGCAAACTTGGCATGTAGTGGCGCCAGAGGCTATGAATCGGAGTCGTCTTTTGCGAGTTGACGAATAAATGTGAGTTCCGGGTGCATTCGGATCCTGATCGGATACTCTCCTTGCAAACAGGAGGATTTGATGTTACTGCTTTGCGCGTTCGTGGTTGGTATCGTCGCGGGCTTGCGCTCCATGCTCGCCCCGGCCGGGGTTAGTTGGGCAGCTCGTTTCGGCATCGTTGGAGTGACAAACACGCCGCTAGCCTTCATGGGTTATCGGTTCACCCCCATCATCTTTACCGTGCTGGCGGTGGGTGAACTCATTGTTGACAAGCTGCCCAAAACCCCTAGCCGCAAGCAGCCGCTTGCATTCATTGCGCGCATTGTGAGCGGCTCATTGATCGGCGCGACCATCGGTGCTTCAGAGCAAATGCTCATGCTGGGCCTGCTCGCCGGAGCTGTCGGTGCTCTGGCCGGAACGTTAGGCGGATCAGCTTTGCGCGCAAGCCTCGCGGCCGTATTCGGTAAGGATCTCCCAGCCGCGCTGATTGAAGACCTGACCGGAATTTTGATGATGGCATTTTCTCTACTGAGGCTTGTATGAGACACAGCTTTGACGCCATTGTGGTGGGAGCCGGGCAAGCCGGCCCTTCTCTCGCAGTTGAACTTGCCAATGCAGAGTGGAAAGTTGCAATGGTGGAACGAAAGCTCTTCGGCGGCACCTGCGTCAACAGCGGGTGCACGCCCACCAAGGCGATGGTGGCCAGCGCACATGCCGCTCACCTGGCGCGCAGATCTCGAGAATTCGGCGTGAATGCAGGGCCCGTGAGCGTAGACATGCGCGCGGTCAAGGCGCGAAAAGATGCAATTGTCATGAAGTCCCGTACTGGCGTCGAAGGGTGGTTGCACGGCACCACGAATTGCGCGGTCTTCACCGGCACAGCATCGTTTGAGTCGTCAAACATAATGCGTGTGGGCGACGACTTGCTTGACGCCCCGCATATATTTCTCAACGTTGGTGCGCGGCCCACGGTCCCCGATATGACCGGCGTCGATTCGGTCCCGTTTCTCACCAGCACAACTATCCTCGACCTTGAAGACCTGCCTCAGCACCTGGTCGTGATCGGCGGCGGATACGTCGGCCTCGAATTCGCACAGATGTTTCGCCGCTTCGGCTCCCTGGTCACGGTTGTCGACAAAAATGCCCGGCTGGCCCAGAACGAAGATGAAGATTCCTCAAAGGTGATTCACGAGGTTTTCAAGTCTGAGGGAATTCAGATTCGTTTGAACGCCACTTGTATTCATATCGAGCAGCGAGGCGACCAGGTTCTTGCCGGCCTCGACTGCAAAGAAGACTCACCGCACGTGATCGGATCGCACATCCTCTTAGCCGTGGGCCGCAAACCCAACACAGACGATCTCAATCTCGCGGCGGCCGGGATTCAAACCGACGAGCATGGCTTTATTCCAGTTGACGAC
>WNGR01001165.1_pt1 | contig 29461 bp, 26 predicted proteins | sample 5407581 | NCBI WGS metagenome assembly WNGR01 (sample SAMN13153383, study PRJNA577476) | soil metagenome | isolation source: 80 cm soil or saprolite under Garry oak tree replicate 2 | place: USA:California | collected 2016-06-15
TCGGCTGGGACCTGGAGGCCTACCGCCGCCGTGCGGAGGCGTTCGGCGCGCGGGTGTTCGAGATCGATGGCCACGATGTCGCGGCGATCGACCAGGCCCTGGCCGAGGCCGGTGATATCAGCGGTGAGCGGCCGTCCGTCATCCTGGCCCGCACCATCAAGGGCCGCGGCGCTACCGAGGTGGAGGACCGGGAGGACTGGCACGGCAAGCCCCTCCCGCCCGAGATGGCCGAACGAGCCATTACCGAGCTCGGCGGCGAGCGTCACCTGCTCGTCCGGGGCCCGGCGCCCGCCGACGGGCAGCCGCGTCTCCGGGCCGACCAGGCCATCGAGGTCAAGCTGCCGGTCTACGACCGCGGCCAGAAGGTGGCCACCCGCAGGGCCTACGGGGAGGCGCTGGCCGCGCTCGGCGCCCGGCCCGACATCGTGGCGATGGACGGCGAAGTCAGCAACTCGACCTTCGCCATCCTGTTTGCCCAGGCGCATCCCGGCCGGTTCTTCGAGATGTACATCGCCGAGCAGCAGCTGGTCGCCGCGGCGGTGGGCGTCGGAGTGCGCGGCTACCGGCCGTTCGCCTCGACCTTCGCCGCGTTCTTCACCCGGGCCTACGATTTCATCCGGATGGCCGCCATCTCACGGGCCAGCATCTGCCTGGCCGGCTCGCACGCCGGGGTGGAGATCGGTGCCGACGGCCCGTCCCAGATGGCCCTGGAAGACCTGGCCATGATGCGCGCGGTGCACGGCTCCGCCGTGCTCTACCCCAGCGACGCCACCAGCGCGGCCGCCCTGGTCGAAGCCATGGCTGACCTCGACGGCATCTCCTACATGCGGACCACCCGGGGCGCCTACCCGGTCCTCTACGAGGCCGGCGAGTCGTTCCCGGTCGGCGGCTCCAAGCTGCTTCGTTCGGCCGATGACGACCAGGTGACCCTGATCGGCGCCGGGGTCACCCTGCACGCCTGCCTGGCCGCGGCCGACCAGCTGCGGGACGAGGGCATCAGCGCCCGGGTGATCGACCTGTACTCGGTCAAGCCCGTCGACACCGCGACCCTGTCGGCGGCCGTCGCGGCCACCGGCGGCCGGCTGGTGATTGCCGAGGACCACCACCCGGAGGGCGGCATCGGATCCGCCGTCGTCGACGCGCTGACCGCCGCCGGGCGCGCCGAGCTGAGCGTAGCCCACCTCGCCGTCCGTGAGATGCCCGGGTCGGGCACCACCGAGGAGCTGCTCGCCGAGTCCGGCATCGACGCCGGCGCCATCGCCGCCGCCGCCCGCCGCCTACTCGCCTAGCTCCTGCCGGTCATGCCCCTGAACCATGATCATGGCCAGTTCTAGCCAGATAGCGCCGGTTTCTGGCCATGATCATGAAAAGGGTCGTGTCAGCTGCTGCCGGTCAGGCCCCAGCGGCGCCGGATGGCGCCGTCGGCCATGCTGAACAGGCCGTGCACGAGGATGCCGAGAACCAGGATCACGATGATGATCGCGGTGGCGCTCGCCATGTCGGCCTGGTCCTGGTCGGTGGACAGCAGCACCCCGAGCGATGGGTGGTTGGCGATGATGACCAGCAGCTCGCCGGCCATCAGGCTGCGCCAGGCGAACGCCCAGCCCTGCTTGAGCCCGGCTACGAACGCGGGCAGCGAAGCCGGCAGGATCAGGTACCGGTACAGCGAGAGCCTGCGCAGGCCCATCATCTTGCCCGCCTTGAGCAGCAGCGGCGGGGTGTAGTCCACCCCCGCGATCAGGCCGTTGGCCACCGAGGGAGCGGCGCCGAGGATGATGACGAACAAGATGGCCTGGGTGGTGATCCCGAACAGGATGATCGCGAACGGGAACCAGGCGATGGACGGCAGCGTCTGCAACCCGGTGATCAGCGACCCGACGGCCGCCCGCAGCGGCCTGATCCGGGACACCAGCGCGCCGATGACCGCGCCGATCAGCACGGCCAGGGCGAACCCGATGATCGCGCGTTGGGCCGTGGTGGCAATGGCTTGCCAGAGCAGGCCGGTCTGCAGCTGGTGCCACAGATTCGACAAGGTAGCGCCCGGCCCGGGGAAGATGGCCTTCTTCCAGCCGCTGAGGTGGATCAGCTGCCACACCGCGAGCACGATGATGATGGCCAGGGCTATCGGCCACAGGCCGCTCCAGACACGGGCGGCGAGCCGGCGGCTGCGCTGGTCCGCGGGTGCCTCGAGGGATTCCAGATAGGTCAGCCGCTGGACGTAGCCCGGCGTCTTCCTGTCGACGGGGGGCAGCATGGGGATGTTATCTGGCATCGCGGCCCATCTCCTCCCGCAGCCGGTCGGTAACCTGGGCGGCCAGCTCCGCCACCGGGGCCGAGTCGATGCGGCGGGGACGCTCGATGGGCACGCCGTACTCGGCGATGACCCGGCCGGGGCGGCTGCTCAGGACCACCACCCGGTCGCCGAGGCGGACCGCCTCCCGGACGTTGTGGGTCACGAACAGGATGGTCAGCTGGCGCCCGTCGCAGATCCGGTCCAGCTCGTCGTGCAGCACGTCCCTGGTCATCGCGTCCAGCGCGCCGAACGGCTCGTCCATCAGAAGTACGTCCGCGTCCTGGGCCAGCGCGCGGGCCAGCGCGACCCGCTGTCGCATGCCACCGGACAGCTGATGCGGACGCTTCCCGCCGAACCCGTTCAGGTGCACGGTATCCAGCAGCTCCTCGGTCCGCTGGCGGCGCTCGGCCTTGCCGAGGCCGCGGGCGCGCAGCGCCAGTTCGACGTTGCCCGCCGCCGTGAGCCACGGGAACAGCGCCGGCTCCTGGAACATGAACGCCACCCGGCCCCCGCCGGCCGACACCTGGCCGGACGTCGGCTGCTCCAGCCCGGCCACGAGGGACAGCAGGGTGGACTTGCCGCAGCCCGAGGCGCCGATGAGGCAGGTGAATTCCCCCGGCGGCACCTCGAGCGAGACGTTGTCGAGCGCGCGCACGGCCGATTCGCCGCGCCCGAACACCTTGGACACGGCCGTCAGCCGGACCGAGTCCCTTTGCCCCCCGACCGGGGGTGCGGCGCGGCGGTCGGTGACCGTCACGGAACTCACCTGCCTCATCATTGGCTACGGAACTGACCTGGGATTAGCCGGCCGCGGAGGCCAGCACCTTGTTGAGCGGGCCGAGATTGTAGATCCCGTCCAGGTTCACCGGCTTGAGCAGGCCAAGGGACACCGCCTGGTCGGCGTCGGTCTTGAGCGAGGCCTGGTTCGGGTCGTTGGTGAACGTGATCTCCTTGAACGAGGCCGCGATGAGGTCCGCCTTGAGCGGCTTGCCCGTGTAGGAGGCCAGTTCCGCGTTCGCGTCCGCCTGGGCCTGAGTCGGGTTGGACTTGATGAAGGCGTTCGCCTGGACCTGGGCCTTGAGCAGATCGGACACGATCGCCGGGTGGGCCGAGAGGAAGCTCTTCGTCACGATGAGCAGCGTGGTGACACCGGGCTCGCTGAGCAGCACCGTGCCGCCGTCCTGGACCATCTGGATGTCGTAGGGGGCCGGCTCGGATCCGCCGGCGATCTGCCCGGACTTGAACTGGAGGACCGCCGCCGAGTTGGGCTTGGTCGGCTTGATGAACGCGTCACCGCCGCCGGTCGTGTTGGTCGTCACGCCGTGCTGCTTGAGCCAGTAGCGCAGGGCTACATCCTGCGTGTTGCCGAGCGACGGCGTGGCCAGCGACTTGCCCTTGAGCTGGGCCGCCGAGGTGATGCCCTTCTTGACCACGATCGACGCGCCGCCGGTGGCGACCCCCGAGATGATCTGGATGTCGCTGGATTTCTGCCAGGCGGTGATGGCCGGGTTCGGCCCGACGTAAGCAGCGTCAAGCTGACCGGACAGGATGGCCGTGGTCTCCTCGGTGCCGGCGCTGAACGCGGTGGCCTTGAGGGTGCCCGCGGAGCCGAGCGCCTTCGTGAAGAAGCCCTCCTTCATGGCGATCAGGGCGGGGGCATGCGTGATGTTGCTGAGGAAGCCGAGCCTGACCGTGACCGGCGAGCTTCCCCCGGCGTTCGTATTGCTCGTCGAGCCGGAAGATGAGGACGAAGACGAGGAGCAGCCCGCCAGCAGCAGCGCCGCGGCGATCATCGCGGCGGTCGTGACACGTCGCATCTAGTACCTATTTTCTATCGTTTTTATAGGAAACAACTTTGATTCACTATACATGAAGTAGCCAATGTAGGGAATCGGCCCTGACCTGGGCAGACTAGCTGGCTGGTCAGACTAGGCGGGGCTGGCCACGGCGGGCGCGGGTAACCGATGTAACGCCGACGAGGTCAGCCCATGTCGCTCGAGTCCTGCAGCGTGATGCCGACCACCGAGGGAAACCTGGCCAGGCACTTCTCCAGCCGGGCTATGTCCGCGTTGGTGGCATGGTCGACCCGAAAGGTCAGCTGCTGGAGCGCGTAGGGCGAATTGAGGTTCGACGGTACCGGCTGGGCCCTGACATCCGGGACCTTTCCGCAGGCCGAACGGACGGCGAGCCGCTGCGACACCGGCGTGTTCGGCCGGAACGTGACGATGGCCTGCCGCTGCCCGAGCGCCGCGTCGAACTGCGAGCACCCCGTCAGCACGACCGCGGCGACGGTGGCGGCGACCACGGCGACGCCCGCCGCGGTCAGCCGACGGCGGCGCTCCGGCACCACTACACCGGGTAGTACCCGCATGATGCCAGCCTACGGGGTGACGACGGCTAGTACCGTATCGGCAGGGCCTTCCTGAACGGGCCGGCGTGGTTCGCTAGATGAGCGCCGGGCCGTGCCAGGCTAGGAGAAAATGACCGGCCAGGCCATGACACCCCAGACAGCAAGGCGATGATGCCCTCCGCTCGTCACATCCTCATCGTTAACTCCCGCAGTGTGCACCAACCCGTCTTCGTGGTCGGGGCACCGCATTCAGGCGCGGACCTGATCGGCCGCGCCCTGAAGGCGTCCGCGGGCTTTCACGTCACGATCGGGCAGCCAAGCGTGCTGCGCACCGTGTACGCCTTCGCCCGGCGGCCGTCCATGTACCAGGGCCGGACGCAGGCCGCCGCCACGGTGATCAGGGATGCCTTCGCACAGGGCTGGCAGGTCACCCCCAGCAGCTGCCTGGAATGCACCCGCGAGTGCCGGGCTGCCGCGGGCCTGGCCGCCGACGCGGTCGGGCCGTGCGTGGAACTGCGGGGCCTGGAGACGTTCGGGGACGCGAGCCCCGATCTCATCTACACCGCGGAGGCGCTCACCTACGCGTTTCCCGACGCCCGGATCGTCCAGGTCATCAGGGACGGCCGGGAGGTGGTGGCCAGCATGCTCGCCGATCCGGTGGTGATGTCCTGGTACCGCCCCAGCTTCGTGAACGTGGACACCGAGTTCCCCAACCCCTTCTTCGGCATCGAAGCGGCCGAGGACCGGGACCTGTGGCCCCGGCTGTCCCCAGCCGCCCGGTGCGCACTGCGCTGGCGCTGGTCCGTGCGGCTGGCCGCCCGGCTGCACCACAGCCTGCCGTCCGGGCAACTGAAGACCATCCGCTACGAATACCTGCTGAGCAAACCGGAGGATGCGCTGGCCGACCTGTCCCGCTTCGTCGGCACGACCGTGCAGGCGGCCGAGATCCGCAACGAGGCCCGCACGGCCCGCACGCGCGGCCGCAGCCGGCGCGGCCCTGCCTACGAGATGTCGCTCGCCTCCGAGGACATCACCCAGATAGAGAAGATCGCCGGCGAGGAACTCCGCCGCCTCGGTTACAGCATCTAGGGGCGCATACCGCGCAGGGTGACCTGCAGGGCCAGGCGGCTGAGCAGGAGCCTGCCGCGCAGCGCGTTGGTCGCGGCGGACTCGCCGGCGGCCTGGGCCAGCGCGCTGAACGCCGCCACCAGGACCGATTCGGTGTCCAAGCCTGCTGTTCGCGTTGCAGGCCGCGGGCTACCGGGCCTAGATCAGTGATTCACTGCCTAGCGTCTGGAGTCCCACCAGCCGCTCGCGGCACAGCAGCCTGGCCCGGCCTGTCCTCGGCAACCGCAACGATGCCACATCGTGGCGGTCCTGACCGTAACGATGTCACATCGTGGCGGTTACATCCCCGGGCCGGGTACAAGCAATGGGGCTGAGGTGACCGGTGCGGCCTTTCAGGGCCTGGATGCCATGCAAGCCGGGATTCATGCCCTATCCCGGGCCGCCGATGTCATCACCCGGCTAGGCCGCCTGCCCGGCGAACTGGGTGTGGTACAGGTCGGCGTACAGGCCGCCCGCCGCGAGGAGTTCCTCGTGCGTGCCGCGCTCGGTGATCCGGCCGGTGTCGACGACCAGGATCTGGTCGGCTTCCCTGATTGTGGACAGGCGGTGCGCGATCACCAGTGAGGTCCGCCCGGCCAGCGCCGTCTTCAGCGCGCGCTGGACGGCGACCTCCGACTCGGAGTCCAGGTGCGCGGTGGCCTCGTCGAGCACCACCACCGACGGGGCCTTCAGCAGCAGCCGGGCCACGGCGACGCGCTGCTTTTCGCCGCCGGACAGCCGGTAGCCCCGGTCCCCCACCACGGTGTCCAGCCCGTCGGGCAGCCCGGAGATCAGGTCCCAGATCTGAGCCGCCTCGCACGCCTGGATCAGCTCGAGCTCGGTGGCCTCGGGCCGAGCGTAGGTCAGGTTGGCCCTGATCGTGTCGTGGAACAGGTGGGCGTCCTGGGTGACCACGCCCACCACGTCGTGCAGCGACTCCTGGGTCACGTCCCTGACGTCGTAACCGCCGATCCGCACGGCGCCCTCGTTGGGGTCGTACAACCGCGCGGCCAGCGCCGTGATCGTGGTCTTGCCGGCGCCCGATGGACCGACCAGGGCGGTCAGCTTGCCCGGCGGGGCGCGGAAGCTCACCTCGTGCAGAACCCGGGCCCCGGCGTCCCTGCGTTCCGGGGCGGGCAGCGCGATCGACTCCAGCGAGGCGAGCGACACCTCGCTCGCCGACGGGTAGCGGAACGACACGTCGTCGAACTCGATCTCCGGGGCGACGGCGTCCGGGCCGCTGGCCCCGGCGCCGGTACCAGTGCCACGGGGCAGGGTGGCCGCGTCCGGCTTCTCCGCGATGAGCGGCTTGAGGTCGAGCACCTCGAACACCCGGTCGAAGCTGACCAGCGCCGTCATGACGTTGACCTGCACGCTGGACAGCGAGGTGATCGGGCCGTAGACCCGGGCGAGCAGGGTAGTCAGGGCCACCAGCGTGCCGATCTGGAAGGTGCCGTGAATGACCAGGGTGCCGCCCAGACCGTAGACGACGGCGGTCACCACCGAGGCCAGCAGCGTGAGCGCGACGAAGAACACCTGGCCGTACATGGCGGTGACCACGCCGATGTCGCGGACCTTGGCCGCGCGCGAGGCGAACGCGCCGGACTCCTCGACGGGCCGCCCGAACAGCTTCACCAGCATCGCGCCGGCGACGTTGAACCGCTCGGTCATCGTGGAGCCCATCTCGGCGTTGAGCTGCATGCTCTCCCTGGTCAGCCGCTGCATGCGGCGGCCGACCAGCCGGGCGGGCAGGATGAAGAGCGGGATCATAACCAGGGCGATGACGGTGACCTGCCAGGACAGGTAGAACAGCGCGATCAGGATGACGACCAGGCTGAGCAGGTTGGAGAGCACACCCGACAGCGTGGAGGTGATGGCCTGCTGGGCGCCGACCACGTCGCCGTCGAGCCGGCTGACCAGCGATCCCGTCTGCGCCCGGGTGAAGAAGGCGATCGGCTGGCGCTGCACGTGGTCGAATACCTGGGTACGCAGGTCGTAGATGAGGCCCTCGCCGATCCGGGCGGAGAACCACCGGATCACGAAGCCGAGTGCGGCGTCGAAGATCGCCACGATCGCGACCGCGCAGGCGAGCAGGATCACCAGCTGTTCGTTGCGGCCCAGGATGCCATGGTCGATGATGTCCCGCAGCAGCAGCGGGTTGACGACGGTGATCACCGCGTCGACGGCGGTGGCGAGGAGAAATACGGCCAGGTGCATCCGGTACGGCCGCGCGTAGGCGGCGATCCTGCGGATGGTGCCCGGCTTGAGCTTCTGCTTGGTGACGGAGGGGTCCATCCGGAACCCGCGCATCATGACCATGTTCGCCCGCCCGTACATGATCAGGAAAACCCCCGGGGGCGGGTGATTAGTTCCGTACCGAACGGGTTTGGTATCAGCTAGCAGCGAACTCCAGGGGCTATCCGGGCGGGGTCCCGGCTGTCGTCATCATCGGCGTCGCCGGGCCGGTGCCTCCTGGCCGTGCTTAATGCTTCACCTTGTTCTTGCCACTGCGAGTCGCGCCACCGCGCCCGCGCAACGTCACTCCCGTCTCGGTCAGGATCCGGTGGACGAAGCCGTAGGACCTTCCTGTCGAGGCTGCCAGTGAGCGGATGCTCTCACCCGAGTCATACCGCTTGCCGAGGGTTGTCGCCAGCTTGCTGCGATCCACCCCCGTCACCCGCGTGCCTTTCTTGAGGGTCTCGGCCACATGTACCTCCAGTTTGATGTGGTCACCATTGAGTACACGTTCCCCCACTGGTAATGATCAGGCATGACCGCGGGATTGGCCACCCAGATGAAGGTAACTGATCACTATATTTTTCGCGCTGGCCAGGACTGAATCGTGACCATAGGACGGATGCGTCAAACTTGCACCAAACTGATGCAAGTGCTTATGCAAGTGCGACAAGATCCGCGAAATCCTCGCTCCACGCGTCTTCCACGCCGTCGGGCAGGACGATAACGCGTTCCGGTGACAGCGCTTCAACCGCACCTTCATCATGCGTCACAAGCACTATCGCGCCGCGGAAGCTCCGCAGTGCCCCGAGAACCTCTTCCCGGCTGGCCGGATCGAGGTTGTTCGTCGGCTCGTCGAGCAACAGGACGTTTGCCCCCGATACAACAAGAAGAGCAAGGGCTAGCCTCGTCTTTTCTCCGCCGGAAAGCACGCCCGCGGGCTTTTCGACATCATCACCCGAGAACAGGAATGAGCCGAGAACCTTGCGCTGCTGCGATTCGGTAAGGTCCGGAGCTGCCGAGCGCATGTGCGATAGAACCGTTCGATCGGTTTCCAGCGTTTCATGCTCCTGGGCATAATATCCGAGGCTAAGGCCGTGTCCTGGCGTGACTTTTCCGGTGTCCGGCGTCTCCAGTCCGGCCAGCAACCGCAGCAGGGTCGTCTTCCCCGCGCCGTTCAGCCCGAGGACCACGACCCGGCTGCCCCGGTCGACGGCCACGTCGACGCCGCTGAACACCTCGGTGGAGCCGTACGACTTGGACAGGCCCGCGGCGGTCAGCGGGGTCCGGCCGCACGGGACGGGAACCGGGAAGCGGAGCCTGGCCACCCGGTCGGCGGTGCGCTCCGCCTCGACCCCGGCCAGCATCCGCTCGGCCCGGCGCTGCATGTTCTGCGCCGCCCTGGCCTTGGTCGCCTTGGCCCGCATCTTGTCCGCCTGTGCCATCAGCGCGCCGGCCTGGCGGCCCGCGTTCACCCGCTCCCGCCTGCGGCGCCGCTCGTCGGTCTCACGCTGCTGCAGGTAGGCGCGCCAGCCCAGGTTGTAGGCGTCCAGGCAGGCCCGCTGCGCGTCGAGATAGAAGACCTTGTTCACCACGTCGCCGAGCAGCGCCACGTCGTGGCTGATCACCACCAGGCCGCCGCGGTAGCTCTTGAGGTGATCGCGCAGCCAGGCCACCGAGTCGGCGTCCAGGTGGTTGGTGGGCTCGTCGAGGAGCATGGTCTGGGAGTCGGAGAACAGGATCCTGGCCAGCTCGACGCGGCGCCGCTGACCGCCGGACAGGGTGTGCAGCGACTGGTGCAGCACCCGGTCGGGCAGGCCGAGGCTGGCGGTGATCGAGGCCGCCTGCGACTCGGCCGCGTACCCGCCGAGGACCGCGAGCCGTTCTTCCAGCCTGCCGTACTTGCGGATGGCGTCCGCCGCCGCGGCCGAATCCGAGGCGGCCATGGCCGCCTCGGCCGCGCGGAGTTCGGCGCGCAACTGGTCGAGCCCGCGGGCGGACAGCACGCGGTCGATGGCCAGCATGTCCAGGTTCCCGGTGCGCGGGTCCTGCGGCAGGTATCCGACAGCGCCTGACCTGCGGACCGAGCCCGCCGCCTGCTGGGCTTCCCCGGCTAGTACCCTGGCCAGCGTGGTCTTCCCCGCGCCGTTCCGGCCGACCAGGCCGATCCGGTCCCCGGCGGACACCTGGAACGACGCACCGTCAAGCAGCAGGCGTGCGCCAGCCCGCAATTCGATGTCGGCTGCCACGATCATGACTTGATGCTCCCTGGACTGAAAATGGACAGACCTCTCCCCTGGGGCGTGTCCCTAGTCCTGGGTGAGCATGGCATCCACTCTACCGGTCAACCCGTTACCGGGCTATTGGATTCCGGCTCGGTCAGCCGGATGCGGGTAGCCAGGAAGGCGCGCGGGATGTCGCGCAGCACGGCCAGCCGCGGGTCGGGCACGGTCAGGAAACGCCCGGACGCCTTGGCCAGATACCTCTCCAGCCGGGCATCATCGGCCAGTCCGCCGGCCGTCCGCTTATCCCCGCCCAGCACCACGGCGTCGAGCCGGTCCGGGCCGTACCGGCCGAACACCTCGGCGGCGGCGTCCGCGGCCGCCCGCAGCGCCGTCGCGGCCTGGTTCTCCCGGCGGCGGGCGAAGCGCTGCTGCGACCAGCCGCCCGCCGCGCTGCGACCGTGCACCGGCCTGCTCCCGGTCTTGGAGTTCACCAGCCGGGGCGGCGAGCCCGCGAACACCCCGGCCGCATAACCGCCCAGGCGGACCAGCAGGACGCCGACCGTTCGGTCCGCGGCGGCATGCGCCGCCAGCGCCTCGGCGGCCGCGCGCACCGCGCCCGGGACCCCGGCGGGCAGCGGCGGGAACGGCGGGTGGCACTCGGCCGTGGCCCCGTCCGCGCCCGTGAACGTGACCGCCACGCCGGACTCGCCGGTCGTCACCGGCCGCTCCGTGGCGGCGCCGCCGTGACGCTCCGCGAACGTGACGACCCAGGTCACCAGCCGTTCTGGCGGAACATCCACCCAGCGACCGCCGCCTGCGGCAGGATTCTTCACTACGCAGTGCCCCATCGTGCTTACTATCCGTACTATTGTTGCCTCACCCCGGCGGCAGCCAATCGGGCTAGCAGCGGGGTGCCCCTAGCTACCCGATGACGACGACAAGGACACGTCCATGAACCCGACGACTCCGACGTCCGCCATGTCGCAGGGCGCCACCTTCATGCGGCCCGGGGCCATGGCCTGTGGCCAGCCCGGCCAGGCCGGGCACCCTCCGGCCGAGCCTGCCACGCCGGTCACCGTCGAGCACGCCCTGGCCGCCGCGGCCAAGGATCCCGACCGGGTCACGGACCTGCTCGACGAGCTTAGCCGAGGGAGGCTCTGGCTTCCGCTGCCCGATGTCCGCCCGGTCACCGACGGATCCGCGGTGGTCCTCCCGACCGTTACCTACCTGGGCGCCGACTTCGTGCCCGCGTTCACCTCGGCCGGGCGGCTGGCCGGCTGGCTCGGCCAGGACCCGGTTCCGCCGTTCGCGGCCATGCCGCACATCGTGGTCCCGGTGGCCGAACTGGCCCGCAGGATGCCGTCCGGCGTCGGCATCGCCCTGAACCCGGGCGCAGAGGCCAGCGTGCCCATCTATCCGGAAGGCGTCGGTTACCTGGCCGCGACCCTGGTCGTCACGGACGGCACCCTGGTCCGAGTGGGCCGCCCGCCGGCCGACCCGCTCCCGCTGCTCAGCGAGGTCAGGACGGCGCTGAGCGCGATTCCAGACGCGCGGCAGGCGTCCCGGGCCTGGCTATCGGTTTCCGGCCGGGGCGAAGGCCTGGTCATCTCGGTCACCCTGGACGACCCGGGCAGCCAGGACGCCCACCAGGAGGTCCTGGACGCGGTCCAGCGGGCCGTGGCGGCCGTGCCGGAACTCCGATTCCCGGTCGACGTCACGTTTCCGGGCGAGAACGAGCCGGATCAGGTCGACGCCTGGATCTCGGCCTACGCCGAGCCCTTCTACATCAGGTCCTAGGGCCTAGATGTTGAAGCCGAGGGCGCGGAGCTGCTCGCGGCCGTCGTCGGTGATGTGCTCCGGGCCCCACGGCGGCATCCAGACCCAGTTGATGCGGAAGTCCGCCACCACGCCGTCGAGCGCCTCCCGGGCCTGATCCTCGATCACGTCGGTCAGCGGGCACGCGGCACTGGTCAGGGTCATGTCGATGGTGGCGATCCGCTCGGCGTCCACGTCCACGCCGTAGACCAGGCCGAGATCCACCACGTTGATGCCGAGTTCGGGGTCCACCACGTCGCGCATCGCCTCGAGCACATCCTCCTGCTCCGCGGTGAGTTCCGCGGGCGCCGCCTCATCCGTCACGTTCTCTGTCATTGCGCCACCTCCATGGCCTGCGCGGTCGCGTCCTTCCAGGCCATCCAGCCGAGCAGGGCGCACTTTATCCGGGCCGGGTACTTCGACACGCCGACGAACGCCACCGCGTCTTCGAGCAGGCCCTCGTCGGGATGGCCCTCCACCCTTGAACCCCTGGACTGCATGAGCTCGAGGAAGGCCTGGCTGATCGTCATGGCCTCGGCCACCGGCTTGCCGATGACCAGGTCGCTCATTACCGAGGCGCTCGCCTGGCTGATCGAGCAGCCGAGCGAGTCATACGAGACGTCCTCGACCACCGGCTCGCCGTTGACGTCCTTGAGGCTGACCCGCAGCGTCACCTCGTCGCCGCAGACCGGGTTGACGTGGTGCACTTCGGCATCGAACGGATCCCGCAGGCCCTTGTGGTGGGGATTGCGGTAATGATCCAGGATGATGTCCTGGTACATCGACTCGAGCTGCATCACGTCACCTCCTAACACACCCAGACGGCCTGGTCATCCCGTGCCGAAGAAACGCTGGGCGTAGCGGATCCCGTCCGCTAGGGCGTCTACCTCGTCATGAGTGTTGTACACGTAGAAGCTGGCCCGGGTGCTGGCCTGGACGCCCAGCGCCCGGTGCAGCGGCCAGGCGCAGTGGTGCCCGGTGCGCACCGCGATGCCGAGTTCGTCGAGCACCTGGCCCACGTCGTGCGGGTGCACGCCGTCGACCTCGAACGCCACGGCGCCGCCGCGGTCCTTGGTGGTGTCAGGACCCAGGATGCGCACGCCGTCGATCTCGCGCAGCGCGTCCAGGGCGTGGGCGGTCAGCGACTCCTCGTGGGCCGCCACGTTGTCCATGCCCAGCGCGGTCAGGTAATCGACGGCGGCGGCCAGGCCGGCCGCCTCGGCGATGGCGGGAACGCCGGGCTCGAAGCGCTGCGGCGGCGGCAGGAACGTGCTGCCCTCCATCCGCACCACCTCGATCATCGACCCGCCGGTCAGGAACGGCGGCATGGCCTCGAGCAGCCCGGCCCGGCCGAACAGGACGCCGATCCCGTAGGGGCCGAGCATCTTGTGCCCGGAGAAGACGAGGAAGTCGACGCCGAGCGCGGCCACGTCCACCGGCTGGTGCGGCACCGACTGGGCCCCGTCGGCCAGCACCAGCGCGCCCTTCTCGTGGGCCACGCGGGCGATCTCGGCGACCGGCGGTATCGTCCCGGTGACGTTCGACTGGTGGGTCACCGCGACGATCCTGGTCCGGCCGGTGATCATGGCGTCCAGGTGGTCCAGGTCGAGCCGGCCCTCGGGGGTGACGTCGAGCCAGCGCAGGGTGGCGCCGGTCCGCTCGCACAGCTGCTGCCAGGGCACCAGGTTGGCGTGGTGCTCCATCTCGGTGATCAGGACCTCGTCGCCGGCCTGCACCTGGAGACTGGGGGACCGGCCCGGGGCGCTCAGCGCGTAGGCGACCAGGTTGACCGCCTCGGTGGCGTTCTTGGTGAACACCACCTCGTCCGGCCGGGCGGCGAGGAACCCCGCGACCGTGGCCCGGGCACCCTCGTACAGGTCGGTAGCCTCCTCGCCGAGCAGGTGGGTACCCCGGTGCGCGGCCGCGTTGTGCTGCTCGTAAGCCGAGCGCACCGCGTCGAGCACCTGGACCGGCTTCTGCGAGGTCGCGCCCGAGTCCAGGTAGATCAGCGGCTTGTCGTTGCGCACCGTCCGGGCCAGCGCGGGGAAGTCAGCCCGGATGGCCTCCACGTCGAGGTGCACCGAAGTCATGCGGGCACCCCGATGAACCGCTCGTAGCCCTCGTTCTCCAGCAGTTCGGCCAGCTCGGGGCCGCCTTCCTCGACGATGCGGCCGGCCACGAACACGTGCACGAAGTCCGGCTTCACGTACCGCAGGATCCGGGTGTAGTGGGTGATCAGGAGCACTCCGTGGCCCGGCTTCTCGCGGAACCGGTTAATGCCCTCGGACACCACCTTGAGCGCGTCGATGTCCAGGCCCGAGTCGGTCTCGTCCAGGATCGCCATCTTCGGGTCGAGCAGTTCGAGCTGGAGGATCTCGTGGCGCTTCTTCTCCCCGCCGGAGAAGCCCTCGTTCAGGTTCCGCTCGGCGAAGGCCGGGTCGATGGACAGCGCGGACATCGCGGCGCGCAGCTCCTTGACGAAGTCGCGGAGCTTGGGCGCCTCGCCCCGGACCGCGGTGACCGCGGTGCGCAGGAAGTTCGACACCGACACGCCGGGCACCTCGACCGGGTACTGCATGGCCAGGAACAGGCCGGCCCGGGCCCGGTTGTCCACGGTCATGGCCAGCACGTCCTCGCCGTCGAGCGTCACGCTGCCCCGGGTGACCAGGTACTTGGGGTGACCGGCGATCGCGTAGGCCAGGGTGGACTTGCCGGAGCCGTTCGGGCCCATGATGGCGTGGGTCTCGCCCTCGCGGACGGTCAGGTTCACGCCACGCAGGATCTCCCGGTGAACGCCGACGCTCTCCTCCACGCTGACGTGCAGGTCGCGGACCTCGAGGGTGGCCATTATGACTCCTTCTCCACGGCGACGTAGACGTCGTCGCCTTCGATCTTGACGGGATAGACGGGCACCGGCTCGGTGGCCGGCAGCCCGGTGGGCTGGCCGGTGCGCAGGTCGAAGCAGGACCCGTGCAGCCAGCACTCCACCGTGGTGTCGTAAATCTCGCCTTCGGACAGCGGCACCTCGGCGTGCGAGCACACGTCGCGCAGGGCGAAGACCTCGCCCTCGGCACGCGCCACGGCGACGGGCTCGCCGTCCACCTCGACGCCGATGACGCCCTCGGCGGGCAGTTCCGACAGCGAGCAGACCCGCTGGAAATCGCTCACGAGAGCGACCTTTCGAGCTCCGCCTCGATGGCCCCGGCGATCCTCATCCGAAACTCGGGCACCTCGATGGTGTCAATCAGCTGGCCGAAGAACCCGCGGATCACCAGCCTGCGGGCCTCGGCGAACGGGATGCCCCTGGCCATCAGGTAGAACAGGTGATGGTCCTCGAGCCTGCCGCTGGCGCTGGCGTGCCCGGCCCCGACGATCTCCCCGGTGAGAATCTCCAGGTTCGGCACCGAGTCGACCCGGGTGCCGTCGGTCAGCACCAGGTTCCTGTTGTACTCGTAGGTGTCGGTCCCGGTCGCCTCGGGCCTGATCAGCACGTCGCCGATCCAGACCGCGTGCGCGTCGGCGCCCTGCAGCGCGCCCTTGTAGGTAACCCTGCTGCGGCAGTGCGGCACGTCGTGGTCGACGAACAGCCGGTGCTCCAGGTGCTGGCCCGCGTCGGCGAAGTAGAGCCCGGTCAGCTCGGCGTCGCCGCCCGGAGCGCTGTACCTGACCGACGGCGCCAGCCGGACCAGGTTTCCGCCCAGCGTGACCGCGGCGTGCCGCAGCCTGGCGTCCCGGCCCAGCGTGGCGTAGTGGTACGTCAGGTGCACCGCGTCGTCGGCCCAGTCCTGCAGGCTGACCACGGACAGCGAGGCGCTGTCGCCGACGACCAGCTCGACGTTGTCGGCGTAGGTGGCGCTGCCCCGGTAGTCGAGCACGACCACCGCCCGGGAGAACGGCTCGGCCTGCACCAGCAGGTGCCCGTAACCCGTCCCGCCCTCGCCCCTTACGCTGACGACGGTGGGCCGCGACGCGCCGGCCTCGGCCGGGATCGTGATCACGTTCGCCTCGTCGAAGCTCGCGTACGCCCGGGCGCTCACCCGATCGGCCGGGATAAAGCTGCGCCCGAGCAGACCGCCAGACCGTTCGGCCGTAGAGATCTTGACCTCGGGCGCCGGGTCGACGTCCACGGTCACCGTGCCGGCCGACGCCGGCGGGTTGTCCGTGTGCAGTCCGCGCAGCCGGCGCAGCGGGGTGAAGCGCCACTCCTCCTCGCGGCCGCCGGGCACGGCGAAGTCCGCCGGGTCGTAGGACCTGTGCTCGTGCAGCCTTGTGATGGGAGCGGACTCGATCGCTCCCTGAAGTCCAGCCGACATCAGCCGACAGCCCCCTCCATCTGCAGCTCGATCAGCCGGTTCAGCTCGAGCGCGTATTCCATCGGCAGCTCGCGGGCGATCGGCTCGACGAACCCGCGGACGATCGTGGCCATCGCCTCGTCCTCGGTCATGCCGCGGCTCATCAGGTAGAACAGCTGGTCCTCGGAGATCTTGGAGACGGTCGCCTCGTGGGCCATCTCCACGTCGTCCTCGCGGACGTCCACGTACGGGTAGGTGTCGCTGCGGCTCACCGTGTCCACCAGCAGCGCGTCGCACTTGACGTTGGACTTGGAGTGCTCGGCGCCTTCCTGCACGTTGACCAGGCCGCGGTAGGACGTCCGGCCGCCCGCCCTGGCCACCGACTTGGAGACGATGGTGGAGGAGGTGTTCGGCGCGCAGTGCACCATCTTGGCGCCCGCGTCCTGGTGCTGGCCCTCGCCGGCGAACGCGACGGAGAGCGTCTCGCCGCGGGCGTGCTCGCCCATCAGGTAGACCGCCGGGTACTTCATCGTCACCTTGGAGCCGATGTTGCCGTCGATCCACTCCATGGTCGCCCCGGCCTGGGCCACGGCCCGCTTGGTGACCAGGTTGTACACGTTGTTCGACCAGTTCTGGATCGTGGTGTACCGGCAGCGCGCGTCCTTCTTCACGATGATCTCGACCACCGCGGAATGCAGCGAGTCGGACTTGTAGATCGGCGCGGTGCAGCCTTCCACGTAATGGACGTAGGCGCCCTCGTCCACGATGATCAGGGTCCGCTCGAACTGGCCCATGTTCTCGGTGTTGATGCGGAAATAGGCCTGCAGCGGGATTTCCACCTTGACGTTCTTCGGCACGTAGATGAACGAGCCGCCGGACCACACCGCGGTGTTCAGCGCGGCGAACTTGTTGTCGCCCGGCGGGATCACCGTGCCGAAGTATTCCTTGAACAGGTCGGGGTGCTCCTTGAGCGCCGTGTCGGTGTCGAGGAAGATGACGCCCTTCTCCTCGAGGTCTTCCCTGATCTTGTGGTAGACGACCTCGGACTCGTACTGAGCGGCGACGCCCGCGATGAGCCGCTGCTTTTCCGCCTCGGGGATGCCGAGCCTGTCGTAGGTGTTCTTGATGTCGGCCGGGAGTTCGTCCCAGCTGGCCGCCTGCTTCTCGGTCGAGCGGACGAAGTACTTGATGTTGTCGAAGTCGATGCCGGTCAGGTCGGCACCCCAATTCGGCATCGGCTTGCGCCCGAAGTTCTTCAGGCCCTTGAGCCGCATCTCGAGCATCCATTCCGGCTCGTTCTTCCGCGCCGAGATGTCCCGGACCACCTCTTCGGACAGGCCGCGGCGTGCCGATGCACCGGCCACGTCCGAGTCGGCCCAGCCGAACTTGTACGTGCCGAGCCCTTCAAGCTGCTCCTGCGTGGTGGTTGTCATATGACGAGCCCTCTCGGCTTCTTTTCAGGGGTGTTTTCTTTGGTTACGGGTACTTCAACAGCCCGGTGTGCGGCTGCCTTCCCGACGCCGGTGACGTGCGTGGTGCAGATGCCGTCGCCGTGCGCGATCGTAGCGAGCCGCTGCACCGGAGTACCCAGCAGCCTGCCGAATGCCTCGGTTTCGGCCTCGCACAGCTGCGGGAACTCGGCCGCCACGTGCGCGACCGGGCAGTGATGCTGGCAGAGCTGCTCGCCGGCTTCGGCCCTCGAGCCGCCGATAGCGGGCGCCGGGCCCGCCGACGCGGCGTAGCCGTCGGCGGACAGCGCCTCGGCCAGCGCCTGGACCCGGCTGGGCAGCTCGCCCCTGGCCACCGCGGGCGCGTACCTGCGCTCGAGGTCGGAGACCTGCCTGCGGGCGAACTCGGCGATCGCGTCCGGGCCCGCCGTCTCGGCCAGGAAGCGGAGCGCGTTGCTGGCCAGGTCGTCGTAGGCGTGCTCGAACGCGCTGCGGCCCGCGTCGGTGATGACGAAGACCTTGGCCGGCCGACCGCGGCCCCGGTTCCCGTAGGTCCTGGCTGTCCTGGTCTCGATGAGGCCCTCGGCCAGCAGGTTGTCCAGATGACGCCGGATCGCGGCAGGCGTGAGCCCGAGCCGGCCGCCGAGCGTAGCGGCGGTGGACGGCCCGAGCTCAAGGATCAGCCGCGCGACCTGACCCCGGGTGGGGCCCTCGGCTGCTCCGACGTTTTTCACAACATCATTGTGCCGTAAATCGCCGACCCGACGCAAATTTTTCGCAAGATCAACGTGACGTAAATCACTCCGCCTGGTTCGCCTGTGGCTCCCGAGGGGTCGCGCTGGCTGGCCGCCGACGCCAGGCCAGGCTAGACGGCGATCCCGACGGTGATCCCGTCGACGCCGCTGGGATGGTCGGCGGGACCGAGGACCAGGGCGTCGGCCCGCGCGGCGATCCGGAGCGGTTCGGCGATCTGGTCGAGCAGTGACCGAGCCCGGGCGTCGTGCGCCTGCACGGTCAGCCGGCTGAGCCGGGCCGAGTTGCCGAGCCGCAGCCCGCTGCGCAGCGCCCGGGTGGCGTCCAGGATCACGGTGAGCTGGTCGACGGCCTCCACCGCGGGCCGGTCGCCCCGCCAGCGCTCGTCAGGTTCCGGCCAGCGGGTCAGATGCAGTGAGACAGTGCCCTCGTGCGTTCGGTAGAACTGCTGGTACATCCGTTCGGTCACAAACGGCGCGAACGGCGCGAAGAGCCCGAGCAGGACCCGGAACGATTCCCGCAGGGTCCACCGGGCACTGTCCCGGTCCCCGCTGGCCCCGATCCGGTCCTTGATCATCTCGAGGTAATGGTCGCAGTACACGGACCAGAACATGCGCGAGGCCGCCTGGTGGGCCCGCATGTAGTCGTAGGTGCCGAACGCCGCCGTGGCCTCCGCCACCGTGTCCGCCAGGTGCGACAGCACCCACCGGTCCACGATGTCCCGCTCCCCCGGCGGCGGCACTGATGCCGTCGCCGTCGCCGGGACATCGAGGTCACCGAGGTTCATGGACAGGAACCGGCCTACGTTCCACAGCTTGACCGCGAACTTGCGGCCGGTCCTGATGTCCTTCTCGTTGTACCGCAGGTCGGTGCCGATGCGGGCTCTGGTCGCCCACAGCCGGACCGCGTCCGCGCCGTACTTGCCCATCACGTCGTCCGGCACGTACCGGTTGTAGCCATCGGGCCCGGTGGATCTGTCGAGATCGCGCTTGGACAGCTTCTTGCCTTGCTCGCTCAGTCCCCAGCCGGAGATCAGCGCGGTCCGCCAGGGCACCCGGCCGAACAGCAGCTCCGACTGCACCACCGAGTAGAACAGCCAGGTCCTGATGATCTCGAACGCCTGCACCCGCATCGACATCGGCGCCAGCGCCGGGTCGGTACCGACCCCGGAACCGACCGCCCATCCGTCGTTGACCTGCGGGCTCAGCGAGGACGTCATCCAGGTATCCATCACGTCCGGGTCGGGCACCAGCTCGCCCCCGCCGCACGACGGGCACGAGCTCACCGGCGGTGAGTCCGCCAGCGGATCCACCGGCAGGTCCTCCAGCCTGGCTAGCACCGGCGCCGAGCAGGCGGCGCAGAACCACACCGGGAACGGCACGCCGTAGCGTCGCTGCCGGGTGATGTTCCAGTCCCACTTGAGCCCGTCGATCCAGTCCTCCAGCCGTCGCCGCATGAACGGGGGGATCCACTCCAGCTCGGCCGCGCGGGCCCGGAACCGGTCCGCGTGCTCCCGGACCGCGATGAACCACTGCGGCCTGATCTGGAACTCCACCGGCGTCTGGCACCGCTCGTGCACCCCGACGACCTGCCGCACCGGCTCGCTGCTCACCAGCAGCCCGGCCTCGTCCAGGGCCTTGACGATGGCCGAACGGCCCTGCGCCAGCGTCAGCCCGGCGAACTCGCCGGCCAGCTCACCCAGACGGCCGTCCGGCTCCACCACCAGGCGCAGGTCCAGGTGATCGCGCCGCCACTTGAGCACGTCCTCGCTGTCGCCGAACGTGCACACCATCATCAGCCCGGTGCCGTACTCCGGGTCCACGGACTCGTCGGTGCGGACCGGCACCTCGTAGCCGAACAGCGGCACGGTCGCCCGCTCCACGCTGGCGTACCGCGTGTCGGCGGGGTGGTGATACAGGGCCACGCAGGCCGGCAGGAGCTCGGGCCGGGTGGTGGCGATCGGCAGGTCACGGTCTCCGCCGAACCTGATCGTGTGCAGCCTGCTGGTCCGTTCCAGGTCCTCCACGTCGGCCTGGGCCAGCGAGGTGCGGTCCTCGGGGCACCACAGGATCGGGTCCTCGGCCCGCCGCAGGTAGCCCGCCTGGTACAGCGTGACGAAGCTGGTCTGGGCGGTCCGCTGGCACCGTGCGTCGATGGTGGAGTAGCGCAGCGACCAGTCCACCGACAGGCCGAGACGCCGCCACAGGTCCTCGTACCGTTCGGCCACCCGGCCGGTCTCGGCCAGGCAGAGCGCGTTGAACTGGGCCCGGGGCATGTCCACCGCCCGGACCCCGTGGGCCTGCTCTACGTACCGCTCGGTCGGCAGCCCGTTGTCATCGAACCCGATCGGGTAGAACACCCGCTCGCCGCGCATCCGCCGGTAGCGGACGATGAAATCCGGCTGCGAGTAGCTCATCGCGTGACCGACGTGCAGGTGCGCCGCTGATACGTAGGGCGGCGGGGTGTCCACGCTGAACACGGGCCCGTCCCCGCCCCGGTCGTACCGGTAGATGTCGTGCGCTTCCCACAGCTCCCGGACGGCGGCCTCGACCGCCCGGTGGTCGTACTCGCCGAGTTCCATACGTAGGGAAGGTATCCGCTCCCCACCTGCTGCTTAAATTCTTTTCGGCCGAACGGGCCTGGTTTCCCGTCAACCGCACGGGGCGCTGCGCGCTGACCGCTCCTTCCTGGGGCATCATGGCTAGGTGCCCGTGCCGCGACGTGAGATCGCCGACCTGCTCGACGTGGATGTCCCGCCGGGCGGCATGGTGATCACCGTCAGCGACCTGCACCTCCCTCCGGTCCGCACCGACGTGTCCGGCCGGTCGTGCGAAACGCTGGCGCGCCGGCTGGACGAACATCCCGGCCCGCTCACCGTGGTACTGGCCGGGGACGTGGTGGAGCTCCTCGCCTATCCCGACGCGACGGTCACCGACATCCTGCGGGCGCACGAGGACCTGTGCGTGGCGCTGACAGCGGTAACCGAGCGCGGCGGCCAGGTCATTTACGCGATCGGCAACCACGACAGCGACCTGGCCTGGGACGTCAAGGCGGCGGACGCGGTGCGGGACATGACCGGGGCCAGGCTGTGCCTGTCCGCGGACCTGATCCTGGACGACGGCCGCAAGATCCGGGTGGAGCACGGACACCAGCTCGACCCGTACAACTGCTTCCACGATCCGCGCAACGCGCTGGACACCCCGATCGGCCACCACATCGTCCGGGAGGTCGTCCCGAAGATCGAGTGGCTCGGCCAGGGCTGGGTGGACGGCGCGCACGAGATGGCCGACCCGACCGACTTCCCCTCGTTCGTGGGTTCCCGGATGGTCTACCGCAAGCTCGGCCGCCGGCTCTGGTGGCTGATCGCGATCCCCCTGGCCATCTTGATCCTGCTCCGGATACCCGTGCTCTCCTCGATCAGGACGCGCTACCCCGACACGGACATCTGGGTACACCGCGGTGAGATCCTCGGCTACGGCGCCATCGCCGACCTGGTGATGCTGGCCGTCGTGGTCGTCATACTGGCCCGCCGGGCCTGGCTGTCGATCAGCGCGCTGGCGCTCGACGAACGGGGCTACGGCCAGAACCACGCCGCGCGCCAGCGAGCGGCCGACCTGGTCGCCGACGGCTACCACGGCTTCATCTCGGGCCACACCCACCACCCCGAGCTGGCCGCCACCGCGGCCGGCTTCTACGCCAACTCCGGCTCCTGCACCTCGGTGGTGGAGGGGATCGGCGGACGGTTCGGCCTGCCGCCGGCCTACGTGCGGAACCAGCAGATCTGCTGGGTCGAGCTGGACGGGGAAAAGGCGGAGCTGGTCTCGGCCCGGGTCGAGCTGCCCGGCGCGACCAGGATGGAGCGCTTCGTCGCGCGGGGCCGCAACCCGCACTCGGACATCCCGGTGTCCGTCGCCTCCTGGCCGGCCGGCCCCGACTGGCCCCCGCCGGACAAACAGGCCGCACGCAAGGAAACCGCCCCGCGCTATCCCCAGCCGCAGCAGTTTTCCCCGGACCAGGGACCACGCCCGCCCCAGGACCCTTCCTAGCCCGGGGCGATCAGCGGCGTTCGGCGGCCCTGGCTTCCTCGATGGTGAGTTCGGCGGCCGGGTCCGCTTCCAGGCGCTCGTCGGGGATCGGCTCGCCGCTGCGGACCGATCGGCCGTAGGTGCCCTCGTCTAGCCGGCGCAGGGCGCGCTCGATGGCGTCCAGCCGAGTGTGCAGGCTCTCCGCGATGGCGTCGTCCTCACCCTCCTCGGTGAGCGCCAGCGCGGCGTCGGCTTCGTCTTCCGCCTCGCTGTCCACTTCGGCCTGGCGGTCCCCCTGGCCCGCCGTCTCGGCGTCCTTCAGCAGGCCCTGCACCTCGTCGCGCTCGGCAATGAGCAGGCTGCGCGCGCGGTCCTGGTCCATCGGACCGTCCTTCCTGAATCGGTACGTGACGCGAGGGCGTCGACGTGATCATGTTCGTGGCCGCCGGGCGAGCCGGCATCATGCGCAGCATAGCGAGCCTGTCCGCGCGGGGCGGATTCTGACCGCCGTAGACTCGCGTCCGTGAGCACGGTCCCGCAGATGCCAGCCGTCGAGATCGGCCGCCTGGTCAAGCGGTACGGCCAGACCACGGCGGTGGACGGGCTGACGCTGAGCGCGGCGCTCGGGGCGGTCACCGGCATCCTGGGACCGAACGGGGCGGGCAAGACCACCACCATCGAGATCTGCGAGGGCTACCGGAAGCCCGACGAGGGCACAGTGCGAGTCCTCGGCCTGAACCCGGTGCGCGACGCCAGGGCGCTCCGGCCCCGGGTCGGCGTGATGCTCCAGTCCGGCGGAATCCCTCAGTCGGTGCCCGCGGCCGACTACCTGAACCTGCTGAGCCGGTTCCACACCAGCCCGGTCGCCGTCCCGGCGCTGCTCGACCTGGTCGGCCTGACCGCGGTCGCGCGCACCCCGTACAAGCGCCTGTCCGGCGGGCAGCAGCAGCGGCTGTCGCTGGCCGCGGCCGTCATCGGCCGCCCCGAGCTGGTGTTCCTCGACGAGCCCACGGCCGGCCTGGACCCGCAGGCCAGGCACGCCACCTGGGAGCTGATCGGGCAGCTGCGCTCGGCCGGGGTGAGCATCATCTTGACCACTCACTTCATGGAAGAAGCCGAACGGCTCTGCGATTACGTGGCCATCATCGATCACGGCCAGCTGGTGGCGGCGGGGACGCCCGGCCAGCTCACCGGGACCGTAGGCCAGCTCAGGTTCCGCGCCGAGCCGGGCCTGGATATCGAGAGCCTGCTCGCGGCGCTTCCGCCGGCCAGCCTGGCGAAGGAGTCTCCGGCCGGGCACTACGTGATCGAGGTGCCCGGCGCCGTCGACCCGCTGCTGCTGGCGGCGGTGACCGCCTGGTGCGCCGAGCGCGGCGTGCTGGCCACCAGCCTGCGGATCGAGAGCCGCACGCTGGAGGACGTGTTCCTCGAGCTGACCGGGAAGGAGCTGCGTTCATGACGGCGTTGGCCCGGGGGGGCGACCCCCCGGAGCCCCCCGGTCACGGGGGGGCTGCCCGCCCCCCCGTACCCCCCTGGCCCCCCTTTGCGCCCGCTCCGGGGGCGGCGCCGCTGCGGCGGATGATCGCCGCCCAGGCCGCGCTGGAAACCAGGACGCTGCTGCGCAACGGTGAGCAGCTGCTGCTCACGCTGGTGATCCCGCTGCTGCTGCTGGCCGCGTTCGGCCTCGAGCCGCTGGTGAACTTCGGTACGGGGATGAGCCGGATCGACTTCCTGACCCCCGGCATCATCGCGCTGGCGGTGATGTCCACCGCGTTCACCAGCCAGGCCATCGCCACCGGCTTCGAGCGGCGGTACGGCGTGCTCAAGCGGCTCGGCGCCACGCCGCTGTCGCGCCCCGGGCTGATCGCGGCGAAGACGGCCACCGTGATCGCGGTGGAACTGCTGCAGGGCGCGCTGATCTTGATCGTCGCCGTGGCCATCGGCTGGCGGCCGGACGCCAGCCCGGCCGCGGTCGTGGTCGTGCCGCTGCTCATCCTGCTCGGCACCGCGGCGTTCAGCGGCCTGGCCCTGCTGATGGCGGGCACGCTGCGCGCCGAGGCCACGCTGGCCGGGGCCAACCTGGTCTATATCGTGCTGCTCGGCGTGGGCGGCGTGATCTTCCCCCTGGCCAAGTTCCCGGCCGGCGCGCGGCCCGTCCTGGAGCTGCTGCCGACCGGCGCGCTGTCCACCGGCCTGCGCGGCGTGCTGCAGCAGGGTGCGGCCTTCCCCGTCGGGAACGCGGTCACGCTGCTGATCTGGGCCGTCGTGGCGATCACGCTGGCGGCGCGGACGTTCAGGTGGGAGTAAAAGTACAGCCCCGGATAGTTCATTTCCGGAATATCCAGCCGGGCGCGGGCCGGGCGCAGTTCGTGCTGCCCGCCGCCATGATCATCATCGGGATCGTGTCGGTCCAGTACGGAGCCGGCCTGGCGGACCGGCTGTTCGGGCAGGTTCCGCCCGCGGCGGTGACCGGGCTGCGGCTGTGGACGTCAGCCCTGGCCATGGTGGTGATCTCGGGACGTGGTTTCACCCGGTCGGTGCGTGACCTGAAGAAGCGAAGGGCCGTCGCCGATGCGGCCATCGCCACCTCGTTCGGCATCTCGCTGGGGGTCATGAACTTCTCGATCTACCAGTCGTTCGCCCGTATCCCGCTCGGGGTCGCCGTCACCATCGAGTTCCTCGGCCCGCTGGCCGTGGCGGTGGCCGGGTCGCGGCACCTGCGCGACGTCGGCTGGGTCGTGCTCGCCGCGACCGGGGTGGTGCTGCTGACCCAGGGCGGGCACGGGCATCTCAACCTGGCCGGGGTGCTGTTCGCGGGCCTGGCCGCGGCGTGCTGGGCGGCCTATATCGTGCTCAGCTCGGCGACCGGGCAGCGCTTCCCCGGGTCGGCCGGGCTGGCCATCGCCATGGTGGTCTCGGCCGTCATCGTCACGCCGCCCGCGCTGATCGCGGGCGGCGGTGCCATGTTCCGGCCGGCCGTGCTGGCCACCGGCGCCGTGATCGGGATCTTGTCCTCGGTCATCCCCTACCGGCTCGAGCTCGAGTCGCTGCGGCGGATACCGATGCGGCTGTTCGGGGTGTGGATGAGCCTGGAGCCGGCGGTGGCGGCGCTGATCGGGCTGGCCCTGCTCGGCCAGCACCTGAGCCTCGTGGAATGGCTGGCGATCTGCTGCGTGATGGTCGCCTGCGCCGGCGCCGCGCAGCACCAGGCGCGGGGGACGCCTTCGGTCACGCAGGGCAGCGCTCTACCATTAGGGCGTGCTCGTCGCTCTGAGGTCCCGCGTGGCCGCCTGGACCAGGCCCGTGCTCGCGCCGACGCCGGTCTCGATGCGACGGCTGGCGCTGGCCGGGGTCATCGCCGACACGGTGATCATGTCTACCGGTGCCGCGGTGCGGCTCAGCGCGTCCGGGCTCGGCTGCCCGGACTGGCCGCAGTGCAGCACGGCGGACGTCGTGGCCAGCAAGAACGCCGGGCAGACCCTGCTTAACACCTGGATCGAGTTCGGCAACAGGCTGCTGAACTTCCCGCTGGTCATCATCGCCGCGCTGATCTTCATCGCGGCCTGGCGGTTCCGCCCCGGAGAGCCGGACGGCCCCGCTGCCCCGGGTACAGGGCGCCGGCGCGACCTGGTGTGGCTGGGCGCGGCCCAGCCGCTCGGGGTGGTGGCACAGGCGGTTATTGGCGGGATCGTCGTGCTGACCAAGCTCAGCCCGACCACGGTCTCGGTGCACTTCCTGGTCTCCGCCGCCGTGGTGGCCGCCGCGGTCGCCTTGCATATGCGGTGCGCGGCGATCGCTGACACGTCTGCGGTATCCGCGACCATGCCCGTCCGACGTGACCTGCGGGTGATCTCCGCGGCGCTGGTCGCGGTCACCTGCCTGATGCTGGCGGCGGGCACGGTCGTCACCGGGACCGGGCCGCTGGCCGGCGACGCGGGCGTGCCCCGGTACAACTTGCCCCTGGAGGGGGTCACCCAGCTGCACGCGGACATCGGCTGGCTGCTGGCCGGGCTGTCTATCGCCCTGGTACTCGTGCTGCGGCTGTCCGGGGCACCGCCGCGGGCGGTCAGGGCCGGCTGGATGGTGCTCGCGGCGCTGGGATCACAGGGCGTCATCGGCTACATCCAGTACTTCACCCACCTCCCGGCCGGGCTGGTCTGGGTCCACGTGACCGGCTCCGTGCTGGTCTGGATCGCCGTGCTGCGCCTGTTCTTCATCGTGCGCGAACGGACCCCGGTAAACACTGCGCGAACAGGGCCGGTGGTGACCGCACCCAGCAGGCAGCCGGAACCGCTTGACCGATAAGCTCGTGGCGTGACCACTCAGGCCAATCTCGACTGGACGGCGACTGACAAGCGTGCCGTCGATCTCATCCGGGTCCTCGCCATGGATGCAGTCCAGAAAGTGGGCAACGGCCACCCGGGTACGGCGATGAGCCTGGCGCCCGCGGCCTACCTGCTCTTCCAGCGGGTGATGCGGCACGACCCGGCCGATCCCCACTGGCCGGGCCGGGACCGGTTCGTGCTGTCCTGCGGCCACTCCAGCCTCACCTTGTACATCCAGCTCTACCTGTCCGGCTACGGCCTGACCATGGATGACCTCAAGGCGCTGCGGACCTGGGGCAGCATTACCCCCGGGCATCCCGAGCACGGGCTCACCCCCGGCGTGGAGACCACCACCGGTCCGCTCGGCCAGGGCGTCGGCAACGCGGTCGGCATGGCGATGGCCGCCCGCCGCGAGCGCGGCCTGTTCGACCCGGACGCCGAGGCTGGCACCAGCCCGTTCGACCACTTCGTGTTCTGCTTCGTGTCCGACGGCGACATGGAAGAAGGCGTCAGCCACGAGGTCTCCGCGCTGGCGGGCCACCAGGAGCTCGGCAACCTCATCGTCCTCTACGACGACAACTACATATCGATCGAGGACAACACCAACATCGCCAAGTCCGAGGACGTGGCCGCGCGCTACGAAGCCTACGGCTGGCACGTGCAGAAGGTGGACTGGGTCGGGCCGCGTGGCGGCTACCACGAGGACGTGGACGCCCTGTACCAGGCGCTCCTGAACGCCAAGGAGCACACCGAGGCGCCGTCCTTCATCGCGCTGAGGACCATCATCGGCTGGCCGGCCCCGAACAAGCAGAACACCGGCGCGGCGCACGGCTCCGCGCTCGGCGTACCCGAGGTGAAGGCGACCAAGGAGATCCTGCACTTCGACCCCGACGTGGACTTCCCGGTCGAGGAAGACGCGCTCAACCACGCCCGCCAGGTCGCCGAACGCGGCAAGCAGGTGCACGCGGAGTGGGAAGGGCCGTTCGCCGAATGGGCCAGGGCCAACCCGGAACGCAAGGCGCTGTTCGACCGGATGGCGGCCCGCCGCCTGCCGGATGGCTGGACCAAGGTGCTACCGGAGTTCCCGGCCGACGCCAAGGGCATAGCCACGCGCAAGGCGTCCGGCACGATCCTCACCGTCCTGGCGCCCGTGCTGCCCGAACTGTGGGGTGGCTCGGCTGACCTGGCCGAGAGCAACCTGACCACGATGGAGGGTGAGCCGTCCTTCATCCCGGCCAACCACCAGACGGCGATGTGGCCGGGCAACCCGTACGGGCGGACCATGCACTTCGGCATCCGCGAGCACGGCATGGGCGCCATCCTCAACGGGATCGCGCTGTCCGGCGGGACCCGCCCCTACGGCGGCACGTTCCTGCAGTTCAGCGACTACATGCGGGGCGCAGTCCGGCTGACCTCCCTGATGGAACTGCCGGTCACCTTCGTGTGGACGCACGACTCCATCGGACTGGGCGAGGACGGCCCCACGCACCAGCCGGTCGAGCACCTATGGTCGTTGCGCAACATCCCGCACCTGGAGGTTGTCCGGCCCGGCGACGCCAACGAGACCGTGGTGGCCTGGCGCACCATCCTGGAGCGGGCCCGGCCCGCGGCACTGTGCCTGACCAGGCAGAACCTGCCCGTACTCGACCGGTCCGGCGAGCTGGAGGGCGCGGCCAAGGTGGCCCAGGGCGGGTACGTGCTGGCCCCGGGGACGGACGTCATCCTGATCGCCACCGGCAGCGAGGTCTCGATCGCCCTGGAAGCCCGCGAACTGCTGGCCGCCGACGGCGTCTCGGCCCGGGTCGTGTCCATGCCGTGCGTCGAATGGTTCACCGAGCAGGATGAGTCCTACCGGCGGGAAGTCCTTCCCCCCACGATCAGGGCCCGGGTCTCGGTGGAAGCCGGGATTACCCCGCCCTGGAAGTTGTTTGTGGGAGATGCGGGCGCTTCAATCGGAGTAGACCACTACGGCGCATCAGCCGCCTACCAGAAGATCTATCAGGAGTTTGGCATCACCGCGGAGCGGGTAGCCGCTGCCGCACGCGACAGTCTGGCCCGGGTCTAAACCGGCCTGGGGCGCGCAGGGAAGGGAAAAGAACGGTGTCAGTTGACGTTCTCGGACAGCTCTCCGAGGCCGGGGTATCGGTGTGGCTGGACGACATCAGCCGCGACCGGCTGCGTACCGGCAACCTGCAGTCGCTCATGGACGACTACCACGTGGTCGGGGTGACCTCGAACCCGACGATCTTCGCCAAGGCGCTGTCCCACGGCTCCGCTTACGACGAGCAGGTGCAGGACCTGAAGGTCCGCGGCGTCAGCGTGGAGGAGGCTTCCCGCGCGCTCACCACCTACGACATCCGCTGGGGCTGCGACGTACTGCGTCCGGTCTACGACGCCACGAACGGCGTGGACGGCCGGGTATCGATCGAGGTCGACCCGCGGGTAGCCAGGGATACGGCCAAGACCATCGCCGAGGCCAGGAACCTGTGGTGGATGGTCGACCGCCCCAACGCCTACATCAAGATCCCGGCCACCCGGGAGGGCCTGGAGGCGATCACCGAGACGATCGCGCAGGGCATCAGCGTCAACGTCA
>WNGR01006381.1_pt1 | contig 29455 bp, 28 predicted proteins | sample 5407581 | NCBI WGS metagenome assembly WNGR01 (sample SAMN13153383, study PRJNA577476) | soil metagenome | isolation source: 80 cm soil or saprolite under Garry oak tree replicate 2 | place: USA:California | collected 2016-06-15
GCCTGACCACCCTTGCCCTCCCGGCCGATTGCGTCTCCCATGAACAAACCCTTATTGGTATATCCCTGCACCTGAACATTTTCGACATAGAGATAGCCGCCTCCGTGGCTGCTTGCAATGGGAGGGTCCGTGCTCACGCCTTCAAAACGGAAATCGAGCTTAGGGATGCCGGGGACGGCCGATAAATATATTCCCGGCCGGACGCCTGCGTGTCGAGGAGCGTCGGTCGGGCTGACGTCATCGTGGACCAGAGAATCCGAGTACAGCGTGACCCGATGCGAGAGAAACGGAAGCCGCCAACTGAAATCGAAGGTGCCAAACCTCGCGCCAGGGTCATCACGTGAATTCTTCTCCGCAACCGGAACATTCTGGAAGCTGAAAAAGCTCTTGAGGAAAGAATGAATCGTGATGGGCACATGGCCTTTGCCACCCCATATCGTGGAGCGCGAGAACCCCATCTCCACATTGGGAGTTGGCTTGAAATTGATCTTCTCTGTGTGCAGCCATGGATCGTTTGGATCGGAATGACCCTTCAAACTGCCAACGAAAAACTCGTAACGAAATGGACCGGTCACACGCGACAGAAGCGGGATATACAGGGGCTCCGTTCGGTCGATCTGAAAGGCATAGATATTTTCGGCGTTGTTGCTGTAGAGAAAGGCGCCGCCGACCGTGGGAGCAAGCCAGTGATCGCTCTTCCCAAAAGATATCTGGTGGTTCAGCAGGCGATAGGAAACATTCGCCTCCAGAATGCGGAATGTATCGGTTGCTGCTATCGGCCCTGCGGGGATGGTCGTCTGCACCGGATTCGTCGCAAGAGGCACCATATCGATGTTGGCCAGCGTCGTAACCAGGGCGCGGGAATAGCCAGATGCACTCGGCGCATGCTGGTACTCGCCGCGCGCATACAGGCTGAAGCGACCGAATTCGGCACTTCCGCTGACTCCATCAACCGTATTGAAGCCCGGTTGGTATGGCCGCCCGTAATCGTTAACCAGCGTTTGTCCCAGGTGAAAGCTGTCCCGCAACGTCAAGCCCGAGATTCCCTGCATCCTGGTATAAACACCTTCACACCCGTAGGAAAGACCGCTAACATTGTCGTCTTCGTTTCCAAATTCATGCTTAAGTGCAGCGAGTATTTCCCAGGCCGGAGCGTGATCCTGAATATCCTCTGTCTGGGAGGTATCGCCGATCATCCTCTGCACACTGCGCCTCGTCCAGGGACGCAGCCCAAGGAACGCCGTATCGAGGTACCCAAGTCCGTGAAGACGGTCGAGGGCAGGATAGATCCAACTATCCATCGGGATATAAATATCGGCCGGACGAGCAGCACCCGGTCCCGTCTTGCATTGCAGGATCTCCGAGGCGGCTCGAGCCGGTGGAACCGTACACATCAGCGCCAGAGTCACCCATGGAGCTACAGCCGCCAGCGAAGAGAGGCGGTACTTCCCAAAACGTTCTAACATGAACGGATCACCGTGGCGGTTTCTTATCCTGCTGTTGTGTAAAGCTGAAGTCAAGCCGTTTCGATTGAGGCGAGAGAAGCACGAAGCGACGTGAGCCGATCGCGCACCAGAACCCAGACACATCCTGCAATGAACCCCAAAAACAATCCCCCGGCCATGTAGTAGGAGCGCTTCGGTCCAGACTTCACGTCGGGATAAGACGCGGGATCGAGCATCTGCAGCACCGGAGAATCGCGGGCTTCGTCCAGGCGCGCCGCTTCGTACTGTCTTGACAACATCTCGAAGAGGGCCTCATGATACTTCACTTCGCGCTCCTTGCGGACATATTCCAATTGGAGTTCCGGGACTCTTGAGGTGGGAATAATCGTGGACGACTCCTTACCATTGCCGGCTTGCAGCCGGGAGAGCTGCCCCTGCAAATCCTCAACCTCGCTTCGCAGCCGAACGACCTCCGGATTCTGCTCGGTGGCAGACTCGCGCAGAGCGGCAAGTTGAACTTGCCGCGACGCAATCTGGGCTCGTGTTTCTGCGATGGTTCTGATCTGCGCTTCGGTTTGTCCCGAGGGCGCAATCAAACCAGACCGCTCTTCGGTTTTCTTCAGATCAACCTCGGCATTTTCAAGATCATCCTTCTCCTTTGCGAGTTGTTGGCCGAAGAACAGTCGACGCTGCGAGGACTGACTGAGCGCCAATCGCCCATTCGTTTCCCGTAGCGCGTCCATATATGCGCCCGCAAGTTCGGCGGCAAGTTTCGGGTCTTTCTCGGTCACATCAACTGTGACTATGGAAGACTTCGTGTCCACCGTGACATCCGTATGCGAGTCGAGCACTTTGTGTGCCTTGCTCTCTTTCGTGACTCTATATACGCGCATGAGGTCGAAACGCTTGACCAACTCACGGGCTACAGATCGACTCCTCAAGATTCCGGCGTACAAATCGCCAGAGTTCTTTACGCCTCCGCCCAAAAGGTCTCCGGCTCCGAGCGCCGAAAGTTGCCCCGCGAGTGCAGAGGCCATAGAACTTCCGTTGCTGAGATTCGGAGGGATGAATGACACGGACGAGGTGTAGCGAACGGGAAGTAGAAACGCGACCACAGTAGCGATTGCTAAAGCGCCAAAGGTGACTCTGGCGATCGTCCACTTTCCCCCACGAAGCAGGATAAACAGGGCTACTAAGTCGATTGAACTCTCTTCTTCCTCCGCAGGGAGGAATGCGGCCGAAGAGGGTATTGCATACTCCGTGCGATCGACCAGATTTTGAGCCATTTCTTCCTTAATACCTCGCTATACCAGCTTACTTCGGCGCGTTGATAGACGCCAGTTCTAAACAAAGCGGCATCGCCTCAAGAGACCGTTGGGTTAACGAAGACTATTGGTGCGGACCTTTAGGTTTAGAACCCGCAGGATCAACTCAACGTCAGAGGTCGCAGACTTGGTTGGCAAGTGCACGCGGAGTTGGATGGCACCGCTTGGAAATGAGGTTTCATATTGCCACGTCCGCTACGCTAAACACCAGATACTTTCAAGAGCTTGGGATAGGGCGATACCCATTCTCCCTTTAGAATACATTGACGCCACCACCAACCCATCCCTGCAGTGTTTTGTCTTCGCATCGGACGAGGAATCCAGAAATTCCGAGAACACTCCCCTCCAAGATGCTGAATCGCCGAGTTTTACGAAATACGGTGCGTCCCCAAATAGCTCCCGGAACACAGGAATATCCGAAATGATGACGGGCCTGCCATAAGCCATCGCCTCAAGCGGTGGCAGCCCAAACCCCTCCATGCGCGAGGGATAGACTAAGGCGCTACATCCCCGGTAGAGATTTGCCAGATCGTGATCGCCTACCGCATGCAAAAAATCGATGCGATCAGTGATGCCAAGAGTTGTAGCTCGCCGCTTCAACTGTTCGCAGTATTGTCCAACTCCCGCAAGTATCTTTAGCCTGAAGTTCCCGCTCCAAGCATCATGTTCCTCCAAAACCTCCATGGCGTTCTTGTGCTTCCAGGATGCTCCAACCATGAGCAGATACGGCGAACCGTGTTCTGCCAAATCCCGCTTGATATCAATCCTTGGTGAGGGAATGTCAACGGCGTTTGGCACGACCTTGATTCTACGTTCATCAATTCCGTAGACGGCAACCAGGTCCCGCTTGCTTGCCTCTGAGACGGTTATGATGCCGTCACATCGGCGCAGCGCGCGCCTCAGCATCACGTGAAAGTAAAACTTCTGAACCCAAGTGTCGGGTTCAAAATAGGGTCTGAGATCGTGAACGGTCAGAATCTGATGTCTATGGAAAGGTAAAGAATGGTGAGTTGTTGAAAGGACCCGCCGCGACCGCTTACCCGGAAAGAAGAAGACAGAGTATGCGAGCCACATTAGTGGACGCAACTTCGAGACTCGGCTAGAGCTGCTTAGCAATTCAGGAATCACATGCGACTTAATACCTTGGGGAACCGGAATACCACCAGGTAACACCAGCTCCACGTCTTCATACCTTGCCGCGAGGTACTGAAAAACCGCCTCAGCGTAAGTGCGAAGACCGCCTCTTGCCCCAATCCGGCTCGCATTGATCGTAAACCCGGTTCGGTGGAGGGTCATCTGTGGTTCGCTCTGTTTCCTGCATAAGCTCGCTTCACTGCGCTCATCCTGTCTCATCGTTTTGTGGCCGGCATAACTCTAAGGGCGAAAAGGGCGAATCGCTCGTCACCTAAGGCAATTTCTCATTTGCTTACGCCGCAAGGATCTCAAATCTTCACGATCACTGCTTAGCGTAACCTCCTTGAAACTGCCCGGCCGTTACCCTACAATAAATGAGGCAACAGTAACGAATGGAGCAAGAGCGAAACGGCTCACAATGCCTCCCAAGCATACTTACATTATTCTCTTGAATTGGAATGGTTGGACAGACACGATCGAGTGCCTGGAATCAGTGTTTCGCTTGGATTATTCAAGCTACACCGTCATAGTCTGCGACAACGCCTCTTCAGACGACTCCTTCAATCAAATCCGCCTCTGGGCAGAGGGGACGGTGATTGCTTCCTGCAAGAACCCAGAATTTGCTCGTCTCACAGCTCCTCCGATACCCAAACCCATTCCTTTTGTATCGTATTCCAGACCGCATTTTAGCATGAGCCCGCCCACCTCCACGTGTCCTCTTGTGCTTATCCAGAACGGCTCGAACCTTGGCTTTGCCGGCGGGTGTAACGTAGGTTTGCGCTATGCTCTTGCCCAGGCCGACTGTGAATATGTGTGGCTGCTAAACAACGACACGGTTGTAGAGACGGATGCTTTATCCCAGTTGGCCGGCAAAATGGAAGCGGAATCAAATTTGGGGATTTGTGGGTCAGTGCTTTTGGATTATTTTTCACCGCGGAATGTTCAGGCCATTGGGGGACGAAGGTACAGCGTGTGGAGTGGACGCGTTTTGCCGCAGGGTTCATTAGAACTCCCGTGCACGAAATCGCTGCAGCAGCCGATTGACTACGTTCACGGTGCATCCATGCTGGTACGCCAGGAGTTTCTCCGAACAGTCGGTCTTCTAGATGAGCGATACTTTCTCTACTTCGAAGAACTTGATTGGGCGATGCGGGCGGCCGGTCATTTCGCGCTCGGATATTCTCAACGCAGTTTTGTCTACCACAAAGAAGGGGCGAGTATTGGCACGAATGCTCAACGGACGTCACGCAGCTTGCTCTCGGAATGGTATGCCACGCGCAATCGTCTCTTAATTACACGGAAGTTCAATCCTGCGTTAGTCCCTTCCGTGCTCGCTTGGGTGTTAATGACTGCTATCCAGCGCCTCCTTATTGGCGCGCCGCGCAGGGCCGGACAAATCGTCGCTGCGGCATGGGATGGGCTAACTTGCGCCGGCTTCTCGACCCATGAGCCTGGAGAGCCAAGCGTCGACCATTCGAATTGATTGTTTGAGGCGTCCGCTCTCTTGGAGCGGCGGGGGATTAGACCTAGCCCAAGGCTAGATGCATTGTATGATCACTAGGTACTCGGTGCCGAGGACCACGGAATGGTTCAGATTACTTCCTTTTTTGTCGAGGATTCTGTGCGATCTCCCGCAACCCGAACAGAAGTGAGCGCTGGTAAACTCGATCTTGTAATCGTCTATCGCGTCTATCCGCGTATTTCTGGGACACCGGCTTTATTTGCTGAGGATAAGTTCAAACTAGCCGACATCTGCGTGAAATCATTCAAGCGCGCCCTTGGATCCCTGCGGATCAAGATGTGGGTTCTCTTGGATGGTTGTCCCTCCATATATAAAGATCTGTTTCGAAAGCATTTTAGCGACCCAGAGATTGAAGTGATCGATTTGGCCGGCGTAGGCAATGAAGCTACTTTCGCTATGCAGGTTGATATACTCGCCAATCAGACTTTGTCTGACTTCGTCTACTTCGCCGAAGACGACTACTTCTACCTGCCGAACGCTATGGTTGAACTCGTTGACTTCGCTCGAACAGGCACCGATATCCATTTTGTTACTCCGTACGACCATCCGGACCGGTATGAAGATTCAACGCGCCAACAAGGTTCTCAAATCCGGGTTTTAGGCAATCGTCACTGGCGCACGACTTCGTCAACATGCCTGACCTTTCTGGCTTCGCGTGAGGCACTGAGAAAAAATCGGAACCTCTTCAAAACATTTAGGCGTGGCGCTCACGATTGTGCAATATGGCAGGCGATCACGCAAAAGACCAGTCTATTCGATCCTCGGGTGCATGCGGCGACTTCTACGAGATTGAAGATATGGGCCAACACTTGGTTGCGCGGATATAAGAGAATCATCTTCGGGCGATCCTACCAGTTGTGGTCTCCCGTACCGAGTCTGGCGACCCATATGGCGCTGCCGCTCCTCGCCCCAAACATAGACTGGTATTCGGAATTCGATCAGCTTGAATGAGGTCTGCCGCAGATAGGCACCGCCGGGTAGCTCGGCTTTCGTCCCCGCTTCCATAGGCTAACGCACAGCGCTCTTTTCGTTTCGATCATACACGATCACTCCTGTGCACGCAACTCGATATCTGGAGATTCCCACCTCAGCGTGAATTGACCATGGCATTTCTTAAAACAGAGATCAGCAAGCTGCGAAAAAGCCCGTTTGCGCAGAACGCCGGTTGGATGCTCGTCGGGCAAGGTACCAGCTTTCTGCTCCAAGGAGGATATTTCATCCTACTCGCGAGGCTGCTCGGTGTCCGAGAATATGGCGTCTTTGCTGGAACTTTCGCATTTGTAGGAATCGTCATGCCATATAGCACACTTGGCTCCGGAACAATCTTCATGCGCTATGTCGGATCCGGCGCGGGGGACTTTGCTACATATTGGGGCAATATCTTGATTTCAACAATGGCTGTTGGAGCAACTCTGGCAGTACTTCTACAGCTCTTGGCACCCTACTTGCTCAATTCGGCTAGCGCGTCAATCGTATTGAAAGTCGCTGTTGGGAATTGCATCTTCAGCCAGTTGGTAGCCTGCACAGGACAGATATTTCAGACATACGAGTTGCTGCGTATGACGGCCATGCTTAATCTGTTGACGAATCTACTTCGTCTGATCGCGGTCTCGGCCCTAACCTTCGTCGTTCACCACGCGACGGCGAGCCGATGGGCTACAGCATCGCTGGTGATTTCACTGCTTGCAGCCATTGTCGGCTCATTCATAGTCACATGGCGCTATGGGCGACCACACTTTTCGGTACAAGCATTTTGTTCGACTGCGATTGAAGGTCTGGGTTTTTCTATGGGAGGCTCGGCTCAATCGATATACAACGATATCGATAAAACGATGTTGAGCCACTACGGCCTGAATTCGCAAAATGGAATCTATACCATGGCCTATCGGGCAATCGACATTGCAACCATACCGATCACGGCTGTGGATGCAACGGCCCTTCCTAGATATTTTCGCGAAAGCGCAAAGGGATTGAGGAGCGTGTCTACGCTTTCGATTCGCTTGGCGAAAAGAGCGGCTTTCATCGGTTTCGTTATGTCGCTCTGTCTATTTCTTGGAGCCCCAATCATTCCTTACCTCGTCGGCCCGGGTTTTGCCGACAGCGTATCCGCACTACGTTGGCTAGCCCTGATCCCGATATTTAGAGGACTGCACCAACTTACTGGCAGTGCTATCACCGGAATGGGATTTCAAAGGTTTCGAACCGTAGTCCAGTTTTCGGCGGCAGGTCTGAATCTTGGACTGAATCTCTGGCTGATTCCGGCGCACGGCTGGCTTGGTGCGGCTTGGGCAAGCCTTGCGACCGACGGAACGCTGGTGATTCTGAATGGGATCACCCTGCGAAGATTGGCGGCCAAGACCGCTCGATCAAATAGCGAGTCGCCTAACGTAGAATGAAAAGCAGCGTGCATTGCTTCGATCCATTAGTATGAAAAAAAAACTCAAGATTACGTTTCTCCTTCCCGGGGCGGGAAATTTGCCTGTGGGAGGCTTCAAGGTCGTCTATGAGTATGCCAATCATCTATCACGTAACGGTCACGAATTGACTGTCGTTCACCCCTCATCACTTCGCATTGATGCCAGTCGATGGGACCGAGCACGCTCCGCTATTCGCTACTCTCAACGCCAGAGAGACTACAGTTACAGACCAGATTCATGGTTCCCCGTTGATTCGTCCGTGCGGCTTCTTTGGGTCAAGTCCCTCGCCGATGAATATATACCCGACGGAGACGTTGTCATCGCCACCGCCTGGCAAACCGCCGAGTGGGCGGCTCTCTACTCCAAGTCGAAGGGTCGCAAATTCTATCTCCTGCAACATTTGGAAATGTGGTTTGGTATGGACGATCGGGCACTGGCCACATGGAGACTACCGCTGAAAAAGCTTGCCATCAGTAAATGGCTTATGAGCATCGCCGAAAGCATGGCAGAAGACTCCTTATATTTGCCCAATGGCCTCGATTTTCAGAAATTCAATTTGTCCACCCCTACCGAACATCGAAGAGCATCCGACATCATGATGCTGTATCACGTGGGTTACAACAAAGGCTCTTCAGATGGACTAAAGGCGCTGGAAATTGTGCGAAAGCAGATCCCTGAGTTACGGGTGACATTGTTCGGCACTCCAAAGCGACCTGCGAGACTTCCGAAGTGGATCCAATATTACCGCTGCCCACAGCAGGACCACCTAAGGGAACTCTATAACGCCAACGCGATATTTGTCGCTCCCAGTTGGACTGAGGGCTGGGGGCTACCCGCCTCTGAAGCTCTAATGTGCGGAGCAGCTCTTTCTGCGACCGATATAGGTGGCCATCAGGAATTTGCGGTGCACAATGAAACGGCACTCCTCTCTCCCGCGAGAGACCCTGATAGTCTGGCCGAGAATATCCACCGCCTCATCCGCGACGATTCTCTTCGCATTCGTCTGGCACTGGCAGGGCACGATTATATTCAACAATTTACCTGGGCACGTTCGGTCCAGATACTTGAAGACGCTTTACTTAGTGACTAGAGAAATAAGGAGGATTCTATCGAATCTCAATGCTCTTATAGCCGCCGCGCGAGCATGATCGTGTCCATCGATAAACTTGGCAGTAAGTCGCCTGTAATGGAAAGCGCAGGGAGTTGGAGGTCGGTGAGGAAATGTTGCGGAACAAACGGAACCCAATTGCCCTTGTGAAGGACAACTTGAAACCCGCATTCCTTCAATTGCTTCTTCAGGACGCCCGGGCTGTAAGCTCGCACATGACCGGGTCCAGACAGATTGTAATTGACCCAAATGGGATAAATGCCGAACAGAATCCGAACCCGATTCTCGAATGAGACCAAGTTGGGCGTGGTGATCAAGGCATGACCACCGGGTCGAAGGCATCGCCGTACTTCGACTAAGAAACTATCGGTGTCGATCAGATGCTCGATGACCTCGCCTGCAAAGATCAGATCAAAGCTCTGGTCGTCAAACGGCATCGGATCTTTATTTAGATCACAGTATTTTGCTTCGATTCCGCGAGATTGAGCGATCCGGATATGTTCCCTATCAATATCGATCCCGCTACAGTGCCAACCCTTGCCACTCCAGTGCACAGCCCAGTCGCCCGTCGAGCAACCGATGTCAAGCATGTCGCCAACGGGGAGCGCGTCTACTGTTTTCAGGCACTTCTTCAACCGGCTCTCCTTCAACTCATATTTGAACTTCTTCGCCTCGTTGTAGGCCGAGTTACTACGCATGCAAGTCCTCCAGTTCGAACTACGATTAAGTTTAGCGCACTTGAAGCTCAATTAAGGCTGGTCCGTCCTGCATAAGCTGGCTGGCAAGCTTGCCATAGTAGGACGATCAGCTTGCATAAGCAAAGACGATTGCGCTGAACCTCGCAACGCCGATTCTCTCGGTTCAAGGAGCGGATACGACCGGCTAGGTTCTATCTCGACCTGGCTTGCCTCTTAGGCTTTACCTAGGCCAGGGTGCTGCGTCCTTCGTTTCGCGACCCTACTAGGCAGCGCAACAATTGCAATAATGAATATCAGGCAGAATGTTGCAAGTGACACATTGTAGAAGTACACCGACAGGAAAGTACTCCAAAAACCAGCGATAGAGACAGTTAGAACCGATGGCCGCATGATCGACCTATTGTAAAGCCGTATCCACATCTTCCACTGGAGCCAGAACGTTAGGACGAATCCAACCAACCCGATATTCATCAAAACTGCCAAGTATTGATTGTCTAGCGGAATGGTGACACCGTTTGCCGCATTGGCGTTCTGGATCAGCCCCAGCCCAAATGACTTTTCAGCCAAAGGCGCTCCCCAGTATATCGACGTGTAATACAACCACGCCGCGGCGCGAAGAAGCACTGAAATATTTGAAGTTACCGCAGAACCCGTCGATGCGGAAGTATCGGCGGAAACACCTTTCAAGGCAAGCAGAGCCGAGAGGAAAAGGAAGATCACCGGTGAGTATTTCACCCAGCGAGTTAGTCGCCTTGACGTAAAACAGAAAGTTGCACAACTCGTGAAAATGAATTGGATGTAACAGTTTCTGGTAAGGCTGGAATAACAGCCGAACGCGGCGGACAGAAACAATAATATCGACAACTTCTTGAATCGGGATCTCCTCAATAACGAAACACTCAATGCTCCTACTATGCAGCAGAACCCGCCATATCCTAAGCCAGAGGTAAAAAGACTGAAGGCCCGCACCCTCCCATCCACCGCCTGCCAACTCAGAGCGCTAAAGCTGTTGTCTGCACTGGCGGTATAAAGCAAAGGGCTTACCAACAGAAATTGTAATGTCCCGATTGAGAAGCAGACTAGGAACACTATGAGCAGAAACTCTATCACCTTCCGCTCGCCTAGGGTTGAGCGCACAAACATAGCGAGCGGGCAGATCAACAAATAGGCATAGTAGCTGTTGAATCCAATCGCAATATCAGAGAAAGTTACATGAAGACCATACGAGAGATACAAGGAATCGACGAGCAGATAGAACGTGGTTGCAATCCATATGACAGTCAAGCTACTGATTTGCGTCAAGGTTTTTTTCTTTGTTATCGCAAGAACTAATACTCCGATAAGCATTAGCTTCAGGACTGCTGTTGAAACGGGAACGTTTCCCCCGGTCACAGCCATTTCAAGCTGCGGGATCACTCCATCCAGCAAAGCAAGGACCGCGATGCCGAGAGACAGAATTGTAGCTGTCTTTCGGGATATCCTCACTTCGGAAACTGCGATATTAGCCAACTCAAGAACTCCCGTTACACGAAATCAATCTCATTGCTCACGCCTTGACGACTAAAGAATCATCCCGGCGCCCGTTTCACCACGACCTGGCGTACGGAAGTAAAGATCGTAAGTAGTTACAATGTTCATAGGAATGAAATCCGAAGCTCGGGCCACAAGGACGTTCGGGATAGTGCCTTATGGATGTCGCACATTTCAGGGAAAACATATGACGAAAGACACGGGCAAGATATCTTAGCATTGTCAGATGCGGTGATGGTAGCGAACGGAACCGACAAGATATTGATTGGACGTCACTTGTGTGCCCGTGGGCGTCTAGCCGCCAACTCAACTCGGAATCTTTTCCGCCTTCCAAACCACCCGCTTGTCTCTTCCAATGGGTCCGGCAACAATGGAGATACTGAGCCCTGACGTTCCAAACACGCTTGCGGCATCTAGACCATAGTCCCAAAACGCCAAAATCCCCTTTGGATTCAGTGGATCACTATGATAATCCGGCTCCATAAGAAATTTAGTTTCTCCGCCCGCAATTATTGCCCGTCTCTGGGTGACTGCCCGAACAGGCACTGTGAACAGGTGAAAGCCTCCCGGTTTCAAGACGCGACGGCACTCGCGAAATGCGGCCTCTGCATCTGGAACATGTTCCAGAACGTCGCTGGAAACAATTAGGTCTAGACTGCTAGGACCGAACGTGAGCTGAGTGATATCCTCGCAACGAGCGCCATCGGGCCGCACGAATCCCAGTTGATCGGAGCTGGAGTAGTAACTTCTGTAGTAAGTCCTCGCTTGCGTAAGGAGAGGCCGAAGAGGAGACCTGTGATCCAATTCAAGAACCGCCAAGTCATTCCAGTCGAGGATTGACTCCCGAAGGTACGTCGCGAGCATTTCGTAACGCATATTCGCTCCGCAACGGATGCAAAGTCGAGCCTCTTCTCCTTCGCTGAAACTTGCGATGAATGAGAACTGGCCACAACATCCGCAAACACGAACCTCCGATTGGGGCAGATGATGGGCATTTGCTAAAACTTTCGCAGTCTTTCTCTTCAGGGTAGCGAAATCCACAAAACTTCACCTCTAAGTAAATTGTAACGCTCAGTTGTATTTCGAGCGCTGATCGCATTGCGGACCCGGAGTCTCGACCCGGGCGAGTACTCCTCTGAGCTTCTGAGAAAATCCCGTCGGCTCATCCAAGACTCCAATAATCAGTAACATATGCGAAAAGACACTGAGGGTTGCGAAGGGGTTCTTAGATCAGCAACGAGTGCGTAGAATGGCCTACGCCACTCCCAAGTACCACCGGGTGTTACCTGGCGATACAATCAGCGGCATGGATATCACAGCGATTCAGACCGCCCTGCGCGACGTCGGCTTCGACGGCTGGCTCTTCTACGACCATCACCACCGGGATCCGCTGGCGTACGGCATATTGGGACTCGATCTTGGTGCCGGCAACGGGAGCGCCGCGCAAATTGGTGCATCGGATTGAGGGTGGCCGTCTGGATACCCTGCCGGGAACGAAGGCGGAGTACTCGTCCTGGCAGGAGTTGGAGGCGCGGCTCGAGGAGATGCTTGCTGGAGCCAGTCGGCTGGCGATGCAGTACTCACCTCGGAATGCAATCATGTACGTCTCGATGGTGGACGCCGGCACGGTGGAGTTGCTGCGCGGGATGGGCAAGGAGGTCGTGAGTTCCGCGGACCTCGTGAGCCGGTTCGAGGCTGTCCTAAGCGACGCGCAGTTGCAGACGCATTACGCAGCACAGAAGAAAATCGATCACATCCTGGCCGAAGCGTGGAAGCAGATGGGCACGAGCGCACGCGGTTCGGGCACGGATGAGTTTGCAATTGTGCAGTGGCTCAGCGATGCGATGCGGCGCGAAGGCATGGTGTGGGAGCATGGGCCGAATGTTAGCTGCGGGCCGAATGCCGCGGACTCGCACTACGAGCCGACAGCGGGGAACTCGAAGGCCATCCGCAAGGGCGACTTCGTGCTGATCGACATCTGGGGGAAGCTCGACCGATCGCACGCTGTCTACTACGACATCACCTGGACGGGCGTGGTGGACCGCGAGCCCACAGAGCGGGAGCGGACGGTCTTCAACACGGTCCGAGACGCTCGCGACGCTGCCATCTCGAACGTGCAGGCTGCGTTTGAGGAGAAGAGGCCGATCGCGGGGTGGGAGGCGGATGATGCTGCTCGCGGAGTGATTCGGGCTGCGGGGTTCGGCGACTGGTTCACACACCGCACTGGGCACAACATCGGGAGCGACATCCACGGCAGCGGCGCGAACCTCGACAACCTGGAGACCCATGACGTGCGGCTGATCCTGCCTAACACCTGTTTCTCCGTCGAACCCGGGATCTACTTCCCCGGCGAGTTCGGCGTGCGCAGCGAGGTGAACATGATGACGCGGCCGGGGCGGGCGGACGTGACGGGCTGCATCCAGACAGAGTTGGTAAGGATCTGAAGTTCGAAGCCATTCCGTGTTCGCTCGCTGACGGTAAGAGCAAGTTCCGCCAGGCCTTCCTGGCAATGCCGTATGCTAAACTAACGATGATTCCTGCTTTCTGCTAAGTTCCGCCCAGCAAAGTCCTTAAACGGCGCCAAGAGTCACAGTCCCGGTTCACACCGGTTTCGGACCTCGCGGCAGCTTTTCCGCGACGAAGGCTTACTCGGTTGCTTGCCGGATTCCAAGTGCTAATGCATGTCGACACTATCAGATCCGCATATCGATGCGCCAATCGTAGGAACGGTTGGACTTTCGCGCGCGCAATTTGCAGCGCTGGCAGTCATCGCGGCGATACTCGGACTCTCGACTATCTCGTACTCGGTTGTCGCGCTTTGGTCCATGTGGACCACCGATGCGCTGAAGTCAATCGGCGTAGTTATTCCCGTCGTGAGCCTGCTTCTTATCTTGAGAGCCTGGAGGAGTCTCGGGTGGCGGGCGGAAGGGACGTGGTGGGGTGTGCCCTTGCTTATTGCGGCAATCGGGGCGGCGTGGACCCAACAGCATACAGTTCTTTTCTTGGTCGTATCGCCGCAATGGGCGACACCGTTGCTGCCGCCCTCGGCGGTCCTTCTGGCATATGGCTCAGCGGTAGTTCTGCTCGTCGGTGGGACGCGCTTGTACCGAGCCGCCCTGTTTCCGATCCTTCTTCTCTGGTTTGCGAACCCCGTCCCGCATGTCTTTAGCTTGTTGGTGGATTTGCCGCTCCAGCGTGTATCGGCCGAGATAGCCCGCGCGTTTGCGATGGACCTGGGACAACAACTGACCCCGGATCGGCTTCGACTCATGTTCACACCGGAGTTCGGCATGTTTATCGCGCCGGGATGCAATGGCATTCGGGGGGCCATTACGATGGGGTTCATCGCTCTAATCGCCGGCTATATCTATCGGTTTCGCTGGTATGCCCACACTCTCGTGGTCATCGGAGCGGTCCTGCTAGGCTACGTGTTCAACCTACTGAGGCTTTGCTGCCTCGTCCTCTATTATCTGCTCGCACTGCATTTCACCTCGCTGCAAAACAAGGCGGAGAATGCCGATTACCTGATCGGCGCTGCTCTCTTCCTTTTTGCCACCATCGTTTTGTTCACAGCCGTGCGCCGGCTCGGTGATGGGGCTGGCTTAAAAAAGCCGCAAACAGCCATCCAGGACAACCAGGGATCCGCTGAGTTATCGATCCGGTACGCTCGTCTAGCCGTGATGCTGGCCGTTGGTGTCTTCGGTTGCGCAACACTGGCTCGGGCTCATGCGCAGACCCATCCGTCGAACGCTGGAACCGTGAATCAGGCGGATCGATTTCCAAAACATCTCGGCAAATACACGCTTGTCCGGTCATGGAATGAGACGCTGGTTACCGGCTCAGTTGTCTACGTCTGGGCGGAGTACTCGACTCCGGGTATGATCGCGCCGGTTTCCATCGGAGTATCGCCGATTCTGGGTTTGCATGATCCTCTCATCTGCCATTTCATCCGAGGGGATCACCCATTGTGGCAGGGTCCCCTGACCATGACAACCGCGGATACTCCAGTTAGTTTCAGTTCAGCTTTTTACAGCGACGGAGTCACGCGATCGCTCGAGGCCTCAACGCAGTGCAGCGGTTTCAGGTGTGGGGAATCTGCCACGGAGCGCGCCCATTTTGGGTTCGTGTATGCCGCTCCCGGCATCACTCCCCTGATCAGCGCGAGTGGCCAACAGACAATCCCGGTTCTGGTCCGGGCGGAGACTCTGGATATGGCAGAGCCTGTCGACGCCGCGCGTCAGCAGTTGACCCGCAGCTTACAGGGTTTTCTGGCCTCTGTAAGGCTCAACGAAGTGGCTCAACCGTTCAACCGTTAGCACTTCTTCGCTAGATCGCCCCGCGCGTGCAATCAGCCTACGCGAAGCAGAATTCCATCGCCGGATGGGAAGCCGACGATGCCGCGCGCAACGTGATCCGCAACGCCGGATTCGGCGACTGGTTCACGCATCGGACGGGGCATAACATCGGCAACGAAATCCATGGCAGCGGAGCGAATCTCGACAATATGGAAACCCACGACGTCCGCCTGATTCTCCCAAATACCTGCTTCTCGGTAGAACCGGGAATCTACTTTCCAGGTGAGTTCGGAGTGCGAAGCGAGATCAACATGATGACGCGGCCGGGAAAAGCCGAAGTAACCGGACGTATCCAGACTGAGTTGGTGCGAATCTAGCAGCTCTTACGATGCACAGCTCAGTGCTTGATCAGCCACATCACCCAGCTCGCCGCGACGGTTCCGCCAACGAACAGCGCAAAACACAGCGCGCCAAAGCGCACCATCATCCGCGGCTCGGCCCGCTGCGTGATGCCGAATACCACGGACGTGAACAACGCGAACAGCATTACGGCGCTGAAGTGCGAGATGGTCACGACTGTTTCCTCCCACTCGCCAGCGAATGTGCATCGACCGCGGCAACTACGTTCAAGAGCCCAGCGACGACGATAAACTTCGTCCCATAATCCGCGACCGCGACCAGCACCGGCGCTTGTCCCCAGCCGAGCAAGCGCGCCAGGCCATAAAGCACGCCCGTTCCCAAGTCACCCGCAAACCCCAGCATGTCCAGCGGCTCGCCGGTATTCGGCGTATAGACCTTGCCCTGCAGCGCGATCCCAATGGCAAACATGCATAGAATCGAGATCATCAGCAGCCCTGCACGAATCCACTTGCCAAGCAGCAGATGTCCCGCGCCTGGAACCAGCCAGCCAGCCAGCAGCGCGAGCACTGGAGGCACTCGGCTCGTTGAATCTTCGACGAGTCCTTTGTCACCAGCTACGAGAGGATACTGTACCTTTGTCGCCATTCCAAACCAATCTTGCTTTCAAATGCGGTTGAGTTTTTCGCCTCAAGCCTGCGCGGGTGTCTGATCGTTTGCGGCCGTCGGATTCCCGGGTTCCCCAATCGGCGTGGCAGGCTTCTTCGGTGCGGCTTCTGCCTTCTTCGACGGAGCAATGATGGCGTGCAGAGTTGTGCCTTCCATGCGCGGCATGAACTCGACGATCCCAGCCTCGCCGATGTCCAGAATCAGCCGGTTGATGATCTTGTACCCAAGGTCGCGGTGAGCCATCTGACGGCCCTTGAATCGCAGGGAGGCCTTGACCTTGTCGCCATCGCCCAGAAACCGGATCGCCATATTCTTCTTGGTCTGATAGTCGTGCTCGTCGACGGTGACCGAGAACTTTACTTCCTTTACGACGATCACTTTTTGCTTCTTGCGCGCGGCGCGCTCGCTCTTGTCTTTCTCATACAGGAACTTGCCGTAATCCTGAATGCGGCAGACCGGCGGAACTGCATTTGGCGAGATCTCGACCAGATCGAGAGAGCGCTCGCGTGCCATCTTCAGTGCATCGAAGGGCGGCATGATTCCAAGCTGCTCGCCATTCTCGTCGATGACGCGAATTTCACGGGCACGAATTCGTTCGTTGGTGCGGATAAAAGACTTTGCGGAACGTTTATCAATCGGCGGGATAGTGAGCCTCCACAGCGAGCCTGCGAGGCCGCCATGCGTATGTTTGATTGGATCGCAAGCCTCCATGGGAGGTTGCGTACAGCGACAAGTATAACATTATGCGCCCGAACCCTGATTCAGTCGAGGATGAGACAGATTACTCATTTATCGCTACTTCGCGAGCGCCATCTGCTGCTCATACTCCGCATAAGGACCCTTGAAATCCTCGATGCGGAAGTTCGCGGGGCCGCCCTCGAAGTGCCAGATGCGGGTCGCAACTTCGTTGATCAGGTCCAGGTCATGGGTGACCAGAAGCACCGTTCCCTCGTACTTCTGCAGCGCCAGGTTCAGCGCATTGATCGCCTCAAGGTCCAGATGGTTCGACGGTTCGTCCATCACCAGAACATTCGGCTTTTGCAGCATCAGCTTGCAGAACAGCAGCCTCGCGGCCTCGCCGCCGGAGAGCGCATCGGTCATCTTCAGGCCCTCTTCGCCCTTGAACAGCATCTGGCCGAGGATTCCGCGAATGTCTTCCTTGGTCGCGTCCTCGTCGTACTGATGCAGCCAGTCGTTCACCGTCATACCGAGCTGGATCGAGGCCTTCAGATCCTGCGGGAAATAGCCGATCTGCGCCTCGTGACCCCACTTCACCGTGCCGGCGTCGATCGAAACGTCCTTCTCCTCCACTCCCGGAGCATTCGCAAGCAGCGCCTTCAGCATCGTGGTCTTCCCTTGCCCGTTGCGCCCCATCAACACGATCTTGTCGCCGCGCATGCAGGAAGCCGTGAACCCGTCGATCACCTGCAGCGGCGAGCCGTCCTTCTGCTCGTACGCCTTTGACACCTCCTCAATTTCCAGAATGTGCCGCCCCGAAGGCCGTTTCTGCTCGAAGCGGATGTACGGCCGCTGAATGTTCGAGCGCGCAAGTTCCGTGGTCGCCAGCCGCTCGACCTCCTTCTTGCGCGAGTTCACCTGGCTCGATCGAGTACCTGCGGAAAAGCGGGCAATAAAGTCGTTCAACTGCGCAATCTTCTTCTCGCGCTGCTCGTTCTGGCTCTCGATCCGCGAACGAATGGCGGTCTTTTGCTCCACCATGTCGTCGTATCCGCCGTTGTAGAGAATGATCGTCTCGTAATCGATATCCGCAATATGCGTACACACCGAATTCAGAAAGTGACGGTCGTGCGAGATGGTGATCAGAGTGCCGTTGTAGCGCACCAGGAAGTCCTGCAGCCACAAGATCGAGTCGAGATCGAGATAGTTCGTCGGCTCGTCCAGCAGCAACGCCTGCGGCTCGCCAAACAGCGCCTGCGCCAGCAGGACGCGCACCTTCTGGCCGCCTTGCAGCTCGCTCATCTTGCGCTCGTGCAGTTCGTCGGCAATATCGAGGCCTTGCAGCAGGATCGCGGCGTTCGCCTCGGCTTCGTAGCCGTCCTCTTCGCCCACGATGCCCTCGAGCTCGCCGAGACGGCTTCCGTCCTCGTCCGTCATCTCGGGCTTGTTGTAGATCAGCTCCCGCTCTTCCAGAGCCGCCCACAGAGGCTTATTGCCCATGATTACCGTGTCGATCACGCGGTAAGCGTCGAACGCATACTGGTCCTGCGAGAGGACGCCAATCTTCTTGGGGCGGACGACGTTGCCCTTCTGGGCGTCGATCTCTCCGGTTAAAACCTTCATAAACGTGGACTTACCGGCGCCATTCGGGCCAGTCAGGCCATACCGCCGCCCGCTCGTAAAGGTAACCGAGACATCCTCGAAGAGCAGCTTCTGCCCGTACCGCATCGTCACATTGGAAACTGAAATCATGATATTCCTTCAATTTTACAGGCAAATCCCAATCCCGGTTTTCCTATCCGTTTCCTTCCTCCAACTCTTAACAAAGCCGTCATGGTAAGCGCGGATTCAGAGTCTCCGAACATTCCGTCGCCTTGCTTCCGGGGTAGGCCAAACTTCCACCTGAGTCCTAGAGCACTGCTATGGGTACCGCACTGAAACGTCCTCACCCCCTCCGTTGCAGTGTCGGAGATGCGCCCGGTTCAATCTGTCAGGTATGCCCCCGGTCCGTACCACCGTTGAAATACCCTACCCCCCCGGGGGGTGGTGGTCTTAAGTGACTGCGGTAGAGCAAGTTGCGATTTTGACCCTCTGCAAATATTTGATTCCAGACTAGTTATAGTCAAATATTTCCAAACAAACGAGTTACGGCGCGATGAAGCGATTTTGGCGAACATTGACGTTAGACTCCCGTTGTTTTCCCAAGCATCAGGAATCGATTTGCAACGCCTCCCCCAAGGCGTTTTCGGATGAGAGGACAGGGCCAGGCACAAGGCCGCGCTCCTATGTTTCCCATTTTGTCCGATTGTATCGAGCCGGTGCGGAATTCAGATGTGCCCGCGGTCACTTGTCTGTGTAGTGGATCAGTTTGGAGTCAGAGCAACGAAGTTTTCGAAAACGCCGTTTTGCAGGGCGTTCGACCGGATTAGAACTCTCCACATGGGTTCGCTTAAAGGAGCAGGGTGGTTCCACTGAGGTGGTCGCTAGTCTGACTTCCGGCCGGTCACTTCGGGGTTCTCCAGAACGCGAATTAACTGCTCCTGAAACTCAGGATGCATCGAACGGGCCAGTCGCAGAGCTGTCGCATTGATCTGTTGTCCCTCCTGCTTCTGTCCCGCCTGGATCAGCATCAACCCAAGCCCTGCCTGGATCTGCGCTGAATCCGGTGCCAACTTGACGGCCTCACGTTCTTCGGCAAGCGCTTCTGCCAACTTCGCATCCGGCTGGAGTCGACTGAATTGAGCATATGGGTTCAGCGTATCCGGCCCCCATTGGCGTCCGGCGAGTTCCGTCGCGCTAAGCAGCACCGTTCCACTAATGTTGGGGGGAACCTGTCCCTGCAAGGGGTAACCGCGGGCAACCCAGACATTGAGGAGCGGCTTGCAGGCTATCCCGTAATACTTCGGGTCAATGTGCGGATCGGTGTAATCGAACCAGCAGTCGGAAGTATGACTTCGATCCAGGTAGGTCTTCACCCACTTCAAGCTTTGTGCCCAATCGCCGTTAGCTCCGGCCACCAGGCGATAGGACTTAGATGGTCCTCCGAAGGCTTCGTTGGAATATGCCAGGTAGTTCGGAAAAGCATGGAGCGAGGAAGCCGCCCCAAGGATCAGCAGAGCCATTACGCCGGCGGCCCAGCGACGTGAGTTGCGGGCACGCTCCCATGCCGCTGCTCCCGCCAGCACGATGCAGAATGGATAGATGGGCAAAATGTACCGCGCCTCGGCATTCATTCCCGACCCAACTGCGAGCAACAGATAAAACGCTGCTGGAATCGCCATGAAGAGGAATTCGGGCCGACGCCGCCAGAGTCCCACGAACGGCACCAGTACAAGCAGCATCAGCAGCGTGATCGTGCTCTTCATCAGGATCAGTTCTGGAAACAAGAACCAGTGCGGCCCGATGGTCAGTTTACCGAGTACCAGCGAAATCCGCTTGCCGGGGATTTGCAGGATGTCCGACCAGCCGTAGAGATACGCCTCCGGCAGCAGGTGATGACGCGCGCAGAAGCTAATGGCAGCCTTTTCGACACCGTTGGGGATGGCGGCAATGTATGCGTTCGAACTGGGCAGCAACGGCGGTCCGGTAGCTCGCGCCGCGTAGCGGAATCCATAGACGGCCCACAGTACTCCATAGCTCACGATGGCGATGCATACGAGCGCAAAGGCGAGGCGCGCCATGGTGCGCGTTGCCGGTCCTTTGTGCGGACGTGTCTGCCACTCATTGGCCAGTGCAACGACGGTTAGAATGGGCAGCACGAAGATGCCGGACTGTTTTGCCACCAGGGTAAGCCCGGCCAGAATCGAGCAAACCAGCAGCCGCGGCATAGTCGGCCGCTTGATGTAGCGATAGAACGCGTAGACCGATGCAAACAACAGGCAGGAGAGCGCCATATCTGTTGTGATCAGCCCACCATTGGCCAGCAGCATTGGCTCGAGACAGAATAAGGCCATGGCCAGCAATGCAGCCTCCGGCCCGAACATCTCGCGTCCTGCTGCAAACACGGCCAGAGCGAGACCAAGACTGAAGATCAGCATCATGCCCCGGGCTCTTGCAAGTAACAGGTCGGCATTCGCAGCGTAGAGAAATCTGGCGCCGTCGTCGTCATCCCGCGATTTGAAATAGCGATTTGGGCCGTCGGGTTCTGTAAGTTGCAGCGGCAGTAGTGCCGACGCGGCGACTAGCTTCGCCAACGGCGGATGCTCCGGGTTACGCCCGAAGTCCGCATGTTTCCAATACTCATAACCAGCGTAGAGATGGTTGGACTCGTCCCACGTTTGGGATTCCTGGCGGTTGGAGAGGAAAATCTCACCTGCGACCAGCACCAGCATTATGAGCACGGCCACGCGGCAAACAGGACGCAATGCACCGGCAGGCCGGCTTACAACCGGATTAATGGAGGGCACAGTCGCTGACATGGGGGCCTAACCTGAAACTTTACAGGAAGCTCCACCAAAATGGTCTGTAATATTGTCGGGAAGATTGCCGGTCAAGTCTGGTTTTGAGTAAGTTCGCAGGAAGTACGCTGTGACTAATTGTCCGAAGGCCGCTCGATATGGTCGATGATGAGTGTCTCGACGGAACTTTTGGCCGGTTCCAGCTTCAGACCGAAGCCCCTCGCGACTTCGAAGATGGTTGGGGGTGGGTTGGACATTGAGTCGGGCTCCGTGGAGGGCGCGCCGGGGCGCGGCCTGCGAAAGCTCATGTCATATCGGCCGGTGAGTCCGGTCTTGTCCTTGACGGGCCGGCCGGCTAGATTGGCGAGGACGACGGCCAGCGCCCTGATGGGTGCGTCGTAGAAGGCCGCGGTTCCGCTGCCGTCGTTGGGTAGAAACTCGCCGCCGCCGGGAAGGGGCGTGGCGCCCGGGTGCGGATCTCCGGGTTCAGCTGCTTTGAGTTTGGGCCCGTTCTTGCCGACCACGAGCGAATAGACGGCGACCTCCCTGGAGGCGCGATGCACCGCAAGCTTGCAGCGGTCGGCCAGCGTCGCCTGAAGCATGGTGCGGAGCATCGCTGGCTGTGTGGCCGGATTCTGCCAGGCAGCGAGATCCGACTCAGGCACCTTGGCGTCGATGGTGTAGATCTCGGTCCGCACCCAGTCGGGAATCCCGGCCAGTGTACTGACCGTGTACATCATGGCGTCGCTGGTGGTGGGGACATAGGCGGTGGTCAGCGCGGCCATCAGAGGGACATGCGCCATGCGCCAGCCGTCTGGTGTGACCGCGATCTGGTCGTGGCCAAGGGTGGACGAAGGGTCTGGCCGGATGGAGACGACCTCGAAGGCAAGTGGCTTGTCATTTTCGGCTGGAGTCTGAGCCAGCGTGCAGAACGGAGCTGTTGCCATGTACGCGGCAGCCAAGAAGAGAGGCCGTGCTCGTAACCGAACCTTTGTCATGTGGCTGCTCTCCCTGCACCCTATGTAGCATTCTACTATCACAAGGTCAGGACGAACCTGAACCGCGACCCACAGATTCCACCTGTTAAGCCCTAGTTTCCACGTGCGCGCGGGGGATAGATGCATCTCCAATCAGAACTGCTTGCATCGACTGCCTGCATCGCCTATAATATATGCATGCAGTACACGATCCGTAACATCCCCGATTATCTCGACGCCGCTCTCCGCGGATCGGCCCGCGAACAGGGCAAGAGCCTCAATGAAATAGCCGTGGAAGCTCTTACGCGCGGCGCCGGTCTTGCCGAAACACAGCGGCGCCAACGCGACCTCCAGGACATCGCACGAAGCTGGCATAAAGACCCTGCCTTCGACGCCGCACTCGCTGCACAAGACACTGTCGACGAGGAAATGTGGCGTTGAAACTCGCCCTCGATACCAACCGCTACACCGACCTCTGCCGCGGCGACACGTTCGTCCTGGACACGCTCGAACTAGCCGGCGAAATTTGGCTGCCCTTTGTCGTCCTCGGAGAGCTGCGCGCCGGATTCGCCGTCGGCACCCAGGGCCCGCGCAATGAAGCCGTCCTGCACCGATTTCTCCTCAAACCGCGCGTCGGTGTTCTCTATGCGGACGACCAGACCACCCATCACTACGCCAACATCTTCCGGCAGCTCCGGAAGCAAGGCACTCCCATACCCACCAACGACATGTGGATCGCTGCCCTCACCTTGCAGCATTCGCTGGCCTTGTTCGCGCGGGACGCGCACTTTGACGCGCTTCCCCAGCTCGCTCGCGTGTAGCGGTCGGCATATCGCTTAGGACTGCCCGATGAGAACGCCCGCGGCGAAGACGAGTCCGCCTCCCACGATTACCTGAAGGCAGCTCAGCGCGAAGCTGGTCTTGAAGTATTTGTGGCGGATCAAGGCGATGACCACGAGTTCCACGCCGACAACGCCATAAGCCCAGGTCAGCGCCTCGTGGACGTTGGGCAGGAGAAATGGCAGCGTGTGCAGGAAGCCGCCAAGGAACGTCATCAGCCCGGTAACCAGGCCCCGGAAGACCGGGTTGCCGCGGCCGGTGAGTTCGCCGTCGTCGGAGAGGCCCTCGGAGAAGGCCATGGAGATCCCAGCCCCAACGGCGGATGCCGCGCCGATCAGGAATACTGTGCGCGAATTGTGAGTGGCGAAAGCAGTCGCGAAGATGGGCGCGAGGGTGGAGACCGATCCGTCCATCAGGCCCGCGAGGCCGGGCTGGATAATGCGCAGGACAAAGCTCTTGTCGTTATGGATGAAGGTGGAGAGTTCTTCGAGGTTCGGCAGCGCGTCGGACATAAAGTTATAGATGCAGAACAGCCCCATTCGGCGGCAGTTTTGCGCGCGGAACGGGGCTGCGATGTTGACTGCGAGCTGTCCTTATTGGCCGCGGCGAGCAGGGCCGGATCGGCTGCTGCCAGAACGGCCATTCGCGGAAGCGCTGCGGCCCCCGGAGAAGCCGCCGCCGCCACCCGCGCGGCTGCGGAAGCCGTTCCTGCTATTGCCCTTGTAGGGGCTGCTGCCGATGTTCCTGGCCTGGGTCTGGGCGGAAGCGTCTCCCGATTTCCAGGAGCGCGTCTCCAGCGCGAGCAGGTCCTGGCCGCTGTTTGAGATGTCGAGAGGCTTGTTGCGCTCCTCTTTCTCAAGGTTCTTATCGGCCTCGCTCCAGACAAACTTTACCTTCAGTTCGCGCTCCATCTTGCGTGCGTCGGAACGCTCCTGAGGCATCACGAAGGTAGTGGCAACGCCCTGTGCGCCCGCGCGACCGGTGCGGCCGATGCGGTGCACAAAGTCGTCCGAGCCGTTGGGCAGGTCGTAGTTGACGACGTGCGCAATATCCTGAACGTCGATGCCGCGGGCAGCGACGTCGGTCGCTACCAGCACGCGATGCTTGCCAGTTGAGAAGCCCTTCAATGCCGCGGTCCTCTGCGACTGCGAACGGTCGCCGTGGATCACGTCGACGTCATGACCGAGACGCTCCAGCTTCTTCGAGATGCGATCGGCGCCGTGCTTGGTACGGGAGAAGACGAGGAATGTTCCAGTCTCCTGACGCAGCATCTGATCGAGCAGGCCGAGCTTCTGGTCCTGCATTACGGTGCAGGCGCGCAGCTCGACCTGGTCGGACGGCTTGGAAGTCTGGCCGATCTCGATGCGGACAGGATTGCGCACGTAGTCGCGCACAATCTCGCGCACGTTCGCGTCCAGCGTAGCGGAGTAGCACATGGTCTGGCGCGTGCGCGGGAGGGCTCCTACGATGCGCCGAATGGCCGGCAGGAATCCCATGTCGAGCATGCGATCCACTTCGTCGAGAACAAGCATTTCGACAGAGTTGATGTTGACGGCGCGGCGGCGCAGGAAGTCCTCGAGGCGCCCCGGAGTCGCAACCACAAGACGCGGGCCGCGGCCAAGCTGGTCGAGCTGGGTGTTCTCAGAAAGACCGCCGCAAACCAGGACTGCGTCGTTCTTGGCGCTGGGAACGAGTTTGCCGTAAGCCTCAAGCACCTGCATCGCGAGTTCGCGCGTGGGCAGCAGGATGAGCGCGCGGATCGGGCCACGCTTGCCCTTGACCGATGGGATCGGATGACGATCCATGTGCTCGATCATCGGAATCAGGAAGCTGAGCGTCTTGCCCGTGCCGGTGGAGGCGGTGGCGAGAATGTCGGCGCCTTCGAGCGCGGGCGGGATGGCCTTTGCCTGAACTGGCGTCGGGGTCTTGTACCCGGCGGCGCTGAGGCGGCTCTTGAGCGTGTCCGCGATATTGAAGTCGTTGAAGTGGACGTTCTTCAGGAAAGGAAGATGAGTGGTGGGGTCGATCTGAATCTCGGATGAGTCGACTACGGTATTGAGGTCGTTCACGGAAGCTGTGAAGTTTCCGGGAATTGCATTGATCATTGGAGTTACAGGGGTTGCCTGAGGCTCGAGAGTTACGGAAGTCAAAGAGTGTCCTTATACATCGATGTAGGTGAAGCGCGAATGGGTGCAGTGGTGCCGAGGCACCTCGATTCAGTTAGTCAGCAATGCTATCGGGTTCGATGAGCTGCTGCTGCACGGCGAGACTCGTCCATTTGACGTGTCTTCCAGCCAGAGCAACCAGCGCGTCTTCTTGCGGACACAAGCCCTTTTTTCGGCCTGAAGTCAATTGCAGAAGGTCTGCGGTGGGCAAAGCAATCGCAGTCTCTGGCCAGACTCCGGATTCTGCTGGAGCTTGCCTGCGACGCCCGCACTCGTTTTCAATGAATGCAAACTTAGTGTAACACACATCACATGTTGGATGTGTTGACGAAGCAGGCACACTGCGATGCCGATGCACGACAAGTGCAAAACAAGTGGGCCGCGTCCTGTTAGAGACGCGGCCCGAAGGTGATGCGAATTGTCTGGAATGAGTTAGAAGTTCTCAGGCTCTGCGGGCAGGTCGAGGTCTTCATCCTCATCTTCGTCTTCGTCATCGAAGTTGCCGAAGCTGGCGGCGAGGGTTGCGGCCGGGAGAACGGACGTGGGTCCGGGAACCGGATTGCCCTGGTCGTCGATCTTCATGCCGAGCGACAGGCCCATCTGCGCGAGGATTTCCTTGATCTCGTTCAGAGACTTGCGGCCGAAGTTCTTGGTCTTGAGCATCTCGGCTTCGGTCTTCTGGATGAGTTCGCCGATGGTGGCGATGTTTGCGTTCTTCAGGCAGTTGTAGCTGCGGACGGAGAGTTCGAGTTCTTCGACCGAGCGGTTGAGGTTCTCGTTGCGAGCCGCCGGGCCGTCGAGCGCGTCGTGGCCGGCTTCCATCTCCTCTTCAAAGTTGATGAAGATGCTCATGTGGTCCTTGAGCAACTTGGCGGAGAGTCCGAGCGCGTCGGCCGGGAACACGGTGCCGTTGGTCCAGATCTCGACGGTGAGCTTGTCGTAGTCGGTGATCTGACCGAGACGAGCAGCCTCGACGAGGTAGTTGACCTTGCGGACGGGCGAGTGGACCGAGTCGACAGGAATGAACCCGAGGCCGAGGTCGGCATCGAAGTTCTTGTCGGCGGAGATGTATCCGCGACCGCGCTTGAGGCGCATCTCCATATCGATCTTGCCGCCTTCGGAGACGGTACAGATGTAGACGTCCTTATCGAGAATCTCAACGTCGCCGTCAGCCTCGATCATGCCGGAGGTAATGACGCCCGGCGCATCGGCGCGAAGGTAGAGAGCCTTTGGGCCGTCGCCTGCGAGCTTGAAGGGAATCTGCTTGAGGTTGAGGATGATGTCGGTTGCGTCCTCAACGACTCCGCTGATGGACTGGAACTCGTGCAGCACGCCCTCGATACGGACGGCGGTGACTGCCGCGCCCTCGATCGAGGAGAGCAAGGTACGGCGAAGGGCATTGCCGATCGTGGTACCGAAGCCGCGCTCAAATGGCTGAGCGGAAAATTTTCCATATTTTTCTGTGAGTGTTTCGGTGTCGACGGCAAGACGCTTGGGTTTCTGAAAGCCTCTCCAAAGCATTGGGTGTTTCTCCTTTCCGTCCTAGCCGCGATGCATTCTGCGGCTGGCGGGTGGTTCTGTTGCGGGCTAAGTTGTGACAAGGTTCGAGGTTCGAGGTACTGGGTTCGAGGGCCTGAAATCTTGTTTGGTGCTATTGGCATTCGTGGCGCAGCGAAGAAAATGCGGGGATTCTTCGCTGCGCTCAGAATGACAAACTTGGAAACTACGGCAAAGGTTACTTGCTGTAAAGTTCGACGATGAGTTGCTCGTTCACCGGCAGGTTGACGTCGGCGCGAGTCGGCAGGGCGAGCAGTTTGCCCGAGAGATTCTCGCGGTTGATGTCGAGCCACTGGACGGAGCGCTGACCGGCGGCGAAGTTCCCCGACTCTTCGAGGACGACCAGTTTCCTGGAGCCTTCGCGGATCTGAATCTCGTCGCCGACCTTGCACTGGAACGACGGGATGTTGACCTTGCGGCCGTTGACCTGGACGTGTCCGTGGCGAACGATCTGGCGTGCCTGACGGCGCGACATAGCGAAGCCGATGCGGTAGCAGACGTTGTCGAGACGAGTCTCAAGCTGCTGCAGCAGGAGTTCGCCGGTGACGCCGGTCTTGTTGGCGGCCTTCTGGTAGTACGCGCGGAATTGAGTCTCGAGGGTGAAGTAGATGCGCTTCGCCTTCTGCTTCTCGCGAAGCTGGAGGCCATAGCCGACCACCTTCTTGACCTTGCGCGACTGGCCATGCTGGCCCGGCGGGAAGTTACGCTTCTCAATCGGGCATTTGTCGGAGAAGCATTTCGCTCCCTTGAGGAAAAGCTTGGTTCCGTCGCGGCGGCAGAGGCGGCAGACGGGTCCTGTATAACGTGCCATTTATTACTCCTGACTTCGGGTGTCGATCGCTTTACGCGCGGTGCGCTTCGTCACGATCCGTGATGAGGTTGTCAGTTCTCAGTTGTCAGTTCTCAGAAACAACCCGAGGCAACTGACCACTGAGAACCGAGCACTGACAACTGTTTCTCAGACTCTGCGGCGCTTGGGCGGACGGCAGCCATTGTGCGGCATCGGCGTGACGTCGCGGATGGAGCGCACCTCGATACCGGTGGTCGCGAGGGCGCGAATCGCGGACTCGCGGCCTGAGCCGGGGCCCGAGACGCGCACATCGACCGAGCGGACGCCGTGGTCGCGTGCTCCGTTGGCTGCACCGGCAGCGGCCTGCTGTGCCGCAAACGGAGTGCCCTTGCGGGAGCCGCGGAAACCGAGCGAGCCGGACGACTTCCAGGACAGCGTGTTGCCCGCCTGGTCGGTGATGGTGACGATGGTGTTGTTGAAGCTCGCCTGAATGAAGACGAGGCCGAACGGAACGTTCTTCCGCTCGCGCTTCTTGAACTTCTTGTTCTTGCCTGCGGTCTTGGCGCCGGCTGCCTTGTTCTGTGTCTTCGCCATGATTTATTTCGTCGCTTTCTTCTTGCCGGCAACAGTTCCCTTGCGGGGACCTTTGCGGGTACGAGCGTTGGTGTGGGTGCGCTGTCCGCGGACGGGCAGTGAGCGGCGGTGGCGAAGGCCACGGTAGGACTGGATTTCGATGAGGCGTTTGATGTTGAGCGAGACGTCCTTGCGGAGGTCGCCTTCGATGCCGCCCTGCGCTTCGATGACCTGACGGATTCGGTTGAGCGAATCCTCGTCGAGCGCGCCGGCCTTGGCGAAGGGATCAACGTCCGCAGCGGCGAGAATCTTTGCCGCGCGCGAGTCGCCGATGCCGAAGATGTAAGTGAGTCCGATGCGTACCTGTTTGTTGTTCGGTACGTCGACTCCAGCAATACGTGCCATGGGGTTCCTTTTCGTTTGTGCTTGTAGCGCTAATGGCCACGAGCGGGGTTGCCGGTTTGCGGGTGTTCCGCGGGGTTCAACGCAAGCCTTGATTTCGGCTAACTAGCCTGGCGGGGCCGGGTGGTGCAGTTGCGAGGTACCAGGTACGAGGTTCGAGGGAAAAGCAAAAACGACTTACCCTTGACGCTGTTTGTGCTTGGCGTTTTCGCAGATAACGCGAACGACGCCGCGGCGGTGGATGACTTTGCATTTGTCGCAAATCTTCTTGACTGAGGCACGGACCTTCATGTGAATCCCTTCTTGAAACTTGGTGCTGGCCGAACTGAAGGCATACCCCAGAGGCTAAAGCCCCATTTGTGCATGACCTTGAATGTCAGGGATAAATCCCTGACCTACCTAGAAGCCATAAAGCGGCGGTCTCGGTGGTGTAACAGGCGTCTACTTGTAGCGGTAGACGATGCGGCCGCGGTTGAGGTCGTACGGACTGAGCTCAATCGCGACGCGGTCGCCGGGGAGGATACGAATGAAGTTCTTGCGCATGCGTCCGGAGACGTGTGCGAGGGCCTGATGCTT